>TARA_B110000879_G_scaffold191967_1_pt1 | contig 14087 bp, 27 predicted proteins | sample TARA_B110000879 | Tara Oceans TARA_B110000879 (sample SAMEA4398094) | marine metagenome | biome: Polar Biome; feature: [SRF] surface water layer (ENVO:00010504); material: water (ENVO:00002006), including particulate matter (ENVO:01000060) such as... | depth 5 m
GGAGATATAGGTACAACTGGTCTTAAAGGAGATATAGGTGCAACTGGTCCTATCGGAGTTAAAGGCGATACAGGTACTAAAGGAGATACTGGAGCTAGAGGTTCAGATGGTAGAGGTATAACACATGCATTTCTAGCAAATGGAAAAGATTTAGTTCTTGATACTGATTGGGCAGGAAGTATTAATTTAGGTAATGTTTTTGGTAATACTGGAAATACTGGAAATACTGGTCCTAGTGGATCTACTGGTGCCAGAGGTTATCAAGGTTACACTGGTCCTGCTGGATCTAATGGTTCAACTGGTCCTGCTGGTCCTGCTGGATCTACTGGTTCAACTGGTCCTGCTGGTCCTGCTGGATCTACTGGTTCAACTGGTTCACGTGGTCCTGCTGGATCAAATGGTAACTCTCATCTTTCTAATATTGAATCGATATCATATGATGGAAGATCGAACACTTTCACTGTGTTGATAGACGGAGCAATGGTTCTACTACAAGTTGCAGGACCAGGAGGAAAATTCTAATATCTAACATAAACTAACATTAATTAGTTTAAGGGATCCTCGAAAGAGGGTCCCTTTTTTTGTGATATATAATAATGTAGTATAGTAATATAAACTTTTAACAAACAATATGTATAATAACTATGGCAGATATAATTAACCAAATTACAGAAAATGCTGATATTCTATGGTATATAGACAGTGTTCATGTTCTTAAAGAAAAGAATAAAATTCAAGTTGAAGGCTGGATTCTTTCTCAAACAGGGGAGGTTAAAGACATTTTAATTAATGGAAAATCATTAAAACCTAAATTTAGCTTTAGAAGTGATGTCGATGATATCTATGATTGTCGCGGATTAAACTCTGGATTTAAGTTAGAATTTAACATAGAAGACACATACGAAGCGGTGCAGGTAAAACTAAAAAAAGACCCAATTGATCTTATTAACATTGGATCTTTTGCAAAGTGGATTGCGTTCTATTCTAAATTTAAATCAATCGATAAAGGAGTTATCGTAGTTGATGATTTCTATGGAGATCCTGATTTTATTAGAGAATGGGTTATTAGAGACATCGAGTTTTCTCCATCAAATTACCATAAGGGAGAAAGAGCAACTTCTAAATTCTTTGTCGATGGCACTAAAGAGGTTTTAGAGCAAATTATAGGAAAACCAATATATAATTGGAATCATGAAAGATACGCCAATGGAATATTTCAATTCTGTACAGCAGATCAACCAATAGTATATCATGTAGATAATCAAACGTATGCTGGAATTGTGTTCCTAACGCCAGATGCTCCATTAAATACTGGTACTAGTTTTTATAGAAGTAAAGAAACTGGTGATTTTAAGTTTGATGACGAAAAAAGAAGTACTGAATCATATGTTCGTGCGTTTAAAGGCAAGAGCGCTGAAATGAACTTTTATGATGGAACAAATTTTGAAAAAATAGACGAAGTAGGAAACAAGTATAATAGATTAGTTTTATTTGATGCTAAAAATATCCATGCTGCTACACAGTATTTTGGAGATGCTATAGATAATTCTAGACTATTTCACATGTTCTTTTTCGACGTATAATTAAATTAAATATATGAAAATTCACGTAATTACAAGAAGTACAAGACTTCAAAATTTAAAAACTGTAAAGGAATCAACATTCAACAAAATTCCAAAGGGAGTTAAAATAGAATGGCATGTTGTATTCGATACAGCAACATTAAAAGATATCGACGCAGAGCTTCTAAGCGATCTAAAAGATAATTTAACTAATTATTATTTTAAAAGAGGAGACGCAGATGGTATGTTATATCCTCAATGCTCTGAAATTATTTCTAAATTTAAGAGCGGTTGGGTTTATTTCTTAGACGACGATAATATAATCCATAACGGGTTTTATGATTACATTCTAGACATTTCAAATAAAAATCCAGAAAAGAAAGTACACGTCGTATCACAAAACGTTGAAAATAAAGATTTTTCTGGACTAGATTACAGAATGGGATCTCCTGAATTTACTAAAAAACATCAAATAGATCTAGCGCAATATATAGTCCACACTGATGTTTATAATAAAGAAGGATATAAATTCTTACCAGATTACTGTGCAGATGGTATCTTAATTGAGAGTGTACATAGAAATAACCCAGAATGGTTTACATATACACCAACAGTATTATCACACTATAATTATTTACAAAAGGAATCAAGCGCAAAGGTACCTAAAGTCCTATATATTGGAAAAGATGAACCTGAACTTAAGTCTTTAAAAATACTAGATTATGAGGCAGATAATTTAGATGTAAGATATCTAAAAAACGATTCTGAAATTGTAATTAATCTAGCTCAATTTAATCCAGATGTAATCATATCAAGAGGAAAATCATGGGAAGATTTTCCAAACCTCGGTGCAATGCCTCTTCAATTTAGAAGAAAATGGATGAATATGCCTAAAGAAAGAACAATTGAAGAAGTTGGTCAAGCAGCATACCAGTGCGCAATGACCACGATGTTAGACAAGGATAGTGTCGAAGATTCAGAAATGATCTCATACACAACGCCAATCTATAACACAGGAGATAAACTGTATAATACATATCAATCTCTTTTAGAACAAACTTATTCTAACTGGGAGTGGGTGCTATTAAATGATTCTACAGATGGCGGAAGAACTCTTAAGATAGCAGAAGATATTGCTAGTAGAGATCCTAGAGTTAAAGTATATGATTTTAGAGAAAAGAGTGGAGGTCTTATTGGAGAAGTAAAATGGAGAGCTAATTGTATGGCTAGAGGATTTATACTTGCTGAACTGGATCACGACGACTTATTAGTTCCATGGTGTACTGAAGATTTATATAAAGCAGCAAAGAAACACCCAGAAGCGGGATTCTTTTTTAATGATACGCTAGAAGTTAATGAAGATTGGGAATCTCAAACATATCCTGATGGATTTGCATTCGCTTATGGTTCTTATAGAGAGGAAGAGTACAAAGGCCAGATGATGCATGTTGCTAACCAACACAACATTAACCCAAAAACAATTAGACATATTGTCGGAGTTCCAAATCACGTAAGGGCTTGGAGAAGATCGACGTACTTTGAAATTGGAGGACATAATAGAAATCTTGCAGTTGCTGATGATTATGAATTAGTTGTAAGAACATTCCTAAAAACTATTACATGTAAAATACCAAAACTAGGATATGTTCAATTCTTATATAATAACGCAAATGGACAAAACACTCACGATATGGCGAGAGCAGATATTCAAAGACGTGTAAGAACAATTGGTTATTACTATAATGAACAAATCAAAGACAGATTTACTGACCTAGGATTACATGACTGGGCATACGAGGAAAACCCACATGCTCCTTTACATACTCCACCAAGATACGGTGAAGATGAAATGGCTGCTAACATAGTTTATAATGAAAACGAGTAATATATTTGCAAAAATATGGGTTCACAACATGGAAGTCGATCGAATGATCGACTTCCTTAATAACAAGGTAGATTCTGCACCTAAATATTACATAAGCCAGATCGATGTTCCAGAATCTATAACTGGAGGATGGGTAGAATTATCAATACCCTTTATAAAATATAAGAAACTTACAACCTCTTCTAGTAATATAGATTTCTTAACTAATTTGTAAACTTTATTTAGTTTCCATATATAATATGTATATGGCAAAGAAAATAGAAAAAAAGATACTTGTTAAAAACCCAAAGATAGGAAAAGATTATTATTTCTTTTTTGCAGGTTCTATTGAATACGGAAAGTGCGTTAACGTTTCAGAAAAACTAACTTCTCATTATGGGTTTAAATATTACACGTTCGAAGCAATGCAGCAATACACTGCTAAAAACGGTACTGAACCGAGAATGATGACGTATCCAGTGGCCATTCATGATATTAGAGAAAACAACCCACGTAAAATCAATTAAATGTATAGACCTGAAGATTTAAAAGGAATGTTGTTTATAGATATTGAAACAACATCAGAATTTAGAGAATTTAAAGAATTTGAAGAGAATAGACCAAGAGCAATAGAGCATTGGTCAAGAAAGGCTGATCAATATCGAAGAGGAGGCGAACATGTAGAAAAAACTGACGCTGAAATGTACCAACACATGACAGCGCTATCTCCTGAATTTGGTAAAATAAGAGTAATATCTATTGGTCAAATACAATTTGAAGAAAATGGTACAACTTCTATTTCTAAAATTAAATCTTTTTATGGAGATGACGAATCTGAATTACTTAGAGAATTCTTAGGTACTATGCAATCTGTTTTTGACACAAAGCCAGGTATCAAATTAATCGGACATAACATCAAGAACTTTGATATGCCATTTATTATTAAAAGATCTATTATTAACGGGTTGTCAATACCGCATCAGTTTCATTTTCAAAAAAAGAAGCCATGGGAAAATTGCCTGTTGGATACTTATGAAATTTGGAAATTTGCAGGATGGACTAGTTCTTCTTTAGACTTAATTTGCGAAACACTAGATATACCATCACCAAAAGATATTATGCATGCTGTAGAAACAACTGATCAATATTGGGCTGGTAATCTAGAGAAAATAAAAGATTATTGTGAAGGCGACGTTAAAGCAACAATGAACGTAATGCTAAGAATATCAAACTTAAATATTATAAATTAGCATGAGAGTATGGTCGTTCGCAACAATATGGAATGAAGAAAAGATGTTACCATTCTATCTTAAACATTATTCTCAATTCTGTGAAAAGATGGTTTTCTTTGACAATGAATCTGATGATAGATCTCATGAGATAATTAATTCATATCCAAATACTGAGATAAGAACATTTAAAACTAAAGGAACTCTTGATGACTTTGTGCATCTTGCTCTAAAGGCAAGATCAATCGAAGAGGCTAGAGGAAATTGTGACTATGTAATAATTGGGGATTGCGATGAGTTTGTGTATCATCCTAACATTTTAAATTTCTTAAAAGAACATCTCAATAAAACATCGGTGTTTTTCCCAGCAGGATTTCAGATGGCTTCTCCGTATTTTCCAAAATCAGAAGGACAAATATACGAATCTATTTTGACTGGTGTACCAGATGCATGGTATACTAAACCAATATTACTAAACCCTAATATGGTTCAAAACTTCGAGTGGGTTGAAGGCTGTCATGAGATTGACTACAGAAATTCTAAATTATTAGGAGATATCTTTCACCCAATTCCGCATAATATTAGACCGATTGGAGAATATAAAGGAAACCCATGGGGAAAGTTTGAAATGTTATTTGAGAAAACACATTTATTCAATAACGTGCCACTAAAACTTTTGCACTACAAACACCTTGGGAGTGATTTCGTTACCGATAGATATAATCAATATATAAACAGGTCGGGTGAATCTAATAAATCCGAAGGACTTGGTACACAGTACGAAAGATCAATTGCTGAAAACAATATAGATTCTACGATTTATCAACTACTCGAACTATCAACTATGGTAAATTTATAAAAATAATTTAAAAATAAATCACTCCAGATTTTTTTATGTCATTTAAAATGATTATATTTATACTATAATTAAAACAATTGAAAGATATGGAAGATTACGAAGAATTCGAAGATGATTTTAAAGATGAAATCGCTGAACTAATTAAAGATTCTGAAATGAAAGAAGAACTAGAAATAATTAAGCTTAAATTAGCTAATGAAAACTACCATGCTCTTATTTTAAAAGGGCTTGATATTGAAACAATGAACTTGATGGGAGTTGATCTAGAACCAATACATAGAACCTTGTCTGAGATGTTAAATATGTTTCAAGAGCTTGAACAATATGAAAAATGCGCAAAGGTCGTAGAATTCATCAAGGAAATTGAAAATATATAATATAATAATAAAGAAATATAATAATATGGAAGATTCAACTTTAAATAGAATTGCGGAAGCCCTTGAAAGAATCGCTACTTCAATGGAAAACACAGAAAGAAGAGGTATCAATATTAGCAGAAAGGCAAGAATCGAAGAGTCGAAAAAAGCAAAAGCTGTTATGATGTCTGAGGCAAAAAAGCATATAAGAGCGAAAATAACAGAAGCTAAAGGCTCTAAAAAAAATAAGTAATGGGGCATTATGAAACTCTAAACGTTTCTCCAAATGCAACAGTCGAAGAAATTAAAAAATCTTATCGAAAGCTAGCTAAACAATATCATCCAGATAAAAACAATGGAGATGATGTAAAATTTAAAAAATTAGCAGAAGCATATGAAGTTTTAGGAGATCCTAATTCTAAAAAATCTTACGACTTTAGTAATAGAAGAGGAGATCCGCAACAAGATCGATTCGATAATGCGTGGAGAAGCGCATTTAATAATTCTGATAGTTTCTCAGATATATTCAATAATTCATTTGGTGGAGAATCAAAAGGACCTGATATTAGAGTTTCTTTAAATATAACATTTGATGAGGTATATTCTGGAACTAGAAGATATATTAATCTAGGAAACACTGGATTTAATCTCAATATACCTAAAGGAATATTAAACGGTACTAAATTAAAAATTAAAGGAAGAGGCGCAATTCATCCAATAAATACTTCAGCGCCTAAGGGAGATGTCATAGTCACTGTAAATGTTTTATATGATACCGAACTTATAGTGAACGGTTCGGATATCTTCGTAGATCTACAATTAGATTGGTTCGATTTATTATTAGGAGGAGAATTCGAAATAAAAACAAAAATACATTCTGTTAAAATTAAAGTTCCTCTAGGTTCTTATGATTCTAAAATGTTAAGAGTCGTTGGAAAAGGAATGCCAATATATAATACGAATGATTATGGTAATTTAATGGTTAAGCTTAGAACTAACAGTATACAATTAAGCGAAGATCAAATAAAATACCTAAAAAAAATTAAAAAAAATAATGGATGATCTAGAAGAATATGATGAAGGCCAAATGGGATTTATGAAAGATTTGCAAGAATCTTCTAAAGAAACCATGATGGAAATGATATACAATGCAGTTATTAACAAACGACACGGCGCCCTTAATCATGAGGCTTCTAATTCAACAAAAATAGAGGGACTAACTAATATTTTAAACTTTTTTAAAGAAAGAGAAGAATATGAGAAGTGTAATGAAATTAAGAAAATAATAAACGAATATGATAATAATTAAAGTAGATAGTAATAATATAGAAAAGGCTCTTAAACAATTAAAATATAAAGTCAGAAGTACTAGGCAAACTCAAGAATTAAGAGATAGAAAAGAGTTTGAAAAACCATCAATAACTAAAAGAAAACAAAACATCAAAGCTAAATTCATTCAATCAATTAGAGACCAAGAAAACAAATGGTAGTATAATGATATGATATTTTTTTTACTCCGGTTGTCTTAACCCGAAGCGACATCAAATATATACATTATACCAAATACGAAACACGTATTAAAAATAAGAATTTAAGAATGAATGATAATATAGGAGATGACCGAGATTCTCTTATGAGGTCTAGCTATTATATAATCACAAGAAATTTTACAAAGACCGTTAATAGATTTGTAGTTTTTCGAGATGGTTTAAACATAATCGATATTCCACATGGAGTCGGACAGAGAAGTAAATTTATAGATGTATTAATGAAATACTTTATAGAGATTGAAGAATATGAAAAGTGCGATACTCTTTCTAAGCTTAAAGAACTTGTCATTATGGCGGGTGACTAAATAAAAGATATAATAAATGGATAAAGGTAATAGTTCAAGAATGCCAGCTGGCAAAAGAAATATTAATATTAAACCTGAAAATATAAAAGCGCAACTAAGACAAACTCAAAATAAATACGTAAACACAATATTAGAAAATGAAATAACATTTTGTCAAGGACCTGCAGGTACTTCTAAAACTTTTACAGCATGCTACACTGCTTTAAAACTATTAGCCAACAAAGAAATTTCTCAAATTGTTTTATGTAAACCAATACAAGAATCTGGTGAAAAGCTAGGATTCTTACCAGGAGATATAAAAGAAAAGACTGATCCATACATGCAGTCTTACGTATCAAACCTTAAAAAAATTATAGGAGATCAGGTAACTGAAGCTCTAGTCGAAAACGAAATAATAGTATTCAAGCCTCTTGCTTTTATGAGAGGAGATACTTTTGATAAGTCATTAATGATACTTGACGAGGCTCAAAACGCAACATTTAAACAGTTAATGTTATTTGTTACTAGAATGGGTAAAGGGTCTAAAGTAATAGTAACTGGTGATGTTAGCCAATATGATATACCAAAAAATAATGTTGGACTTCCTGGATTTATTAAACTAATGGACGGTGTTAAGGGAATTGGACATCACGTATTTGAAAACAAAGATATTGTTAGAGCTAAGATTCTACAAGAAGTTGTAAACAAATACGATAAGTGGAAGATCGATAACCCGGATAAATAAGAAACAAAATTGATTCCATGTATATAACTAGTATAAAATTAAACACATGCAATCTAAAATTATTTCACTTAAAGGTAGTTTCAATAATGACTCAGATATTATTGAAGTAGGTATTGACGAAGCAGGTAGAGGAGCTCTTGCCGGTCCAGTAACAGTATCAGCATGTATAATGCCACATGGATTTAGCCATCCTCTTATTAAAGATTCTAAACTTCTTAATGAAAAACAAAGAAAAGTTGCTAGAGAACTAGTACTCGAGAACGCACTAGCGTATCACATAGAACATATTAATCCAACTGAAATTGAATCAACAAATATATTAAGAGCAACTCTTAGGGGTATGCATCTGTGTTTGTTGAAGTTAAAAGAGAACAACAAAGAGTTTAATTTCATATTAGTTGACGGAGATCAATTTCATGGATTTGATGGAATTCCATTCGAAACAATTATTGGTGGAGACAATAAATATACATCAATCGCTGCAGCGAGTATTCTAGCTAAAACAAGTAGAGATGCTATGATGAAAGAATTAGACGAAGAAACTTACGGATACGGTTGGAATTCTAATAAGGGCTATGGGACAAAGCAACACATTACAGCAATCAAAGAATTAGGACCTACTGAAAACCATAGAGAAAGTTTTATTTCTCATTTATTAACAGAAACTGGAACTTTATTCTAATGAAAGGACTTTTAGCAGGCGTTTTATTATTTGCGCTAGGACAATCTATGATATGGATTCAGACAAATGGTCAATTCGTATGGCCATGGTTTAAAAAGAACCCAATAACCATTTCGATAATTGGAGGTACCGTAATCAGTTATATGTTTATAGTTGCGACTAAACTAATAGCAGAATATTACGACGGTCAAATATGGCCGGGTAGATTTATTGGATTCACATGCGGAATCATAACCTTTTCAGCACTCACATACTATTTATTAGATGAGGGTATCACAACAAAAACCGCTATTTGTTTAATGTTAGCATGCTGTATTATAGGTATTCAAATATTTTGGAAATAACTTGACTGCCAGTCAAGTGCTAGGGACTTCGGTCCCTTTTTTTATGTAAACTTTTTGAAAATAAATCACTCCAGATTTTTTTATGTCGTTTATTTTGTTTATATTTATACTATAATTAAAAGATAAACAAATGCAAAACGTTAGAGAATTACTACAAGAATTAAAAAATGACTTGGTAACTATGGATAATCAAGGAATGGGAGACAGCCCTGATTATGAAAATCTAGAGTGGTATACCATTAAACTTGAAAGGGCTATTAAGCTAGACGACGCTTGGAAACAAGAAGAATCTGAATTCAACTCGCACCTTAGCATCGAATCTTATAACCTTTAAAATTTAAACATATGACAACACCTACATTTAAATTAAGCCAATTAGTAGACATTGAAGTAGACGGAATAGATACTTCTGATTTCCCAGATTTCTGTGACGCATTCATTAGCAGTGCAGCTGTAGAAACATGGGACGGACAATATAGAGAACTTACAGAAGAAGAACTTGATTGGCTCAACGATGAGTGTCCTGATTTCGTATACGAAGAGGTATATAAGACAATATACTAATTGTTAATAACTTTTAAAAATAAATCACTCCAGATTTTTTTATATCAACTAAAATGATTATATTTATACTATAATTAAAAAACAATAAAACAAATGACAAAACTAAACGTAAATTCAGAAAACAGTAAAATGGTCGGCGATGTTCTTTACATTACTATGGTAATGGCACTGAATCTAAAAAAAGAACAAAAAACAGCAGTCGATTATACAAGCAAGGTAAAGTTTCCTAAAATTGGAGAACTTGTAAAGTATTCAGGAGAATTCTTAAGATCATAATCTAAAATATAAAAAAATGAAAGTATCAGATATTAAAGCAAATGGTGTCAGTTATTATACACCTGCAAAAAGTTCAATTCCAACTATAGAAACTGCAATAGGTCTATATAAAATGAGGTTTACAGAAGATGAGATCTTGGATAAATTCGATCAGACCGAACAATTCTATACTGGAGTACGGTATAATGATAATAATGCAGTTGCTATAAGAATTGCAGGAGCTATTACTAAAACCGCAATTTCCAAAACCGGAACTAACGAAGAATTAATACTAGAAGGATATATTAAAGCATTTGTAGATTCTCTTAGCGGTTCTGAAATGGATATAATTATACTTGATGGTTTAGATTGCTGCGCAAAAGCCGATCATTGGTATGAATTTGAAAAAGAATGGAGTTGATTTCCTTTGAGGAGAGAATTGATAGAATATCAGAAACAACACATATCGTTTACATAGAGGATATGACAGTTCATCAGGTCTCTTCAGTTGAACAATTAGGAGAGGTTGTATTTGTCAACACAGGAACAGGATTACTATTTCAGGATCTAGATGTGTTCACACTAGAAGAAGCATGTGACGCTGAAAGATTTTTAAACAAAATTAAAAAATCACTTATAATAAAATAAAACTATGGCTGCAAATTACGGATATTGTTGTATTAACCTAACACTAGAAAAAGAACGTGGAATTAAGATTGGAAGATCTATGATAAAACGTACATTTAAAGCCAAGGGTATCGAATACGCTGGTGAATTAGCAGAAGCTAACCTCACGGACATGATTGAAATTCTTAAATGGAATACACAACAAGGTATTAACTTATACCGAATGTCTTCTAATATGTTTCCATGGATGTCAGAATATGAATTGTCTGATTTACCAAACTTTAAAAAGATTAAACAGTTATTAGAAACTGCAGGTAAATTGGCAATCGACAGCGGACAGCGCATTGGATTTCATCCAGGTCAGTTTTGTGTTTTACCAAGTCCTAGTCCACATGTTGTAGAAAATACAATAAATGAATTAGATAAGTCAGCACAGATATTAGATCTTATGTGTCTTCCACAGGATCAGACATACTCAATGAACATACATCTTGGTGGATCTTATGGCGACAAAGAATCTGCTATGGAACGATTTGTTTTAAACTTTAAAAGATTATCTAAATCCGCTCAAAACAGAATAGTACTAGAAAACGACGATAAACCAGCGCAGTATTCTGTTTTAGATCTATACGAAATCTATAAACAAATAGGAACACCAATCACATTCGATTACCATCATCATAGATGTTATAACGATCCAATGCCTGAAGAAGATGCACTAAAATTAGCAGCCACTACTTGGCCTGATGGAATTAGACAGCTTTGTCATTATTCAAGTGCTAAAAAACTACATGAAGACGAAACCGCTATTATTCGCGCACATGCTGATTATTTATATGAACGCATCGAAACATATGGGATGGACCTAGATATAGAACTCGAAGTAAAAGCAAAAGAACTCGCATTAATTAAATATCGTAAAGAATATCTAGATGCCGTTTTATCTTAGATATATAATTAATGAAACATATTAAACTATTTGAACAGTTTATTAACGAGGCTGAAAAGGCTAAAGGAGATAGAGGACCACTTAAGGGTAAAGGTGTAGAAACTGGAATTAAGAATAAATCCAAAGAAAGCGGAGTACCTTTACCAATTCTTAGAATTATAATGAGACGTGGAATGGACGCTTGGAATAGTGGCCACCATCCAGGAATGACACAAGAAGGATGGGGATACGCAAGAGTAAACGCATTCTTAGAAAAAGGAAAAGGAACATGGGGTGGCGCTGATTCTGATGTCGCGAAAGAGGTTAGAGACGGTGGTCATGATAAGAAACTTCCATACAAATTTGAAGACTAATGAAATTTATTAAAACATTCGAAAATTGGAGTAATGTATCTCCAGAATTAAAGGCGCATTTAGAAGAAGAATTAGATTTGACAAATTCTCTGTTTAGATTAGGTAGCGATAAATACATTGAGCTATTTGAAGAAGTTAAACAATACTGGGACAAAGGTAATATTATTCTTAAAGGACCAAGTGGATGGATGGCTAAAAACTTAGAAATAGGTACCGACGCTGTTTATAAACCAAGAGGCGGTAACCAAACTAAAGTTAAACTAGATACACCATCAAGAGGTGGAAAGGCTAAATTTATAGTATATCGTAATTCAGGTAAAACTGATAAGGATGGAAACATTGTTGCGAAGAAAATAGAATGGGGAGATCCTTCAACAACTGTAAAGAATGAAGATCCAAAAAGAGCAGCTAGTTTTTGGGCTCGACATGGATGCGATAAGGCAGCTAAGATGGATCCGATGAAGGCTGGATTCTGGGCATGCTATGGACCTACATTGTTCTCAAAACAATTAGGTATAAAATCCGACCAGCCATGGTAAAAAAAGATTGTAAATGTGAATCTTGTAAATGTGGTAAGGAATCATTCGACGAAATGATTCAAAACATCGACGACTACACTAAACCTTTTATTGAAACTATTATATCTGAAACTGAAGTTATTAGAGAGTTTACTACAGGGCATCCTGATCATTTATATAAATGGCATGCAGATCCCGAGGACCGGTTAATTACAGTATTAGAGGATTCTGACTGGAGATTTCAATACGATAACGAACTGCCAACACTATTAATGGTAGGTATAGATATAAAAATACCTAAAGGAACTATCCATAGATTAATACCAGGAACAACAGATCTTAAAATAAAGATATATAAATCATGAAACATGTTAAACTATTTGATAATTTTATAGAATCAAAGAAAAATAAAGATTCTGTAAACGACGATAAATCTGTAATTCCTAAGATTAATTACGGAGATAAAGAGGCTCATGACGATGAAGATCATATAGAATTTTTAAAAGATGTTGCGATTAAGAATGCAGTAAAAAATAGCGTAGGTTACTAATGAAACTAGTAAAATTATTTGAAGAATTTATTAAAGAGGAAGAAGAGATCGAAATTGATGGACTTGACGATATTAGTGATGAAGAGGCTGACGAAGAGGATATAGATATCGATATTGAAATAGAGGACGAAGAGGGAAAATCAATTGACGAGACCAATGAAAGGGCAAGACCACCTAAAATTCTTCCAAAACAAAGAAAGGCAAACTCGGTAAAATCAAAAGTGGTAAAAGAACTACTAGGACCAGAATCTAAATTAAGGCCTGTAATTAATAAAATCTTTTTAAAGATTCAAAAGGAGATTAAGAAAGAGGCATCTGCACAAGGCGTTCCAATATCTGGAATAAACCTGGATAAATTAACAATTAAACGATAGAATGAAAAGAGTAAAATTATTTGAAGAGTTTACAGTAAACATGGTAAAATGTGATAACTGTGATTGGGAATGGAAATCAGAAGACGGTGGAGATGATTTATATATTTGTCACGAATGCGGACATGATAATACACCAGTCCTAGGTGAACAATAAAACACTCTTTAATTTAAAGATATATAACTAAAATATAATAAAATAATATAAATCATGGCAAAATTAAAAACATTCACACAGTATGTCGCAGAAATGGACAGATCTGAAGAAATCGAAGACGACATCGTAAAAGCTGGAGAACCAGAAGGAAAAGATATCGAAGAATTAGAGGACGAAGCTGAAGAAGTTCAAGCAAACGAAGCAACTGTAGTTGTAGACGCAACCGATCCTAAATCTAAAACACTAGCAAAATTACTTAAGAAACATA
>TARA_B110000879_G_scaffold212645_1_pt1 | contig 14072 bp, 9 predicted proteins | sample TARA_B110000879 | Tara Oceans TARA_B110000879 (sample SAMEA4398094) | marine metagenome | biome: Polar Biome; feature: [SRF] surface water layer (ENVO:00010504); material: water (ENVO:00002006), including particulate matter (ENVO:01000060) such as... | depth 5 m
GCAATAAGAGAAAATCCTGGGTGCGATGTTTATAGGTCCCAAGGACATTATTTCTTTAGCAACAATGAATACCAAGACAGGGGTAGTTCTATAAACAATGGAAATATATACACAAAAGATTATATCTCTAGAATAGAATGGATAGATCAATCTTTTGGCGAAGACAATTGGTTAACTTTCTTTAACAATGCCAAGATACATGAATACTCTGATATGTCTATGATATATAGATGGGGAATGGGTACTTACCATATATCAGGAATGGGAAATGTTAAGCAAGAGGAAATGTTTGATAGAGTTGATAAGGACATGAAAGAGTTGGGAGTGTACACACTAGAACCTAAATTTACTTCTAACTATTACGAACAAATTAATGAGAAGGATGACAAAGCAGCCTTTTAGCGTTATTATACCCACAATGTGGGCTTCAAAAAGAATAAACTATATGCTTAGTTGCATGATAGAAGATGACCGTGTTGGTGAAATTATAATAATAGACAACAACCCGAAAGAAAGAATATTAAGAGTTAACTCGCCTAAAATAATTATACTAGAACAAAAAGAAAACATATTTGTAAATCCTGCCTGGAATCTAGGTGTGAAAAACGCAAAAAATGAAAACATATGTATAGCTAACGATGATATATTGTTTGACAATATAGATGTTTTAGACTTTGTAGAGAAACATATTGATAAAGGTGTTATAGGTATGAATACTGCAAATTATTACCCAGATGTAATTGGTGATGGAAATTACCAGATAATTAAAAACGATTATGATGGGACTGCAAGAAATTGGGGATGGGGTTGTCTTTTCTTTATAAAAAAATCTAACTGGAGTAAAATACCAGATGACCTTAAGATAGGTTGCGGAGATGACTACTTGTTAAGTAGAGTAAAAGGAAACGGGTGGAGCGTTAGAAATATGTTTTTGTATACAGATAAAGTATCTGTAACATCAAACAAACCAGAGTTTCTTTCCATTCAGGAAATAGATATAGAAACATATAAAGGTAAATATGATATCAAAAAACAATAAAAATATATTATACTATTGGGATGGTCCAATATCTTCTGAAAGAAAAAAAATATTAGATGATGCATTGTATTCTTCTAGGTTTTTTAATAGAGATAGACCTATATATCTAATAACAAATTCGATTGAACAAAATATGTTTCATGAGAAGTACGATATAGAGGTTGTTAAATGGGATGATAGTATATATAGTCCTATAGAAACTTTGGATAATATAGACACAATTAAAAACACCTATAACGCAGCTCACCCAAGAGAAAGATCAGATCTCTTTAGGCTTTTAATGCTATATAAATACGGAGGTACTTATGTTGATACAGATGACATATCATTTAGATCAATACCCTCAGTAGAAGAGCTTACTAATTCTTTTTGTTCTTCATATGATCCACATACCTGTCATTACAATAAGTTAGTTCCAGATGACTGTATTCCTGGAAGACATAGAGAAGTTCGGGGATATGATCATATACCTATTTTTCCTAGAAATGATTGTTTAGTAAATTTTGAGCCAGAACATTTTATGATTGGAGAGATGCTGCACGATAAAAGATTTACGTCTAGAGTTGATGCGGTGTACATAGGAGATGAATTCTCTTGGCAAAGACTTACGTTGGAAGTTATTAAAAAGTATTTAGGAGACATACAAAAAACCTTTAACATGACTTTAAATTTGTTGTATTTCTACGAAAGTCACGTTGGAGTTGCTTCTTACTGGGATAGATGCTGGCATGGAGGACCAATATGTGATGTGTGGCCTATTAAAAAAGATCATCCAGACTGGACTAACTATAGAACAAACAAAGAAGAAGCTTTAGAAACATTTGAAAAGATGTCTGAAGTATACACAAAATCTTCTTTTTTATGGATGCATGATAAATGCGGAAATGCAGAGTGGCAAATACAAGACTTAGACCCCAATAAAAAATACTTAATCTCTACATACGTTATTGATGCAGTACGCTCTAGATACCGTAGTCTATAAATTAGTATCTTTGCGTTAATGGAATTCAATATAAGAAAGCTAGTAGAAAAAGACTACGAGGACACTCTTGTACACTGGTGGAAAGATTGGGGATGGGAAGCTATGCCTAGAGATTTTTTACCAGAAAATGGAACAGGAGGCTTAATGGTTTCTAAGGGCGATCAAGACATTTGTGCTGGATTTCTTTATATAACAAACTCAAAAGTAGGTCTTACAGAGTTTGTAGTGTCCAACAAGGACTATAAAGAGAAAGATAGGTCGGACGCTATACAGCTGCTCTTAGACGCAATTGTTGAATTAGCAAAGAAAAACGGGTGCAAATATGCACACGTAATATTAAAAAACGATAGTCTGACCAGCAAGTACTTAGATTCAGGGTATGTTATGTCAGATAAAAAAGTAACTGAAATGATAAAGGTATGGCAATAGCAACAGCAACAGCAATAGGACTAGGGATAGCGGCAGCAGCAGGAGCAGCTCAAGCTGTATCAGGTGCATCAAGAGCTAAAAAAGCAAAAAAAGCTTTAGAAAACTTTCAAAGACAAGATCTTGAAAATGTAGCAAAAGACTTAAGAATATCCACTTTAGGCGCAGAGATGCAAACCGCTTCCGCAACACGACAAGCAGAATCTTCTATACAGGCACTAAGAACTGGTGGAGTAAGAGGAATTGTAGGTGGTGCTGCTCAGGTAGGAGCGCAACAAGCACAAGTTCAACAAAGTATATCTGCAAATCTTGATCAACAGGAGGTTGCTAGACAACAGGCTATTGCTCAAGAAGAAGCTAACATCAGAGGCATGCAAGAAAAGAGAGAAGGCACAGAAATAGCTGGACTTGGACAAGAAATGCAAGCAGGACAACAACAAATGTGGACTGGTATACAGGGTGTAGCTGGGGCAGCGGTAGGATTAAGTGGAGCAATGCCAGACGCAAAACCAGTCATAGAGGGAGCTGGAACTGCAAGCTTACAAAACCAAACTTCAGCAGCTAATTTTTTTGCTAACGCATCACCAGGATCACAATCATTAATGCCTGGAGGTTATCAAAATAATATGGCTGGTCTAACAGCAAATCAAACAAACCTTATGGGAAGTCAATATGGTAATTTTGGGGGTATATCAACCCCTAAAGGGTTCAATCCTACATTGAAGAAAATAGGATTAAATACTCAAGCAAATCCCTTTACAGGAGGAAATTAAGAAAATATGGCAAAAGGAGCATTAGCAGCTGGTTATGCTGCACAACAACAAGGTGGCGGTGGCAGAAGAGGTTCTTCTAATTCAAACGTAGGATTTGCTGATCTAGCATTAAGAGCTGGTGAAATAGCAGAAAGAAGAAATATAAGAGAAACAACAGCCCAAAAAGAATTTACGGATGCAAGGAACGCCTTCTCAAAAGAGCAAGAAGAAATGTATGGTGCTATTGCATATGAAGATCAATTTGACGATACAGGTATAACTGACATTGATGAAGCTGGAAATAAACTTGGAAACGTTCTTAAGTCTGAATTTGAGATGACTAAAATGCTTTTCTCTATGGGAAAGATAGATGAAAGTGAAGTTCGTAGAAGAAACACAAGAATGAAAGGTCAGGTTAAAAACTTAAAGTCTGGGGTATACGATAAAATAACTACATTTAAATCAGAATTAGACGCAAAAGTTCAAGCAGGAACAGACTCTGAAGCTGATCACATGAAATTAAGACAGCTTGAGCGCATGACTCAAAATGTTGCATTTGGAGTTGATGCAAGCGGTAATATAGAATTGAGACTTCCCCCAAAAGCAGATGATCCTTCTAAGGCTAGTCGTGTACCTACATCTATGGATAGTAAGGTTGTAGATGGTAAAATAGTAATGGGAGAGACTAAATACGAGACCATAGACAACACAGGAACAGGACAGGATTCTACAATAAGAGATGCACAAGGAAATAAAACTGGCGTTGATCTTACTAAAGCGACTGTAATGACCATGAGTCAATTCTCAACTGGTATATTGCAAAACGAACCAGGAGTAAACTTAAACACAATAACAGATAGACTTAGAGGATTAGAAACGTTTGGAGATGTTTATCGAGCTGGAAGTAGAGAATACAAACGGTACACAAGTCCAGACGGTAAAGGAGAAAGAAAACTAGGTCCTGCTCAAGATGCTTTAATGCAAGGAGCTATTGATGGAATGAGTCAAACAGAAAAGTTAGACGCATTAAAAAAGATTGGTGGTGATTTTGATAAAATTGGTATTACCGATGACGATGTTTTAGGGTACGACAAAGATAAAGAAGCTAAAGTGGATGAGATTCTTAAAGAGGGTCTTAATAACAAGCTAATGAATGAACTTCGTGCAATGGAGTCTTCTAAACCATACGAAGATCCAGCAGATAAAGCAGCTAGGGTTAAAGGTGCCACTAAAGATCAAGTAGTAACAACAGCTTTTATTTCAGAGGAAATGGCAGGTAATGACGGATTAGGAAGACGCATACAATATTCCCCCACAGAAGGTAAAGGTATTCAGATCGCTGGTATTACTAAAGATGATGCTTTTATGAGAAGTCTTCAAAGTAAATTAGATATAACAACACAAGAACAAATTTACTCAGGAGCAATTATTGACGGAGTTGATGTAGCTCAAAGTGCTAGAATTGTGGGTGCAACAGATTACGATGTGTTGGGTGAATTTGAAGTAGAATATGTATATACCCTTCCAAACACTGAGAATGATGAAGGTGATTTAATCAAAGGAGAACAAAGACTTATTAAACAAAGATATACCAACATAGAAGATATAAATAAGTTTAGAAGTGCAATGGGGTTAAAGGTTATGTCTTCAAAAGAACATTATGCTAGATCAGGTCAAAACCCACCAGCATCAACGAGTAATTTTGGTAGATTCAATGCAAAAAAATAGAAATAGAATATGAATGATGAAGCTTTGCATGACTTGTGGATGAAAGCCACACAAGATGGTTATCAAGATGATATAGTGAGTTTTCATAAACTACTTAGGACTAATCCAGAGGCTTTTAACGATGCTTATGGTATGTTTAAGGAGGGTGGATACACAGACGATGAAGAAACATTTAAGAACTTAATAGGCCTACCTAAATCCCTACAACAAAATAAAGAAGAGAAATTTTTACTTGACCTCCCTGGGATAATTGAGAACCAACAACCTCAATCACCAAGTAGGTATATAGATATGAACGCTGAACCAACGAAAGAAAGTTTAGAAGAACAAGATCAAAATCAAGAAAATGTAAAATCATATTTAGAAGGAGAAGATACCTTATCTAACACACAGTTGTCGGCAAACGCATTTAGAAATATGATTACCACTCTTAGTGGATGGGACAACAGAATGCTAAAAGTTCATTATGCAGCTGAAGGTGATTTTGCTAAAATGAGGGCAGAAGATGTTGTGTTAAATAAGTTAAAGGATAAAATTAAACCAGTAGTAGAGCCTACTGACGTGTATGACGCTTTTACTGATGGGGACATAACTGGGGATGACTTCCTGAAAGTAGGTCCTGCGATTGCAAATGCACTTACAGGAATAGGTACCAGTGCAATTCAGATGGCTGCAGGTAAACTTGCAGGTGGTGTAGTAGGAGCTGGAATAGGTGCCGCAGGTGGAGCTTTAGGGGGTCCTCTTGGAGTAGCTGGTGGTGCTCTTAGTGGATTGAGAATAGGTTCATCGATTGGTGGTAGAGCTGCTATTGCATCTGACATGATTTCTACTAATATAATAGAGTATAACACAATAAAGGCACAAGAACTTGGAATTTCTTATGAGGAACTGGTTAAAAGTGGACAGTCAGAGGTTTTAATACCTGCATCTTTGGGTGTTCTTCAAGCAGAGCTTGAGTCGTGGGGTCTTGGAAAGATTACTAAAGCAATAACGAAAAAAGCAGGAACAGGTTTCATGAAAAATTTCATGGAATACACACTGATTGGAACTCAAAACGGTGCCCAAGAATTTGGTCAGGAACTTGCAAGTTTAACTAATGAAGAAGCGGCTAGAATTTCTGGTCAAAATGAAAACCTTACTCCTTTTGAAATAAATGACAGAATAACTGACAACATAATTAACAATCCAAAAAGAATCATTAACGCAACGGTAAAAGGCGTTATAGGTGGTACTGGAGCTAGATTTATAGGTCAAACGGTTACAGCTCCATTTAGAGCATCCCAGAATGGAAAGGCAGATTTTAGCTTTAATGAAGAGGGTTATAACAGAGATAAGGCTGAAGCTGAGACTAATGCTAGAAACGATTTTAATAGAAGACACACTAGTCCTGATGGGGCTAGTAATATTCCTATTTTATTAGATGCATTTACAACAGACAGTCAATATAAACAACAAGAAGACATACTAAACACACTTGTTAGTGTTAGTGATCAAAAAAATAATCCAGACACCACTTCTCAGGAACTGGTAGCTTTAAATCAAGTACAAGATTCACAAGAACAAAGTCTAAGAGAAATTGTAGATGAAAACAACTACATAATTGAAAGGCTTAGTGAAGATGAAATAAGAACAGCAGAGCAGGTAAGTGAAGAGGTACATAGACTAAACAATAGTATACGTTCTATTGAAAAAGGTGATTTAAACGATGAGACTAAGACTAAGTACATGTCTCCTCTTGTTAAGAAAAAAGAAAAGCTATACGAACAATTAAATAAAACAAGAGAAGAGGCAAAAGCAAGACCAGAACCAGCCATAACAAAAGTATCTGTAGCACCATTTTATAATAAACAGGTTTCTAATATGGAAGAAGCTACTGCGCTAAGGGAATCTGATGACTATAAAGTTTATTTAGAAACTATAGATGACGCTGCTAGTTTAACTGGAGTTACAATACAAGGAATAGATCAGGCTATAGGTGGATACTTTTTATCTACAGAGAATAAAGCTATAACGGAAATATCTAATGTAGTAAACGTAGAGGCCGACAATATAGATCAAGTTGTTGATTTTGCCGCATTATTAGGGGGATTAACTCCTGAAGTTCAAGAAGCTACTATTGCTGGAGAGGAAGTAGAATGGGAATCCGATAGACATAATGCAGACGTATATTCTATAATGGTTAGTGACCCTCAAAAAACATTAGATGCATTAAAAAAAATAGGTATTACTGAATTTACATTAAATGAAGGTAAAAATACACTAACTTTATACGATGTTCATGCAGACAGGACCGCAGGAATAGATGAAAAGTGGCAGGCATTTACAAACGAATTAGAGCAAAACAACGTAAATTATGAAACAAGAGAAAAAAAAGGAGCCGATTCAAGATATATTGGCCAGGAGGAAAGACAACAAATTCTTCAAAATGTTCGAGAACGTGCAGCCAAGCAAGGTCCAGAAGGGCAAGTTTTTCGTGACAAAATCGAGCAAGCGATAACAGGTGTTGCTGGAAAAAACATTGAAAAAGAGCTTACCCCAGAGCAAAAAGAAGTAAACGAAATAAATGAATTGTTAGGTAAAAAGCCTAAATTTTCTACACAACAAAACGAGCAGTTACAAGAGTTTAATATAGATCAGATGGTTGAGGATATGAACTCTATGCCATCTGAGGTTCTAAACTTTACAAATCCCACAAATCTAAGTACAACAGAAAAAACTAATACAGAGTATTTACTTAAAAATTTTCCAGAAGTAAACATAATTAGAGATTTACAGGGAGATTTTAAAGATCTTCCTATGCTTTTTTCAATTTCTGATGAGTTAAAAACTGGAGACACTACAAACCCTGTAACAGGAACAACTCACAAACTAGAAGGTGGAAGTGGATTTAATAAGGACGGTATGGCATGGGCTAATACTACCCCTATGGTATCTGAAAGTCTAAAAAATAATGCACTAAATTCTTTTTCACAAAACAAACTTCTTTTTGAAAGAGCATGGGACCAAGGGTTATTACCTTATGGTCATGTTCCTATGGCTATTATTAAGATGGGACCTGAAGGTCTTTTCAATAACGAAGCAGTGTATAGATATGCGTCTGATGAAATAAAAACAACAATTCCCGAAAGAAACAGGGTAAATGCCTTAAAGGAATTAGTGAAAGTCTTAAAGCCAAGAGTTGGCGTAAATAATAAAGGAGTAGAAATAAAAAAAGGCAATGAAGCTATATATAATTTTGTAAGTAAATATAAGACTATTGATCAGGTAATGGATAATATTACCAAACTACCAATAACTGCAAGGAAATTAATTGGAGAGCAGATTTTTACTGGAAATATAAACAAAGACACTACCCCTGGTAAACCCACAACTCCAGTTAAGGTTGCTTTATTGAAAAACGTAACTAGTGATCAGGGTAAAAAGTCTATGCATATTAGTTACATAAAAAACCAGCTTGAAGAACCATCTACAGCAAAAATACCTCAAAGACATGTTATTTCTATAGTGGGGATAGATGTGTTAAACCCTGAAGTATCAGAAATAGACCACAAAAATTATGGCTATGGAATTAAAGGTGTTCCCATAGGTATTTTAGAAAGTCCCGTACACGCAATGGATGTTTTTCCAGAAATGACTTCTAGGTCAATGACTTTAAAAGGAAACAACACATATAAAAACAAAACTTTAAATCAAAGAATACACGCCACTGTTATGGCTAATGGCCCTATCGCTGGTTTTAGTGGTTTTCAAGGCATTAAAATGTCGGACAAAGTTGATAATATGAGAGACTTAATGTCTCAATTGAAATTGACATTTCCTAATGTAATGGTCACAGATACCCAACAGGAGTTTGACTTAAAAGTACAAGACCCTTCGGTTACTAAATTTGTTAAGAAAGGTGATATAATTTATGGATTCACTAAACAAGAGAATGGTAGTCCTGTGGTTTACTTAAACCCAAAATATAAATCTACAAAAGTAATCTTACATGAATATGGTCACGTTTGGCTAGAGTTTTTAAAACAGAACAATCCAGAACTTTTATCTAGAGGATATGCTTTATTGGAAGGAACTGAAGGTCTTTATAAGTCTAAATTAATACATGGAGACACAGAACTTGCATATGAAGAGGCTATGGCCGAAGCTATATCTAATAAAGGAGATAGTATTGGAGAGGCATCTATAAGATCTAGATTTTTAAATTGGCTTAACGGAGTGTTTTCTTACATAAAAAGTAAGTTCAAAGCTTTTAGCGAAATGACCTCTGAAGAAATTCAGAACATGAGTTTAGAAGATTTTGTTGATGGGTCATTAGCTAGTATGCTTGATGGTGATAGCAAAAGAGTAAATGAAATATCTAAAATTAAGTTCAGTAAAAGCAATTTAAAAGAGACAATGGAAGATCTTGTAAAAAGAAGATACTCTGGTGCCGCTATAAAAGAAGCTCTTAGTGAAGATTATAGTGATAAAGAAATATTAGATGCTTACAAACAAGCTAAATCTGAGTACAGAGAAGAGGCTTATAAAAATGAGGGTATCTTCAATTCTGAAAACAATCCTTTATTTCAAGTTTTAGATAAAATATATAGAAGTCTTTTATTATCTCGAGGATATAAAACAAAAACTCAGCAAATAGAAGGAGAAAGAATGGAGGGGTCTATACAGGCATCTCTAAAACAGGCAATGGTAACTAGCAATAAATTAGTTCAGCAGCTAAAAAGTTCTAAAGCTTCTTCAGAAGATCTTACGGTACAAATAAACATGGTTCTAGAGGGTAACGTAAAGACCTACGAGAATCTATCTCCCGAAACAAAACTTCTTTCTAATGAAGTAGTGGAAACTGTTTTAGATATGAGGGCGCAAATAGATGTGCTACAAAAGTCATTATTAGATGAAGGGCTTTTAGAAACTTTACCTCAAAGAATTGCTATAAGAGATGGTATTGGGAGCTATTTAACTAGGTCATATAGAGTTTTTGATTCAAAGAATTGGAGTGAAGAACTTCAAGCAAGACACGATGGTAGCAAAATAATAACAAAAGCAAAAAACTTTTTTAGAAATGAGGCATCAATAAAAAAGAAAGCCCAGGATTACGCTGCAAAAGAAATAATGTCCTACGAACAGGCATTAGATCATACCGTAAATCAAGCGGTAAATAATATACTTAAAATGAGTGACAGTGGGCCATATATAAAAAGCTCTAGGGAGGGAGCTAAAGATGCCAACGCACTCAAGAGTAGGAATAACGTACCTGAGCCAATTATGGCCTTAATGGGGGTATATACAGACCCAATACAAAACTACACAAGGACGATACAGAGGGTGTCTAATCTATTGGAGGCTAGTAGATATTTACACAGCGTAAGAAAGAGGGGTTTAGGTGTCTTTTTATTCGAAAAGAATGACCCAACTGCACCACCAGAATATAAATATGAAATTGCACCAGAAAACAAAACTGGAAATGGAACCTATAACCCAATGGCAGGGCTTTTAACTACAGAAGAAATTAGGGATGCAATGATGGCAGAACCTCTTTTTAGTGGTGCTTTCTTTAATTCACCACTTTATAGAAATTATTTAAAGGGAGTTTCTAGTGTTAAATATTCTAAAACTATAATGTCTCCAGGAACTCACGGAAAAAATGTTACTGGTAACTTGTTTTTTATGGCCCAAAATGGTTATACAAGTTTTAAAGCATATGATAAAGCATTTTCTATAGTTAAAGGTCAAATAAAGTCAAGAGGAGAAACTCAGATAGATAGTGATCTACTAAAATACATTAGGTTGGGTATAATTGACTCAAGTGTAATAAAAAAAGAGTTGATGGAGATGTTTAATGGAGATAAAGAAGCTTCAGTAGCAACTTTAATGCAAAGGAGGTCTGAGCGATGGTTTGATGCTAATAATACAAGAAAAAAAGTAGGTAAAGCTTTACAAAAAGCTTATCAACTAGAAGATGATTACTTTAAAATTGTTAGTTTTGAAATAGAATCGGGTAGATATGCACTTGCATTGTTTGGAAAAGAAACCTCTGCTTTAAGTGAAGAACAAAAAACAGAAATAGATGGCGTAGCTGCAGAAATCACTAAAAACCTACTTCCAAATTATAATAGAATAGGGAAATTAAGAGACATTATGAGGGCTATACCTGTTGCAGGAACATTTATTTCTTTTACAATGGAGTCTTATAGAACGGCATATAATACTGTTGCCTTATCTTTAAAAGAAATAAAAAACCCTAATCCTAAAGTTAAAAAAATAGGAGCTAAAAGATTAGCCTCTATAATTGGATTTCAAGTATTAGTTCATGGTGTTATGATTCCTATTATTGGAGATTTATTTGGCTCTGATATAGATGATGAAGATGAAGATGACGTAAAGAGATACAAAAGACTTGTTCTTCCTCATTGGTCAAGAAACAGCACTACTCCTATAATAAAAAGTGGAGGTGGTAAATTCACCTACATAGATATGAGTGCGTCCAATCCTTATGGACAAATGGACCAAGCAATAAACGCAGCTTTAAGTGAAGAAGATGCAGGACAAAAGGCTGCTGAATTTATTGAAGAAGCTTTAGGAGATTTTTGGAATAAGGATATACTTTTTTCTGCTATGAGTTCAGTTGCCACAAACGAAAAGCCTCAAGGAGGAACTGTTTGGAAAGATGACGATAGTTATGCTACAAGAATTAGTAAAGGTGTTCGCATATTATACAAAGCTTTTGAGCCTGGTATTGTAAGAAGTGCTGCCAAAATAAATAGTGCAGACAATAAATTACTTGAAGTTTTAGGTCAGGGAACAGGTTTTAAGCCGATAGAAGTTGATTATGGCAAGTCAATGAAGTTTACGGCTAGACGAATAATGAATTCTACTCAAAACATAACAAGTAAAAGTTCTCTTAAAAGAATGAGAAAGTCTGGTGAAATAACAGGAGAAGAATACAGAATAAAAAACGCTACTAGGGAAGAAACCAAAAGAGAAATGATTAAGGGTCTTGTTGACCTATACCATGGAGCAATATATTTTGGATTAAGTCCAAAAGAAGCTAGTAAGGCACTAAAAGAAGGTGGAGTGCCTGGTTATATGAGATCAGACATAAGAAGATTCAAAAAAATAAAAAGAGTAAATAAGAATTAAAAAAAAAGGGGAACGATCACGTGTGTCGCACCCCCATTTTTCCGTCAAACAAACAAATTATTTAAACTAAATGCTAGGAAATTAATGCCATTAAAAAAACTAGCAATTGTATTAATCTATACACAAATCTACAAAATTTCTTTCAATAAATCACCAACTCTTTTACAATCTTTTTGATTTCTAGGCATATATAAATGAGCCTTAATATCTTGTTCATGTAAAAACCTCTTAAACAGCTTCCACCTCATGGGGAATGCTTCGTTTGGATTTCCTTTACATTCTATTATAAATCTTGGGGGGTATTCTTTATCTACAAAGTCTGGAGTGTATTTTATAGGTAATATTTTCTTCTCACCCCTGTTGTGTAATTCCTTTTGTAGTTTTGTTTTTTCGTAAGAAACGTTCTCTGAGTAAAATCCATCTACTATTACATAGGTTTGTCCTTCGTAAGTAAAAGGAACCTTAAGATCTTTAAGAACTTTATACATATGGAGCTCTAATTTACTAGCAAACTGAATTCCATCCATAGAAACTTTAGTTGCCTGAGTCTTCTTCTTTCCTTTTTTAAATCTTCTCATCATAATAAATCCATTCTATCGTCCTCTTCATATACATCTATAATTGTCTCTATATTAGCTACATTAGTAAAGTAGAAAACAGCTTGTTCTAGTGTTTCACAAAAAATCTCAGGAAATAAAATTGAATTAACCTCATCTACCAATCCCATATCTGTCAAACACACAAATCTTTTAATACCTTTTATATCTAAATCGTAAAGGAACATGTAATATTCGAATATTAATCCAGGAAAAGCACCTTCCATGTATATGGAGTCTTTGTTGCTTATATTAAAACAATCTGAAAGCCATAGTATAATATTTTCAGAAAACCTTGTTACACGAACTTCACCTGTAGATCTTACTCTAGTAGAACCTGCGTCTATATAAAAATATCCTTCTTCTGCATTGTCTTGACTACCTATGTCTTTTATTAGTTCACGAAGAATATCATATTCGTTTGAATAAATAGCTCTATTTATAACTACTTTTTCTGGATCTAAAGACATGTTTCAATTTACTATTCGCTTTTAACTAATGGAGTTGTTTTGTCGGTTGCATCCTCAGTCTTCTTCGTAGAATCTGTTTTGGTAGCTGCCTCTTTGGCTTTGGCTATTGCTTCTTCTATCCCTGGGAGATTCTCCATCACCATTTGAGTTCCGCTTAATGCACCGTTTAGTTGTTTGACGTGTTCTAAGGTATTGTTCATTGCCATTAGAAGATTCTTTACGTCCTTCTCGATTTTCTCTACTCGCTTCTCGATTTTGTCTAGTCGACTTGATTTTTCTTGACTCATTCTCTTTCATTTTTTGTTGCTTCGATTATAATACCTACACCGATAAGCAATACGCCTACTGATAATATAAACAAAGATAAGGTTATAACTTCTAACATTCTTCGTCAAATATACATGAAAATCTTGCAACTTGACCATTTTCTGGGTGGTGTAAAAACCCTTCAATTCCTTCGGGACTCTTATATCCCATTTTATGGTGCCAATAATCTGATGATGATGGACTTCTCATAGACTCAACGGTTACGTTAATGTAGTCTTTTGAGGTTTTGTGATGAATGTGATGAACATAAAAATAGGTATGTTTTGCTTTAGCCCATTTATCTTTAGCCTCAACACTCATTAATGAACCTAAGTTTTGTTGTTTAGCTCCGTCACCGTGACTAGTTCCAATAAGGTTTTTTCCGTATAAAAAATACTTTCTATCAGTTAGGTCAACATCAAATGTAATGTTTTCACAATCCCTGAACCAACTTTCTATCATGTCACTTAAGAAGAATCCACTCATAAAATCATGATTACTTGGATTAAACACATAATGCACGTCCGCAACTTTAATTAATTTTTCCAGACAAGCGATATATAAGTTTTTTGCGGCTCTATAATTATCGTACCACATATTTTCTGTGTCTTGTGGTGTTCCCTTTGTTGTCTGTCT
>TARA_B110000879_G_scaffold212935_1_pt1 | contig 14046 bp, 10 predicted proteins | sample TARA_B110000879 | Tara Oceans TARA_B110000879 (sample SAMEA4398094) | marine metagenome | biome: Polar Biome; feature: [SRF] surface water layer (ENVO:00010504); material: water (ENVO:00002006), including particulate matter (ENVO:01000060) such as... | depth 5 m
CAATTGCGGCTTGAATTCAGGATATATTAATATCCGAAAATAAAGTAAAAGATTGTATTATTAATGATTTACTTAAATAACTTTTACACTTCGATAGATAAATAATTATGATGGTTACCAATACAGAAAAAAAAATAAGATTTGATCAAGATATAAATCTTATTGTAGATGTAATCAATGAATCAATGAATGAATTTTTAATTTCTATTGTTCTTTATGGGAGTTATGGGCGGGGTGAGGGAGCTTACTATAGTAAAAACGAAAATATTCATGTATACAATGATTACGATATATTATTAATTGTAAAAAAACTAATCCCTGAGGCTCAGATATTTGAGGCAAAACAAGCACTTCTAGATATTCTGGATATAAAATTTATTGATATTTCTCAAAAAAATATTTCAAAATTGAAGCGGCTAAAGCCCTTAATTTTTAATTTCGATTTGAAATATGGCAGTTCGGTAATATGGGGGGAACGTAATATTCTGAAACATATTCCTGAATTCACACCTAATCAATTGACATTGAAGGATGCTGAAATCTTATATTTCACACGTTTATATACCTTTTTAGGCTCTTTAGGCCTAAATGGTTTTATTGATGGAGTTCGGGGCGAAGAAGCTAGGTTTTTCAGAAATCAAATGGCAAAAGCAATTCTGGCTATTGTTGATGTTTTGCTACTACAAAAAAATAGTTATCACACCAGTTATTGTGAAAGAGCTGATAGGTTCGAAAAATTATATCCACATAAAAAGAAGTTAGTTGAATTATCTCGTTGGGCGTTACAAGAGAAGCTGACTCCTAAAGCTTTAGCTATGAATCCAAAGGAAACTAAAGATTTTCATACTCAAGTTTTATGTTTTTATCATAAAGAAATGTTCATTGCATTATCAAAGCTTCATGGAAGAAAAATTCTGACAACTGATGATTTAAGAAAAGCCAATGCTTATTCTCCACAAAATTTGCTTGTAATGTTAAAAACATTAATTCTTACAAAGACATTAAAACTTTATTGGCGCCAAAAAAATATACAGATCGCTCAGTCCTATGCTGCAGAGTTTTTTATTGCTGAAGAAAATAGGAATGACATTTTCAATAAGTGTAAAGCAATGGTTATAAAAATTGCCCCAAACCTAAACATTGAGAATGTGAATAGTGATTCTCTTAGAGACACTGTCGTGAAATTAAGTAGGTAGTTACAAATATGAAAGTTGTATTATTTCTAATAGATGCATGTAGGTATGATTATATTTCAAAAGACCATACCCCATTTTTGTGGGAGTGTAGTGAAAAAGGAAAACATATCAAACATGTTATACCAAGTGCTGGATTCTGTGAAAGAACTGAGATTTTTACGGGGCTAAGGCCAAACGAATCAGGTTTTTTTACAGCTATAGGCTTCGATCCTGATTCAAGTCCCTATAAAAACAACTTGCTCTTAAATTTAGTTGGGAAGCTTGAGATTTTAGTTGGTCTATTTAATTCTAAAAGAATTAGCCTGTCTAAATTTTTTAGAAAAATAATGTTAAAGATATTGCGTGGTTATTTTTCACGATTTAAGCTAAGGCCCTACAATATTCCATTTGTATTTCTTAAGTATTTCAACTTGACGGAAGACGAGTTTGAAATGACTACTAATGACATTGCTGGTTCAACATCATTATTTAAAATGATAGAAATGAAAGGAGAGCATTCTTATCTTGATGCTTTTACGTCACTCGGGAAACCATCAAATGGTAGTGATGAGGATCGGATAGATGCTGCAATATTGGCCGCCTCGAAAAAAGATTACCTTTTTACTCCTGTTTATATTGGAGTGATAGATTCTGAAGGGCATAAATTTGGTCCTGATTCTAAAGAGCTAAAGTCGGAATTAAATCGACTTGACACCATTTTAAGAAATAGTGTTCAACGCTTTTTGGAAATAGATAAAAAGACTAGTTTTGTTTTCTTAGGAGATCATGGGATGACTGAAGTTAAATCTGACCTTGATGTTGAATTAATAATTATTCAGCTGGCTAAATCCCTTAAATTAAAAAAGGGGAAAGATTATGTGTATTTTCTTGACTCAACAATGGTAAGAGTTTGGTTTTTGACGGAAAATGCGAAAATAAAACTAGGATCATTGATAAGGGAAAATGAAGTTTTATCATTAAATGGGGAAGTTATAGATGATGAAACCTCAAAATTATATGATATTCCTATTGGCGATCGAAGATATGGGGACATTGCCTGGTGGGCAAATGAGGGAGTGTTAATATTTCCAGATTTCTTTCATGATAGGAAGCCTTACAGCGGGATGCATGGCTACAAGCCTATACATTCCTCCACACACGGCACTTGTATTGCAATTGGTGAAGACATAACGCATTCTTATCTAGATTCAATGAACTTGCATGAGGTTTATGATTTAATAAGTGGGTTGATTGAAAATTAGAACATAACATGTGTATGATGCAAATTGGTAGATCATAGCTTTTTGCCAAATACAGCTTAAGACTATCAGAGCGGGAGCTCTTATACTCAAATTTTTTCAGGCTAAACTGCGTAGCTATGATGCTTCATTAACTAATTTGATTGACTTACATTTTTAGTGGATTTTCAAAAAACCACTCTATTTTAAAGTGGTGTGCGTGTTATTTATGACGCTCATCTTAGGTTAATAGTTGAATGATTAAACGATAATTTTATTCGTAATGATTCAGCTATAAAAGTTCTAACTATATTGCATTTATAAGCAAGGAGATAATTTGATAATATGAAAAAAATTTATATAGCAGGTTGTGGAGGTATGCTTGGCGAGGCCTTTTATGAGCAATTCAAAGATGAATATATTTTGAAATGTACAGATAAGGATGTGAATGCTGATTGGTTATCATTTTTAGATTTTAGAGAATTTGAAGAATATAAAAAGGATGTAATAGATTTTGATGCCGATTATTTGTTTCACCTTGGAGCATATACTAACTTAGAATTTTGTGAAGAAAACTCAGATGATACTTATCTAACCAATACCTTAAGCGTTGAAAATGCTGTGCGAATATCTAATGAATTAGATATTCCTTTATTGTATATAAGTACGGCTGGTATATTTGATGGAGATAAGGAGCTATATGATGATTGGGATATTCCCAATCCTCTTGGCGTTTACGCAAGGTCTAAATATATGGGGGAAAGGTTTGTTTGCGAAAATTCTGAAAGGTTTTTGGTCTGTAGGGCTGGCTGGATGATGGGAGCGGGCCCTAATAAAGATAAAAAGTTTATTCAAAAATTAATGAAACAAATAAAAGGTGGGGCAAAAGAGCTCTTTATAGTAAACGATAAAGACGGTACCCCAACATATACTCATGATTTTGCAAACACAGTCAAAGAATTAATTAAATATGAACATTGGGGATTGTATAATATGGTTTGTGGAGGGCAAACGAGTAGATTTGAAGTAGCTGAGACGTTGGTTGAAATGTTAGATCTAAATTATGATATTAAGATAACGCCCGTTACATCTGATTACTTTAAAGAAGAATATTTTGCAGCCAGACCCGCGTCAGAAAGACTGTTAACAAAAAAACTAGATTTACGTAAAATTAATAAAATGAGAGACTGGAAGGTTTCGTTGAAAGAATATTTAGAAAATTATTACTCAGGATATTTAAACAAATAGGAACCTGGAATACATGATGGTAGATAAACAATCAAATGAAATACCTCGAATCTCCATCATAATTTGTTGTTATGGAGGTGAACAAACAATTGAAGCTTGCTTAAATGGTTTAATACATCAAGATTTAAATAGCAGCTCTTTTGAGGTGATTATCGTTGATGATGGTTCTTATGATAATTCATCTGAAATAATCACAGAATTTATCGACTCTAAGGTAACTTCGAACCACGCTAATTTTAAATATTATAGAAAGAAAAACGAAGGATTAAGTGTCGCCAGGAACTATGGGTTGAATAAAAGTCTAGCTGAGTATGTTGTCTATATTGATGAAGATGCCATAGCTTTTCCTGATTATTTAAGCGTGATAGTAGATTATTTTGATAACAATTTAAATATTAATTGTTTAGGTGGCGAGGTTCATCTTTATAATAAAGAAAGCAAATTTGCTAGGTTGATACAAGATAGTATTTTTTCTTTATATATGAAAAATGAAAATTCTATAATTGGGACAAACATGGCGTTTAGAAAATCATTTTTAAATAATGTGGGTGGATTTCAACCAGAGTTTACTTACAGAGGGGATGAGACTGCATTATTTGAAAAGTCTAAAACAGTCTTAGTTAAAGGTCGAGCGGAAAAAATGAAAGTCATACATTTTCAGCCAGACAACTTGAAGGCCTGGCTTCAGACAAGGTTTGAAAATGGTTTTTTTAGAATGGCTCTAGATTTTTTTATTGAAAAACCAGCCTTCAAAATATATGTTAGCTTAATGAAAAGTGCATCTTTCGTTTCCCTTCCGTTTCTAGTGGTAATCGCAATATTTTGTTTCTCTAGCTATCAGAATATTTCTTTAATTATAGGGGCCTTTTCCGTGGTTTTGTTTTTCCGGAAATTCCTATGGAACAACGTTTTAAAAAATACAATAAAGGAATTAAGAAGAAACAGGAATAACAAAACAAAAATATTAGATGAGGGTTTTATTGTCTTCATGATTGTTGTGGGCGAATATAAGTCAAATGTTGGGTATTTAAAAGGATATTTCAAGTTCAGAAATGTAGCCTGGCAAAGGTCGTAATTTCGAGGTTGAATACCGAGCTTGTTAGTTAGTGATTCTCATTATATGGTGATATATCAAGCGAAATATGAATGCTTAATCCTGAGCTTCAAAATATACTGTATTTTTATCCGTTAACTATTAAGAGTTTAGTGTCTAGAGTCTTTTATATTTACCTGGCAGTAGTAGAAATAAACTTTTGGTATACACTTATAAAGTTTAGTGTATCAAGTCCACCTCAAACCTAGAATATGAAATCCTTATAACTATAATCGCGAGATACTTTTTAATGACAAACCTAAATTGCTTTGTAATAAATTTACCGCAAGATTATCAAAAAAAAGCACATATGACTGCCGTTACCAAAAAGAACGGTATCACACCAGTTTTTATTGATGGGGTTTATGGTGCAGATTTAACTAATAGTGAAATATTACAATGTTATTCAGAACAACAAACTAAAAAGAATATTGGAAGATCTTTAACTAGAGGTGAAATTGGCTGTGCTTTAAGCCATTTGTCCATTTATAAAAAAATGCTAATTGAAGAGATAGATTTTGCTTTGATTCTTGAGGATGATATTGATTTTGATTTTACATGCAAGAAATTACAGTCTTTAGTGAAAAATCTTCCGTTAGATTGGGAGTGTGTATTACTTGGACATCATTCTAGATTTTCAAGAGAACAAGAGGGTATAGCCTCTTTTTGGGGGAGAAAGAAAGTCAGTGAATTTCATGATATTGTTCGTTTTGTTGATATAACTGCAGGCGGTTATGCATACCTATTAAATCAAAAAGGGGCTCATAAATGGTTGCAAGAATATAAAACAATTACTAAGCCGACAGATTGTTGGGTGGATAACAAAATCAACCTTTACGGCATATCACCAACAATTGTTAATATTTCAAAAGAGTACAAATTAGGCAGTTTACTTGATAACGAAAGAAACAGAGAAATATCAGAAAGTAACTATCAACAAGTTAAAAACAAAACACGAAAAATATTTTCTCCTATTGGCTTAGCACCATTAATGAACATGTATTTTTATTGTAGAAATTTATGTTTAAAAATAAAAAATTTAAAATCTTACTAATACAACTTTCAACTCTAAGTTAAAAGTACTCGATTGGTGATTTTAAATGTTATGCCGTTCTTTTTGAGCGGGATAGTAGACGAAGAGGTCTATATCTATGATATTAAAAATTTATTTTCTAGCCTTGGTATTGTTACTAATTACGACTGTTTTTTTACCTAAAGGAAAGTTCCTTATACTTAAAACAAACCTCGCGCAGCCTGATTTGGAGAAGGATTTTTATTGGAATCCAAAACTACTTTTTATTTTATTTTTATTCGGTCTTTTTGCAGCGCTACGTGATACAAGTATAGGGACAGATTACCCTGCTTATACAGAGTTTTATGAACATATACTCAACAATGGTAAGTTTCAGTCCGGTCAATTGCTTGGGATTGAACCTGGCTGGCACTATGTTAATTTATTTTTTGGAAAATTAGGCATACCATCCAGTATTTTTTTTGGACTAGTGACTGTTTTCACATGGGCTTTTTTTATAAAAGGTTCATATAATTTTCAACATCTACTGCCATTGATGTTTTTTTTCGTGCTCAGTACAGGTTTTTTCTTTTGGACATTAAGCGGATTACGACAATCAATTTCTATAATGATTTTCTTTTATGCTATTAAATTTCTTAAAGAAAACAACCTATTTCGTTACGTCATATCTATTACCTTTGCCAGTTTTTTCCATATTTCTATTATTTTAATGTTGCCTTATTATTTTTTGAGAAACCTAAAATATAATAGGAATGTATCAATAGCCTTATTTGTTATCTCTTTAGGTTTTGTAGGTGAAAATCTATTTATACCTATAGTCGAAAATGCGTTACTTTCATTGGGATCTACGGATTATCTACTATCGTATATAGGCTATCTTGAAGAGGTTGAAAAAATGGAAATAGTCGAAAAAACAGGTACAAATTTAGGTTTTCTTTTGACTACCATATTTACAATTTTTATATTATTAAGAGGGGAAAAAACACTTCAACGGTATCCTGAATTTAATATTTATTATGTCTTGTTTGTATTTTATGCAATTTTAAATAATATTTTTTTTGGAGTTGGAGTAATCTCAAGATTGTTTCTTTATTGCTATATATGTTTTCCTGTCGTTGCTGCTATTCATACCTACAGTTCAAGAAGTATATTTGAAAAACTAGTATCGTTAAGTTTTTTATTGGCGTTCGGATTATTTTATCTGGTTACTGCCTATAAGTTTTTGCTTATCTCTTTAACACATATTTAGAGATCATGATGGATGTTGTTAAAGGATGAATAAGGTAGGATAGCTTGCTGGGCAGAGTATATAGAAAGCTAAACTAAAAAATCTTTGCATTGAGATAGTTTGTGCTCGATAATCCTAAAGCTAATGGGTCGTTAATAACCCACTTTTTCGTTGTAGATTAGGAAAGATTTTGAGCCTAAAAAGCTTTCCTATAATCCTTTGCAGGTTACACTAGACACTATTAATGTAGAGCATTGTGCTCGGCAGTTTGTTGATGGACATTGGGAGACTTCTATTGGATAAGGAATTGGTTAAAGAGTTTTGGGACGAGGCGGCTTGTGGTGAAGAGCTGTTGTTATCCTCTTATGACCTTGAGGGGTATGCGGCGCAAGCCTCTGAGCGTTATCGCCTTGAGCCCTATATCATTCCATTTGCCAATTTTGAACAATCTTCTGGTCTTGCAGTTCTGGAAATAGGATTGGGGTTAGGGGCCGATCATGAAAGCTTCGCATTAGCCGGCGCGAAATTAGCAGGAATTGATTTGACTCCCCGAGCCGTGAAAATAACCGGTCATAGGCTAGGATTGAAGTCACTTGAAAGTGATCTGTTAGTAGGTGATGCCGAGGATCTACCGCACGACACAGGGACATTCGATTTGGTTTATTCCTGGGGTGTAATTCATCACAGTCCGAACACTAATAAGGCGGCGAGTGAAATTCTCCGTGTTCTGAAGCCTGAAGGAGAGTTTCGAGTCATGGTCTATCATACTTGGAGTTTAGTTGGTCTGATGTTATGGACCCGATATGGTTTATTACGCGGTCGGCCTTGGGTGGGACTAAAAGAGATATATAGCAAGTGGCTTGAAAGCCCAGGCACCAAAACTTATACGAAGGCAGAAGCAGCTTCTCTATTTGACGGAGCGACTGATGTGAGATGCAGTGTAGAGCTGACACATGGAGACTTGTTGGAGTCCGGTGCCGGACAACGACATGAGGGCCGGGCACTTAATTTGGCTCGACGAATCATGCCGAGATGGTTACTTCGGAGGGTGGCTAAAAGGTTTGGGTTGTTTCTGTTAGTTAGTGGTCGGAAGGTTGGTTAGTTGCCATAATATTGTTATGTACATTATAGATGCGCCATGCTGAAGAAAGTTATTTCCAGAACAGATGTTAGTGACTCCTCTGCTCTGGATGAGGTGGCGTAGTGGGGTAAATCTTTTTTGCCGACATTCAATTGGAAAACTTCAACAATGTTGGAGGAAGAAATTTTAGAATATTTAATGTGTCAAACAATTTATAGAGCTGTGGAGCTAAGGAAATCCTAGGGGATTATCTTTCGGAAAAATTGATTAGAGAAATAGAGTCAGAAAAGAGTTTTATCCCGGTTCCGGGTAAAGTAATAAGAGAGTAGGGTTTAATGAAAAAATTATGTTTTATATGTGATGCCAATTCTATTCATGCAAAAAATTTGATTTCTTATTTTCAGTCAAATTTTGATGTTTATATAATCTCGACTACAAGTGTAACGAAGTCTTCTTATCCTGGACTAGAAGTAGAAGGTAAAATAAAGTTTTTGTCAGGGGAGTTTGAAGAGCTGTCTAGTTCCGAAGGATTTGGATGGCTGCAAAAAGTTCCATTGTGGTTTGCTTTATTGCTCCAGAATTTTCGGCATGTTTTGCTGAAAGTTAAGTGTATGGCTTTTCCAATTTTATACAAAGGAAAGGTAAACAGGCTTATTAAAAAAATTAATCCAGACATTGTTCATATACTAAGGCTTCCATATGAAGGATACATTGCAAGTTCGATAAAAGGGCCGAAAATAGTGGTAACTTTATGGGGTAATGATTTGGTTTATTGGCCACGAATTAATTTCATTATAAAATACTACACCAAGAAGATTCTTAATAAAACAGACTTACTATTGCCAGATACTTGCAGAGATAAATATTTGGCAGATCTCTATGGATTGAGGTCTGGAGTTCCGGTTTGGTCTACTCCTGCTCAAGGTGGGCTATTGGTTAAGAAGGAACTAGCTGAGATAAAAAATCAGAGTAAAGAAGAGATGAAAGCGTCATTAGGTTTGGCAGGGAAAAAAGTAATTGTAGCTAACCGTGGTTTTAATAGTTGGTATATAAAAACAGATGAGCTTATTGCTGCAATTGCAGAATTGGTTAAAAAAGATAAAAACTATCACTTTTTTATTGAAGGGAATACCCATTCGGTAGGTTATAAAAAATGCCTTCAACAGGTAGAACAATTCGGTATTAGTGAATATGTTACGCTTGAAAAGCATAGTCGTACTGATTTTTTAAAACTGTTACGTTGCGCTGATGTAATTACTTCGATGGCTATATACGATGGCTTATCTGTTTCCTTATTGGAGTCGTTATATTTAGAGGCCTTTCCAATTCTTTTGTTTCAAAGAAGCTACGATAATTGGTTGGTTAATAATAAAAATTGCATTTTTTCTGAAAATACATCTGATGGATTAGCACAATCTATTACTCGCTATTTTGAAGAGTTTCAGTCCAAATCTGTAAGCATTAACAAATCCAATGCAATTCTTTTAGAAGAGAAGGCAAATTATGCAAATAATCTTGATCGATTATCCGATCTATACACTACCTTGTAGTTAAATGGAGAAGATATTAGTTGTTCAAAATATTCTGCCACACTATAGAATTCCTTTTTATAATGCGCTGGGAAAACAATACGATATAACTTATCTACATTCAGGAGATCCTGCTGGCGATTTATGCGAAAACTTTAAGGAGGTTGTAGTAAAGTGTTCCAGAATAGGGCCTTTTTATTTCCAAAAGGAGGTGTTAAAAACCTTCAAAAAAGGGAACTATAAAGCTGTTGTTCTTATGTTTGATTTAGCATGGGTTAACAACTTACTTCTTGCATTGCTATATCCTAAAAAAGTATTGTTTTGGGGCCATGGCTTAGGGCGAAACAGTATTGGAAATAAAGTACGAAATATTTTGGTTAAAAAAGTGCATGGGATTATTCTATATAGCGAGAGAAATCTAGAAGATTTTGTAAATGCAGGTGTCGATCCAAATCATATCTTTATTGCCAATAATACTGTGCTGATTTCTAATCATGGAGAAAATAAAGAGATTTCTAAAAACAATATATTATTTGTTGGAAGAACTCAGAAATCGAAAAAGGTTGATGAGCTTATTGAGATGTTTGCAGAGGTAATTTATAAGCTTCCCGAAGAAACAAAATTAGTTATCGTTGGAGATGGAGCAGAGGACGCTTCCTTAAAAAAATTAGCGATTAGGCTTAAAGTAACCGATAGAGTTGTTTTTAAAGGAGAGGTTTTGGAAGATCATAAGCTAAGGGAAATATTTCATAGTGCATTTGTATATGCGTCACCTGGCCCTGTAGGTTTAGGCGTACTTCACAGTTTTGCATACGGTTTACCTGTATTAACATTTTCCGAAGAACACCATGGTCCAGAAGTGGCAAATATTCAAAACAACGTTTCGGGATTCCTATGTAAAGATAGGGAGATATATAAAAGTAAATTGATTAAGTGGGCAAGCAATAGCGAGTTAACCGAAAAAATGGGCGCAAACGCTTACTGTGTTTATAAAAATGACCGCAATTTAGAACAAATGGTTAAAGAATTTTCCGGTGCTGTTCGTCATTTGTTGATAAACGCATAAAGCAAGTTCATCGAATTTTCTATTGATTAGGGAAGATCATATGTATAGACTAATTTTAATCCTTCAGAACAAAATTGTATAAAAAATGTGCGGAATTAGTGGCTTTGTAAATATTCAAGTTAATGATGACTTTTTAGATATTACTGATCATCGTGGACCAGATGATCGCGGTGTTTTTCGTCATAAGAATCTTGTGCTAGGGCACAATAGATTATCTATCCAAGATTTATCTGAAAACGGACACCAACCTTTTGTGTCAAAGGATGAAAAGTTTGCGTTAGTTTTTAATGGAGAGATCTACAACCATTGGGATATTAGAGAAGAGCTTTTAGCCAAAGGTTATGAGTTTATTTCAAAGTCAGATACCGAAACATTATTATATGCGTACATTGAGTTTGGTGAAGAAATCTTTAAAAAGTTAAATGGAATTTTTGCTTTTGCACTTTTTGATATTGAAAGAAATGAATTACTAGTAGTTAGAGATCACTTTGGAATAAAACCATTGTACTATTACCAAGCTGGAAATAAGTTTGCCTTTGGATCAGAAATGAAAGTATTTCAGCCGTATATCGATAATGGTGTAACGAAAGAGAATTTTTCTAATTACTTAAATTTTCTCTGGTCTCCAGGGGAAAAAACACCGTATTCCAAGGTTAAAAAACTTCTCCCAGGTCATTTCATGAGGATCAGGCTGGATGAAGTGAAATGTGAACCTATTCAATATTATGATATTCCTTTCGAAGGAAAATACAGTGAAGCAAGTGAAGAAGAGTTAATTGATGAACTTGATGAGTTATTGCAAGCTGTAGTAAAGCGCCAAATGTTGGCAGATACTCCAGTTGGTTTCTTCTTGTCAGGGGGATTGGACTCCAGCCTGCTTGTGGCAATTGCAAAGAAGTTTTATCCAGATAAAAAATTACAAACGTTTACAATAAAAACTGAAGCGGAAGTTGGGAGTGACGGCTTTGTAGATGATTTGTTTTACGCTAAAAAAGTTGCACAATTTTTAGATGTAAATCTTGAGATTGTAAATGCTGAAGTAAACATTTTAAATGACTTCGATAAAATGATTTGGCATTTGGAAGAACCCCAGGCCGACCCAGCTCCTCTTAATGTGCTTAATATATGCAAGAGAGCTCGTGAAATGGGGTATAAAGTTTTAATCGGTGGAGCAGGTGGAGATGACTTATTTTCTGGTTATAGGAGACATCAAGCATTAAGTTATGAAAAATATTTTGGTATGTTTCCAATGGTGCTTAAAAAAGCCTTGAAAGCTGGTTTCATGAGAATACCAAATGGGAATGCAACTATTAGACGTGCAAAAAAAATACTTTCTGACATCGACAAAACAAAAGAAGAAAGAATCGTAGGTTACTACTCATGGCTACCATTCGATCAGTTATGTGATTTGTTCATAGATGAAATTGCAAAAAGTGTAAGAGCGAATAAGCCTACTACTTATTTATTGGAGTTATTACATAGCATTCCAGAAGAAAAGGATTGGCTAAATAGAATGTTGTATTTAGAGTTAAAATCATTCTTAGTAGACCATAACCTTAATTATACTGACAAGATGTCCATGGCTGTCGGCGTTGAAGCAAGAGTACCCTTCTTAGATATTGAATTGGTTGAATTTTCAACAAAAATGCCAACACGTTTAAAAATGAAGGGTAACGAGACTAAGTACATTTTGAAAAAGGTTGCAGAAAGGTATTTACCGAACGAGATAATTTACAGGCCTAAAACAGGTTTTGGAGCGCCAGTTAGAAAATGGATTAAGAATGATTTGGATGGGTTGATTAATGAAAGGTTATCCGACGATCAAATTAACTCTAGGAATATCTTCAAGCCACAGTCAATAAGAGACATGATTTCGGATAATAAAGCAGATAGAATCGATGCTTCGTATCCTATTTGGTCCTTGTTAGCAATTGAATCTTGGATGCGACAGTTTGCGGATGAGAAGTAATTTAAATTTTGCCCAAATTTTTTGCTATCTATTTTATATCAATAAAGTTTTATATAATCGGTGTTAGGTGCTCATAGAATTATAATTAGGGTTTAAAGCGAAATTTTTTCTCTAAATAGTTGCACCTAATGTAATTCAAATACTATTTTTTCTTCAAATATTCTTACAATAATTAAGTAATCAATTCAATCTTATAATGCTGGTAAACTTGGGATTTTTTTAAATTTCTTTACCAGCATGCCAGACAAATAGAGTTTTCATTAGAGCAATGGCATCATTAGTATCTGATGTAACATAAAAAATGATTGCGGTCATGCTAAAAATTATCGGTGCTGGCCATGTTAGAATACTTGTATTTAAAGGGGTGCATAAAGCAGTTTTAATAAATTATCTTCCTGGACTAGTAGTGAATAAAATTCGATTGATTAGTAAAAGATAGCCACTAACAATTATCATTGTAACCACTGACGCTAAATAAATATGAAACAAATTTTACAAAATATGGCCAATGGTGAAACCCAGTTAGTAGAGGTCCCGTGTCCTCAAAACATGAGCGGGCAGTTATTGATATCAACCACTAAATCTTTAGTTTCTGTCGGTACCGAGCGCATGTTGATTGATTTTGGTAAATCGGGTTGGGTCCAAAAGGCACGTTCTCATCCTGACAAAGTTAAAATGGTATTTGATAAAGTAAAAACTGATGGTTTAATGTCAACCATAGATACCGTGCGTTCTAAATTAGATCAGCCATTACCTCTCGGTTATTGCAATGTTGGTATTGTGCAAGATAACGGCGGAACCGCATTTGAAAAGGGTTGCCGTGTAGTATCAAATGGTAATCACGCAGAAATTGTACGTGTTCCCAAAAACCTTTGTGCAAAAATACCAGAAAACGTTAGTGATGAAAGTGCAGCTTTTACAGTGCTTGCAGCAATAGCAATGCAAGGGGTAAGAATAGCAAACCCAACAATAGGTGAAACGATTGTTGTGACAGGTCTTGGGTTGATTGGCCTAATTACCGTTCAGCTATTAAAAGCAAATGGCTGTAGAGTTTTAGGGGTTGATTTTGATTCTTCTAAATGTGCTATGGCTCGTGAATTTGGTGCTGAAACGGTCGATTTATCAATAGGTGAAGAGCCTATAGCCAAGGCTCATGCTTTTTCTCGTGGGCGGGGTGTAGATGCCGTTATTATTACAGCTTCTACAAAAAGTAATGATCCTGTAAGTAATGGCGCAAATATGTGTCGCCAACGTGGTCGCATTGTTTTAGTGGGTGTGGTTGGGTTAGAACTTGATCGTACTGATTTTTATGAAAAAGAGATTTCATTTCAAGTTTCATGTTCCTATGGCCCTGGCCGTTATGATACTGAATATGAAGAAAAAGGG
>TARA_B110000879_G_scaffold113224_1_pt1 | contig 14029 bp, 10 predicted proteins | sample TARA_B110000879 | Tara Oceans TARA_B110000879 (sample SAMEA4398094) | marine metagenome | biome: Polar Biome; feature: [SRF] surface water layer (ENVO:00010504); material: water (ENVO:00002006), including particulate matter (ENVO:01000060) such as... | depth 5 m
AGCCGAAAAAGCCTCTTGATTCATTTTAACGATAGACTTTTACGATGGACAAATAAATAAAAAAGGAGCGCATTGATCTTTCGATAACCCAAAGAAACAATGAATATTCCCACTACTTATCGCTAATGATTTTCTTTTACCTGTCACTAAGAGTTGTATGCTCTAGAGTACTGTCCAGCGCTTTACCCAGTTTTTCCATGATCTCGTCAACTTGGGCTTCGGTGGTAATAAGTGGAGGGCATAATGCCAAGCTATTGCCTGCTACGGCTCTAACAATTAACCCGTTGTGCTGACATGCCAGCACAGCCTTAGCGCCTACACTGCCATCAATGAAGGCTGCTTTGGTAGTCTTGTTGGCAACCAGCTCTAGCGCCGCGATCATCCCTTTTCCTCTTACCTCACCCACGAGCGGATGATCTGAAAAAACGTTTAGTCGACGTTGTAAATAGTCACCGGTGCTGGCGGCTGTTTTGAAAATATTGTCGCGCTGATAAATTTCCAGAACTTTTAAGGCGATGGCGCAACCCACTGGATGACCGCTATAGGTATAACCGTGGCCAAAAACACCAACTTTTGAACTGAGCTCAATCATCGCCTCATACAATTCGCCACGAACTATTGAAGCGCTGATCGGATAATAAGCAGAAGACATTTGTTTGGCCAAAGTCATCATGTCGGGTTGTTTAATATTCATGGTAGTGCAACCAAAGTCATTACCGGTGCGACCAAATCCGGTGATAACTTCATCAGCCCAGAATAGAATATCGTAACGTTGTAAAATGGTTTGTACTTTTTCGTAATAACCAGCAGGCGGTACGATAACACCACTGGCACCAGTGATGGGCTCAGCGATAAAGGCGGCGATCGTTTCTGGTCCTTCGCGGACAATCAGTTGCTCTAGGTTATTGGTGATGCGGTTAACAAATTCGGCCTCACTTTCACCGTTATTGGCACCGCGATAATAGTGGGGATGGTCGGTACGCAAGATGCCCAGTGCATCAATGGGCGAATCAAAATGAGTGAGGTTGGCGGGTAGGCTGGTCAACGAGCCTGCGGCGACGGTCACGCCGTGGTAGGCTCGTTCGCGGGTAATGATTTTCCTTTTTTCTGGCTTTCCTAGCGCGTTAAAATAATAGCGTAGTAGTTTAATGTGGGTGTCGTTGGCGTCTGAACCTGAGTTGCCAAAAAATACTTTTGCGTTTTCGACGGGTACCATCTCTGCTAAACGATTAGCGAGGTCAATACCCACTTGATGGGTTTTTCCACCAAACATGTGAGTAAATGACATTTTTTTCATTTGCTCGTTACTGGCCGCTATTATTTCCTGATTACCGTAACCTAGCGAAGTACACCAAAGTCCAGCCATACCCTCTAGGTATTGTTTACCGTCTTTATCATAGACATAAATCCCTTCGCCGCGGTCGATCACTAATTGTTCGGTAGCTTTAAAATTGGTTGTTGGATAAATAACTGCACTCATAATGGTCTCCTGATTTTGACTCCACCGAAAGGGCTGCCGTGACCGTGATAATACAGGCATTAATGCCGACAATACTACCTCTTAGAGTTTTCCTGACGGGCGATATGGAACGGTTGTTACCCGCAAAAAAATGTCTTTTACCTGGGGTTGGGTGTTGTTAGCTAATCTTCAGTTTAACTGGAGAACAAGTTATCGTCATGATTTAGACCTACTGAAAAATCGCTGTGACGCCATCTTCTGGGATAGTAGATGACTCTACTCTGGTTTAGCTACGTAGCGGCTGCTATATTTGTCAATAATAAGACAGAGATAAGTGCTATGAATGACGGAGTTGAGGGGCAGGGTAGGGCCGGCACAGGTAAACGTTTCCCAGTTGCTGCACCTAACGGTGAAATCGCCCGTATTCTTTTGTCCTTCCTCGCTACAGCAGGTTTGTTTTACGTCAACATCATGCCAGCGTTAGTGAATGGACTAATTGATGGACTGGGTTTTAGTAATCAGCAAGCCGGATTTGTTGGGTCAGCCAATGTATATGGCGCGGCTTTGGGTGCATTTGCGGCGGTTTTCATTGTCAAAAGGATCCAATGGAAGCCGTTGTCGTTATGGTTGTTACTTGGGTTGATGGCAGCTGATGTATTTTCGATGTATCTGGATACCCCAGCAACATTGATTGCGCTGCGCTTTTGCCATGGAGCCATTGGCGGGCTGTTAGTGGGTATTGGTTTTTCGATAATTTCCAGAACCACCGAAGCCGACCGAACTTTTGGCTATCTGTTAACGGTACAATTTGGCCTCGGTGGTTTAGGCCTAATGTATTTGCCATCGTTAGTGCCTGAGTTTGGCACGTCTGTTTTGTTTTTGTCGCTGATCGCTTTTAGTGGCGTGACGTTACTGATGCTACCTTTTTTGTCGGATTATCCTATTGAGCAACCTACGCAAACCAGTGCCAATAACAGCGCCGGTACCGGCATCAATATCAAGATGTTAAGCATGGCGTTGCTGGCGATATTCTTATTTCAAGCGGCGAACATGGGTATCTATGCATATATCATCGGTATGGGAAAACACTTTGGCCAAGAAATGGGTTTTATCAGTTCTACTTTAGGTGTAGCGGCGTGGATCGCTATTACTGGGTCGGTACTGGTGATTCTGATGTCTACCCGCTATGGACGGGTGGTGCCAATTGTCATCGCAACCGTATTAACCATCATTGGTACTTGGGTTTTGCATTACAGCGAGCAAAAATCCATGTACTGGATTGCTAATGTTGGCGTGGGTATTACTTGGGCGTTTGTTATTTCTTATCTCCTGGGTATGTGTTCAGAGTTTGATGCGCATGGACAGATGGCTGCATTGGCTGGGTTTGCATCTAAAATGGGTCTGGCCTCTGGACCTTTGGCTGCAGCTTTTTTAGTCGGTGATGATAATTATGGCTTGTTAATCAATGTAGCGGCCGTTGCGCTGGTTGGCAGTCTGTTGGTGGTTATCTTACCAGCATTCAGTCTAGATCAGCGCAACTAACAATAACTATGGTCTTTTAACAAGCTGGCGACCTACGGCAACAAGACCATAAGCCTTTAAAAAATTAAACGTTTTTGCTGTTTAGTTTATCGTTATACCTATAATGAGCGGGTACCGGCCCCGCAGTTTATGGAGTTATCTTTGAGCGAAAAAGGTAGGTCTGTAAGACGTTAAAAAAGAGCCAGTTGTGCCGATGACCGAGCGGATAGGGCGATATTTTTGACGTTTAAACATGAAGCTACTTAGGTAATATCTAGCGCTAACAAAGCTTGCTGGTTTAGCTTCACGAGCACCATTAACCTGTTAGTGGCTTGAAATAACAGTATCCGGGGGGAATTTGGGTAATGTCAGAGATACCATTACTGCGGCCATCAGCAGCACCGATGACCCTATTAAGGCGATATCGTAGTTCCCTGTTCTGTCCCAGATTTGCCCCGCAAGAATAGGACTAATACCGCTGCCAACGATGAATACGCTGTACTGCATGCCGAAAATGACACCATAATTCTTCAAACCAAAGTAGCGTGCGCTAAAATAACCAATAAGGTCCACTTCGGCACCGATCGCTAAACCAAGGGCTATACCTGCCACTAAAGCATAATCAATACCCCCCAAACCTAGCGACAGACAACCTAAAGCCACCAACGAAAAAACCACGGCCGTGACGTAAGGTGCGAATATTCTGTCAATTAAAAAGCCTGTGACCAATCGACCGATCATCACCGAACCACCAATCACCGCACCATAGCCACCCGCCGCTTCAGGACTCATACCTGCGTCCTGAAGTAGTGGAATAAAGCTGGGGATAAGTCCTGATACGGCTATTGCAACCAGGATGAACATTACGCCAATACTCCAGAATGCACGGCTGCGAAGAGCTTCAGATACGCTGGATCCCGGGGCTGTGACATGGCCCTTTGCTGGATCGTCGTCGGTATCATCACCGTCAATGGGATTACCACTCGGCGGCTGATCGGGGGTCCACCACCAAACTAGTGGCAGGGCGATGATCACGCTATAAAATAAGATCATGTAACCCTGTCGCCAACCATGCTCGTCAACATAGGGTGTTAGAAAGCGCGAAAGCAACACTCCGGCGACGCCGGTTGATGTGAGGCATATCCCAAGAGCTAAACCACGATTTTTAACAAACCATACGTTAACGGCGCGGGTGAACGCGAGAGGTGTGGAAGCAATGCCGGCAACGGTATAAGCCGCAGAAATGGTATACAAAACCCATAACTCACCGTTCATTTGGCTGATTGCCAAAAAGCCAAGGGAATATAACGCCAATGAGATGGTTGCTACTTTTCGCAATCCGAATCGATCGATTATGATACCGGCAAGTGGAGCAACGATGATCATCACTAGTATGCCAATCGTCGTTGCAAGGCTAATTTCTGTCCGCGTCCAGCCGAAATCTTCTTGCCAGGGACGAATCCAGATACCAGCGGAATAAAAAGGTAACGAAACAAGACTGACACCGATACCGATAAAGGCAGCCGTTAGCACGCGCCATCCTCTGGCAAATTCACTATGAGTGTTGGTCAATATGTTCACCTTTAATTCATGTCGATTGTGAATCTAGTGTAGGAGTGGTGTCCAGCTCCGGCTCATTTTTATTCGTCTTATGATCCGATGCAAGTAGCATATAGAAAACGGGAACGATAAACAGAGTAAATAAAGTACCGACCAACATTCCTGCGGCAATCATCAGACCTATGCTGTAACGGCTGTTGGCGCCGGCTCCGAATGAGAAAACGAGCGGTAGCACGCCGAGCACTGTTGCTACTGTCGTCATTAGTATCGGCCTGAGACGAAGTGCGGCTGACTCTAACACGGCTTCGCGACGCGACATGCCTTGCCGGCAGAGTTGGTTGGCGAAATCGACAATTAAAATACCATGCTTGCTGATTAAGCCGATCAACGTTAACAGTCCTACCTGGGTGTAAATATTGAGAGTAGCGAAGCCAAGTGCAATGGGTACAATGGCACCGAAGATTGATAATGGCACGCTGATAAGAACAATAAAGGGATCACGAAAGCTATTAAATTGTGCCGCCAGAACTAAAAAGATAAGTGTGAGGGATACGGCAAACAGCGTACCAAAACCGCCGCTTTCTTGAATATAACGCAACGACTGTCCCTCATATCCGGCTCGGAAACCGGCGGGAGCAACATCGGCAAGAGTCTTTTCCAGGAAAGCCAGACCATCACCTAGTGTGTTAGGCGGTAACATCATGCCTTGAATGGTAGTGCTATTGAGTTGTTGATACTGACGGCGGAGGTTGGGCTCAACAACCTGCCTGAGGGTTATAATCGTTGAAAGTGGCACCAGCTCATCAGAGCTAGTGCGCAAGTAATAACGCGCGAGCCATTCTTTGGTTAATCGAAAATCCTGAGAGGCCTGCGGAATAACCTTGTAGCTGCGTCCCCCCATACTAAACCGATTGAGCTCCGATTCTCCTAACATCACAGCCAAAGTATCGCCGACTGATTGCATTGAAATACCCAGGCGGGCGGCTTTGTCGCGGTCAATATCGACTTTGAGTTCGGGGCGATTGAACTTGAGGGTCTGACTAACAAAGGAAAAAAGACCCGAGGCACGGGCGGCGGTTAACACGTCGTCGGCAACGCCTTCGACAGTAATATAGTCCTCCGTGGATGCAATAACAAAATTGACCGGCAGGCCAGAATCGCTGCCGGGCAAGTCTGGCTGATTAAAGGACATAACCTGCAGTCCGCTGATCTTACTGAATTTTGCCTGTATCTCGCGTTGCAGATCCATCTGCGAGCGATCACGCTCCCCCCAGGGGACCAGTGATAAAGCACCGAAGACCTGCCCTGGATAAATGACCTGCCAGGAGTGACTTATTTCCGGAATGCCTTTCCATATGTCAACCATTTCACCGACGAAGCGATTTATATACTCGTAGTTGGCATATTCCGGCGGAGTGGCAATAACAAAAATACTACCGGTGTCCTCAGTAGGAGCAAGCTCTTCCCGAGCAATGGAAAAAAGCACGGGTAGACTTAGTAAAATAGCAACGGCAAACATGACCACCGAGCCGCGGTTATCAATGCTGTTGACAAGAATTTTCTTATAGGCATTTTTTAATCGGCTGAAAGCACGATCTAGCCAGTTAGCAAAACCTTCCTGGTGGTCATGATCACGCAGCAGATGGGCGCACATCATCGGGCTTAAGGTAAGTGCTACCACGCCAGACACAAATACTGCGCCGGCAAGTGTCAATGCAAATTCGCTGAACAGTGCACCGGTAAGTCCGCCCAAGAAACCAATAGGGGCATAGACCGCAGCCAGGGTCAGCGTCATCGTCACGACTGGCAGTGCAACTTGGCGGGCGCCCAATAGTGCTGCTTGTGCTGGGCTGGATCCGTCTTCAATGTGTCGGTGGACATTCTCGACTACAACAATGGCGTCGTCTACTACTAATCCGATCGCTATAACCATTGCGAGGAGGGTCAGCAAATTGATAGTAAAACCCATGGCGTAGATGAAAAATAGTACGCCAATGAGGGATAGCGGGATAGCAACGAGAGGGATGAGAACAACTCTAAAAGACCCCAGAAACAGGTAGATCACAGCGATGACGATAAGAGCTGCTTCGAGTAATGTAATGACAACTTCACGCAGTGCCTGATCAATGTAGATTGACTCGTCGTAGTCGACAAAGACCTCAAGATCGAGTGGCATTTCTCCAGTCAGGCGGCTGACAGCTGCCCGTACGCCACTTGCTACGGTCAGTGGGTTAGCGCCTGGGGCTTCTGTGATTCCGATAAAAATGGATTCACGACCACTGGAAAATGAGCCCGAATCGTTCGTCTGACTGGCCAGTTCAATTGTTGCAATATCTTTTAATAAAACACGACGGTCATGTTCCTGGCGAACAACCAGGTTAGAAAATTCTTCAGGTGTTTTCATATCGGTCGTGGCATCGACGGTCAACTGAACAAGTGCACCTTTAGTTGTGCCTGCGGTGGAGATATAATTTTCGCGCCTGATCGATTGCGCAATGTCTTCAGCGGTTACGCTATAGGCAGCCATTTTTGCCGGGTCCAGCCAAATTCTCATGGATAAATCTTTGCCAGCATAAATAACCGCTGAGCCAACTCCGGCAACGGTTGAGAGTTCCGGCTGGATCGAACGAGTAAGATAGTCGGTGATCTGTGCTTGCGACATTTGCACACTGTAAAAAGCCAAATACATCATGGCTTCGCCATTAGTGGTTGTATTGATAACAGGGTCTTCTATTTCTCGGGGTAGGTTGTGTCGGGCTTCGTTAACCTTGGCGATAACTTCAGTGAGCGCATCTGAGGTGCTTTCCCCAAGACGCACGTAAACCTTAATGGTGGATAGGCCGGGGGAGCTATCGGCGTTAATGTATTCGACACCCCTCACGCCCGCGATCTGTCGTTGCAGGGGTGCTGATACAAAACCTTCGACGGTGCTTGCGCTGGCACCGGGATAAGCCGTAGTCACATTAATTACACTGCTCTCAATAGCGGGAAATTGGCGAAGATCAAGCTGTGAGGATGCCTGTAAGCCAAGTAGTAATAGCAGTGAACTTACGACGATGGCAAGCACCGGGCGCCGGATGAAAAGATCAGTAAACTTCACAGTTCAACACCTTCATCGATAGCCACCCGGGCGCCGCGAAACAATTTATTCTGGCCGGCAGTTACTATTTGTTGTCCAGCTTCCAGCCCAGAATGAATTGCAATCCGGCCGTCACGTACTTCACCAACGTCTACGATGACTGGCTCCTGAGTCGAGGCGCCACCGTCGGTGGCTGGTGTGATAACAAAAATCGTATTGCCGTGCAGAGAATAGGTCACTGCCGTTTCAGGAACCGTTACAAGCTGTTGTTCTCGCTGCAAAGCGATGCGTAATGTTACAAACATGCCAGGGAGTAGTTTGCTACCTGACATCAACTTAGCCCTCACGGCAATGCTGCGGGTACTGATATCGACTCGAGAATCGATGGCAAACAATGTGGCTTCAAACTGCTGATCAGGATAGACCGCTGCAGCTACTGTGATCACTTGCCCTTTGGCTAATAGCGGGCCCGCTTGGGAGGGTAGAGTAAAGTCGACTTCCAGCTCCGTTAGATCTTGAATACTGGCAATGACCGTACCGGGTGAGATGTAGTCACCCACGTTAACTCTCCGAATTCCCAATGTGCCATTGAAAGGCGCGGTAATACGCTTTTGTGAAAGCCTTGCCTGAGTTTCTGTTAGTTGAGCTTTCGCTCGCTGCAGGTTGGCGCGGGATCTATCATATTGAGATTGGGGAATAGATTTTTGGGCCACCAGTTTGGCGTCTCTTTCATACAGTAATGTGGCTAGGTCGAGACTGGCGATTTGATGCTGTAAGCTGGCTTGCTCGACAGTGTCATTGAGTACCAACAGCAGTTGTCCCTTCGAAACAACATCGCCAGAATTAAAGTTTAATGCAGTGATTTGACCGCTGGTTTCAGATGATAGCGCCACACCGTTTACGGCTTTGATGGTCCCTACGGAGTCCAGGTATTGGTCCCAGGTTTCAGTAGTTGACGTTGCTGCAGCAATCACTATCGGCGGTGGGGCATAATTTCGTTCCGTGGAACCTGATGACTGTAGGAAATTGACGCCGGCAATAGAGCCGAATATCAGTATTAATATGGCGGTAGTGATAACATAAGAACGCAAAGAGGTATCCCCTGGAAATTAACGGTATAAGCATTTAGCGCCGATTTGGCGGCTGATTTTCGGCCAACAATAATTGTTATATTTTTATATGATGTCGGTTGTTGTGGTCACAAAACTCCCTAATAACCGGGCGGTAACAGTACCTTGTTTGGCGATAGATTTAAAGACGACAGGCCTGTGACGTTAGCGCAAGCGCGACTTGTTAAAACCCTAAACTCCCCCTTCGGTGACGTCGATCTCATTCATTAGCGCCGATCGGCATTTGGCTAATACCCCTCGGAATTTTTTGATCGTTAATGTGAACGGCGGGCTTAACAGGTTAGCCATGCCATCATGTTAGCGCTGCAATGACAAATGCCACCGACACCGACACCGGTAATCCACCGATGCTCATTGATAGAGGGATCTATCGAGTGACGACCTTCAAGGCTGCCCTGATGAACTCGAGCTGTTAGGCCAAATAACAGAGTTATAAGTCATCAGGGCGACGATGGCTGATTTATGCACCTTGGTTGAGATAGTTTAACATCGTGTCAGCATCGCTGACACCAAAAGGGTCTTCTGGACAGTTGTCCATCAACCCAGGTTCGGCAAATAACGCTTTAATTTCACCATCAATAACGTGCATAGAATACCGCCAAGAACGATCACCAAAGCCGAGATTTTCTTTCTTGACGAGCATGCCCATCAAACGACTGAATTCACCATTTCCATCCGGGAGCATTTTGACTTTCTCAATGCCAAGCTGTTTAGCCCACTGAAACATAGAAAAAGCATCGTTCACGCTGAGGCAGTAAACGTCATCGACGCCTTTGGCTTTAATTGCCTCAATGTTATTTTCATAACCTGGCAGGTGAGTGCCGGAGCATGTGGGCGTGAATGCGCCCGGCAAAGCGAGTACCACAATATTTTTGCCGCCGAAGATATCAGCCGTACTTTTATCTTCCCAGCGGAACGGATTTTCGTGATCGACACTTTCATCGCGAACTCGGGTTTTAAAAACAACATCAGGGACTTGTCGGTTCATGGGTGTATCCTTATGGTTGTAGGCTTATGGTTTAATAAAGTTACTATCAGATCACTCTGGCTAGCGTGTGTTTTATGGCTTCTTATAGATTAATAAGGAAGATGATGCGGGAAAAATATCAATAGGTAAAATTGTATTTTTATTCTATAGCAATAGATTTTGGCTATTGATTATACTGTAGCTATTTATCGGCTGCCGCTGTGTCTGCTCTTTTGACCTTCAGAGATATTCCCTGAGCATACAGTGGACTATAAAAATTTCGCAATGAGGCGATGATCCCGTATCATAAATCACACACGTTCATGGTTTTAAGGAAATAAAATGTCTTCAACACTGTCTGTCAGTACGCTCGAAGTCCGCAAAGACAATTGGGCTGATACTCGGATCAATACTCAGGTTCTGAGTCAGGAACTCAACGAAAACGAAGTTCTATTTAAGGTTGATCGACAAGCGTTGACTGCCAATAATATTTCTTATGCCTCGGGTGGCGAGATGCTTGATTACTGGGGGTTTTTCCCGACCGATGAAGGTTGGGGGCGAATTCCAGCAATGGGTTGGGGCGTTGTGATTGCCTCGGCGCACCCATTGATAAAAGTGGGGGAGCGAACTTGGGGATTTTATCCTTATTCGAGTCATCATAAGATTTTAGCGGGTAATATCAGCGAAACCTCTTTCTCCGATCTATCGGCACATCGGGAGAATCATGCGCCTATTTACTCTCAGTTTGATCGTTCGACAGGCAACCCTATTTATGACGTGGCGAGAGAAGATCAGGACAGTTTGCTGCGCGGGTTGTTTTTAACTTCATGGTTGGTCGAAGATTTCATCGATGTGAATAACGCATTCGGGTCACAGAGCTGCCTAATAACCAGTGCCTCCAGCAAAACGAGCATCGCCTTGGCTTATTGCGTAAAGCAGCGTGGCAAGCTCCGTAGTGTTGGTATTACCTCTGCTGGTAACGTGGCCTTTTGTCAGAGTCTAGATTGTTACGATGCGGTTGTCAGTTATGATCAGCTGGCTGAGCTTAACCCAACTCAACCTGTCGTGATGGTAGATATGGCCGGTAACGCCAAAGTGATCAGCGAGCTTCATCACTACTTTGGTGAGCAGATGATGTATTCCTGTCGGATTGGCGCGACTCACTATAGCAAAATGGGTTCTTCGAAAGACCTGCCGGGTGCCAAGCCGATATTCTTTTTTGCCCCGACTCATCGTGAAACTCGCAGCGAAGCATTGGGTATGGAAACGTTTACCAAATTAATGTGGAGTTCGTTCTCCGGCTTTCGAGAATTTTGTGATCGTTGGATGACAGTGGAGCGCAGTTATGGCGCCAATGCTGTCACCACAACCTATCAATCCGTTTTGGCCGGCAAAGCAGATCCAGCCAGTGGCCAGATTGTCTCGATGTGGGATGATTAATGGCTTCACTGACCGGTAGTCGTTACTACGGGTATCGGTTAGAGGCTGCCATAGGCGATAAAAACCAGTAGGCCTAGGCCTACGGTCCAATAGATATTGCCGGTTTTCCAAGCTGCCACAATAGAGACAATGGCTGCGCCTAGATACGGATTACTGATGGCGATGTTTAATTGTTCCTCCTTGACGAAAACGATCGGCATACAAATGGTGGTTAGCACAGCAGGCCCGCTGAAACTGAGGAAGTCCCGGGCATTTGTGCCTAAGCGAAGAGGCAGCTTTCCTTCTAGAAAAAGATAGCGACTGGTAAAAATAATAATGGCCACCAGAAAAATAGTGATCAACGTCATTGCCTGCGCTCCCAAACATTGACGGCAAATCCTGCAGTCATTGCCAATAGTCCTGCCATGATGAGTCCGGTCTCTAGTTGCCACAGTGAAAAGGTCACCGAGGCGATACCCGCTACGATAACGGTGACTAAAACAGACCATGTTTTTATAGTCGGTACAATCAGCGCAATAAACGTTGCAGCAATTGCAAAGTCAAGCCCTAGCTCAGTCAGGTCAGGTAGCGATGTTCCAGCCACAATGCCAATGAAGGTCCATACATTCCACGCGATGTAAAAACTGCCACCGGCACCCAATGCATAATACAGGCGTAGGCGATTTTTATAGGCGTGCCGGTGACCGGAGAGGGCAAATAGTTCATCGGTGAGTAAAAATCCTAGCGATAAACGCCATCGCAACGGTTGATTTTTTAGCCGCTCGCGCAATCTTAATCCGTATAAAAAATGCCGAGAAGTGATCACTAATGCGCTGAATAAAATCGTCGAGAGACTGGCATTATCTGCAATAAGTTCGACGGCGACAATTTGTACGGTACCGCCGAAGGCGATTGCCGAAAAGGCCTGCGCTTCAAGAGCGCTGAAACCCCGCTGGACGGCGAGAGAGCCAAATAGGATGCCCCATGGTAAAACAGCCAGGCTGAGGGGCAGCATGTCGAGAGCTCCTCGGTATGCGGCAAAGCGATAGACATCGTGGCTCTTTTTCAAATGCGTTCGTTCCCTTTTATCGGACGTCGCCAGTTCAGCTATGGGCCAACCACTTTATTCAACCTGAGAGCGGTCAAGGTTTTAATAGCTGCTTAATTGATAGCGCATAATGACATATACTCAGGGTTAATTTTAGAGCTGATATCCAGAGAGCCTCATGTCGAAAGAAACCCCCACTGCAGCACTGGCTGCTTACGCACTCAAGCTGCCGATACCTAGTCTACGCTAATGAAATTCATTCATACTTCCGACTGGCACATCGGCCGACAGTTTCACAACGTGTCCTTACTTGATGACCAGCGCCATGTACTTGAACAAATCGTTGGCTATATTCAATCTGAATCGGTTGATGCCTTGGTTATTGCTGGCGATATTTATGACCGCTCGGTGCCGCCGGCAAAAGCCGTCGAACTACTTGACCAATTTATCACCCGAATTTGTTCAGAAATGAACACGCCTGTTATTTTAATACCCGGCAATCATGATGGTGCCGAGCGCTTACGTTTTGGCTCGCGGCAGTTACGTTCAGCGGGGTTGCATATCCTCGGTGATCTCAAGCGAGTGACTGAACCGGTCTTGATTACGGCGGGCGAGACAACGGTTGCTTTTTACGGTATTCCCTATAATGACCCCGAAACCGTGCGCAACCTGTTTTCCGCTGATGTAACAAGCTACGACGATGCCCACAGTTATCTGGTCGATCAGATCACCTCCGTGATGCGCAATGATCTGGCAAATGTATTGATCAGTCACTGCTTTTTGGAGGGGGCCCAAGAATCGGAATCGGAGCGGCCGCTGTCGATAGGTGGCGCAGACCGCGTCAGTTACAAGCCCTGTGTCAATTTTGATTATGTCGCACTGGGGCACTTGCATAGCCCTCAGTATAAAGGGGAGGAGTTTATTCGCTATTCTGGCTCGATTCTAAAATACAGCTTTTCCGAAGAAAAACACAATAAGGGTGTGACACTGGTAGAGGTCAATGATCAGTCGGTAACAAGTAGGCACTTGCCGCTGCAGCCGCTGCGGGATATGCGTATCATCGAAGGCGAATTACAGACAATTCTGGAACAGGGGAAAGTCGACCCGAATAACGACGACTATTTGCTGGTCCGGCTAACGGACCGCCATGCCATTCTCGACCCGATGGGTAAACTGCGGGCAGTTTATCCTAATGTTCTGCACCTGGAAAAACCGGGGATGCTGGCCACCGGCGAGCAGAAAATGAACAAGGAAAACTTAAAACGTGGTGAGTTGGAAATGTTCCGAGACTTCTTTGTGCAAATAACCGGCCAACCTGTCAGTGAGGAGCAGGACGCGGCCATTCAGGGCGTTATTAATGAACTCAACAAGCAGGAGATGCAAGCATGAAGCCGCTGTTGTTGACCTTGCAAGCATTTGGACCTTTTGCCGGTAAAGAGTCGCTCGATTTTGCTGCACTGGGATCAAACCCTCTGTTCTTGATCAATGGTGCAACCGGTGCTGGCAAAAGCTCAATTCTTGATGCTATTTGTTTTGCCCTCTACGGCCAGACCACCGGTGCTGAGCGTGAGCCTTCGCAAATGCGCTGCGATTTTTCCGAGCCGTCGCTGCTAACCGAAGTCAATCTGGAGTTCGCTCTGGGAACTAAGCACTACCGAGTTAGGCGGGTACCACAGCAGAATAAACCTAAAACCCATGGAGAGGGCATTACTAACCATGCCCCCGAAGCTCAGTTCTGGGAACTCGATGGTACTAAGGATGGCAATTTACTGGTCTCCAAGAAGGTCACCGATGCAACACAGGCCATCAAAGAACTGATTGGTCTCGACGTCGAACAGTTTCGGCA
>TARA_B110000879_G_scaffold40089_1_pt1 | contig 14010 bp, 17 predicted proteins | sample TARA_B110000879 | Tara Oceans TARA_B110000879 (sample SAMEA4398094) | marine metagenome | biome: Polar Biome; feature: [SRF] surface water layer (ENVO:00010504); material: water (ENVO:00002006), including particulate matter (ENVO:01000060) such as... | depth 5 m
AAAATAACTTTTTAAAAAATGTTAAAATATTACTATGCCTTCTTTTTTGACTACTAATCAAATAGCTTAACGTATTAGCTAATAATTTAGATGATTTTTTATTAGTAGCTACGATAAAAGCTATTTTAATTAAACCAGAAGAATTAGGGTAATTTTTTAAATTTTTTAAATTCTTAGATATTTTAATAAATTCTATTCTATTAATTTTAGATTTTATTATAGTATCTTCAAATGCTTTGCCTAAATCTTTTAATTTTATGACAACATTAATTTTTTTATTGTAATATTTGTTTAAAACAGTTGTTAAAAATTTATTGATCATTTCAGTAAGTAATATTTTTTTATTTTGCTCTACTTTTTTAAATTTATCAGGCATTAAGTATTTTAAAAATGAGACTTGAATAATCAAATCAGATCTAAAAAATTCTAACTTAAAAGTTAATATTAATAACCCGTATGATTTAAATAAATTATAAAAATAATTTTTTATTTCTACGTTTTTATATAAAAGAAAAGAAGATTCTTCTTTATTTAATTTTATATATCTATAATTAGATTCTGAATTCCGTAAAGAACGTCTAAACAGAACAGCATTTACTTTTTGTGACATTATTTTTTATTTGTTTTTTTATAAGAAAATGGTTTTCTAGTTGGTGAAAATTCCCCTAATTTATATCCAATCATTTTTTCAGTAATAATGATTTTATGAAATATTTTACCATTATGAATTTTAAAACATTTACCTACAAAAGAGGGTATTATAGTTGTCATTCGCGATTTAGTCAAGAATATTTTTTTAGCTTTATCATATCTTACTTTTTTCAAAAGATTGTCGTCAACAAAAGGACCTTTCCATTTAGATCTACTCATTTATTTTTTTAATAGTTTTTATTCTTAATTTATTTTTAGATTTACTAGTTTTACCATTTTTAGTAGGCTTTCCCCAAGGAGTTACTGAAGTTCTACCTCCAGAAGTTTTACCCTCACCCCCTCCATGAGGATGATCAATAGGATTCATGGCAACACCTCTTACTTTAGGCCGTTTGTTTAACCACCTAGACCGACCAGCTTTTCCTACAGTTGTTAAAAACCATGAGTCATTTGAGACTATGCCGATAGTAGCAAAACATTTTGAAGATAGATATCTTTGCTCACCAGAACTTAACTCAATAATACTTGTACTAGGAGTTTTACCTATAATTTTAGAGAAAGTCCCCGCAGACCTACTTATTTCTGCTTTTTTGCCAAATTTGGTCGAAACATTATGAACCATAGATCCTACAGGTATTTTAGATATAGGAAGAGAATTTCCATTAAAAGAATTAATATTATTTCCCGATCTTACTATATCTCCTATTTTAATATTTAAAGGAGCTAATATGTAATAATACTCTTTGTTTAAAAAATCATATACAGATGCAATATTACTTGATCGTCCTGAGTCGTATTCTATAGTAGTTATAACACCTGCAGATGGTTTAATTCTATTAAAATTAATTATTCGAAGACGTCTTTTATGCCCTCCCCCTTTTCTTCGGCATACGATTTTACCGCTATTGTTTGTACCACTACTTTTTTTTTTACCTTTTATTTTATTTTTAATAAAAAAAGATTTATTTAAACCTGAATTGTTTAATCTAACCAAATTTCTTTGAGAAGGTGTTCTTGGATTAATTTTTTTAAGTGTCATTTAAAACGATATATAATATAAAAACATGATTTTAATAAAAATATTAAAAAATATTAAAAATAATACATTGCAAACTAAAAAATCTATTAACCCGCAAATTTTGAATCAGTCCTTGAAATCACTGATTTTTATTAAAAAGAAAAACAAATTAAAAAAAATCCATGCAATTAAAAATTTAGCTTGTTTAAAACAAATAAAACAAAGTCCAATTAACTATGTTTTAACATTAAATATTTCTCAAACAAACACTTTAATAAATTTATCAAGTCCAAATGGAAAACCTTTAATTTCTTTGTCAGGTGGTTCAATAAACTTAAAAAAAAGACAAAAAAAATTACAGCCTTTAGCTTTAATAAATTTACTTAAATCTTTAATTTTAATTGCAAATTTTACTCAAGATAAATCTATAGCTATTCATTTTAAAAATGTTAAATCTTATTATGAGTCTTTAGTCATTGATTTATTGAAAAAAATTATATTTATTAAATCTATTAAAAGTTCAAATTTACAACCTCATAACGGCTGTAGACCTAAAAAATTAAAAAAATTTAAAAGAAGAACTAAAAAATCTTAACGGAAGAATGACTGAGTGGTTTAAAGTAACAGATTGTAAATCTGTGAGGGTTTTCCCTATCATAGGTTCGAATCCTATTTCTTTCAAATAAAAATAAAATTCTTTTAATTATCGAAATATAACGCAGCGGTAGTCGTGCCTGTTTTGGGAACAGGAAGTCATGTGTTCAAATCACATTATTTCGAAATTTTTTTTAGTTTTAAACTATTAGACATCAAATAAAAGTTAAGAAGATTGCGAAAATTTTTAATGTTTTCATTATAATTTAAAGTTTGTGCTTTTCTTAACTGTATTGGAGAATATAACTTATTATTTAATTTAAGTCCTACAAATAATGATTGAGTTTTCAATTCAGTTATAATTTTTAAATTAAAATCTTCTTTTTTAATTTTTTTTTTTTTTAAAACTATTAAAACCACAGTTCCATTAATTAAAAAATTTAAATTGCATAAAATAGAATTTTTTAATATTTTTTTAGTTAATTTACTTCGTATTAAATAACTTTGATAATTATTTAAAACTATTGGAGATTCACTTTTGATGTCCATATTTAGTTTATTAAATATTAAAACAAAACTATTGTTTTCGATAAATGTTTTTGTTTTTAACAATTTATAAGATTTTAAATTTAAATTCATATTTTTAAAAATTAGGCCTAACAGGATTCGAACCTATGACTGGACCGTTATGAGCGGTACGTTCTACCAACTGAACTATAAGCCTTTATACAATAATAAAATAAAAATGGGTAATTTTAGCTTAATACAATTAATTATAATTATTTTGTTATTTACTTTAATTTTTGGGGATTTGCCAAAAATAGTGAATATCATTAAAAAAACTATTAAAAATTTTACAATAACCAAACCTACAAACAAGAAAAAAGGGAATTGAACCCCTGACCTTTGGTTTTGGAAACCACTGTTCTACCGACTGAACTATTTTCTTTAAAATTTAAAAAAATGAAACTTAAACATTATATCTCAGAAATAAAAAACCGATTGATATTATTAGGGTTTTCCTTAACAGTTTCTATTTTTGCTTCATATTATTACAAAGAGACTTTATTATTTTTAACAGTAAAAAATTTGAATTACTCAAATCAAAATAACTCATTATATTTTATTTCTACGAATATAACAGAAATAATTACAACATATTTTAAAATTTGTTATATAAGTTCTTTTGCGTTAATGCTGAGTTTAGCTGTTTATCACTTACTACTTTTTTTAAGCCCTGCTTTAACTTTTTATGAATATTTATTAGCTAAAAAGTATTTTCTTAAGAGTGCAATATGTTTTTTTTTGAGTATTTTTATATTTAATAAATATTTAATGCCTATTGGTTGGGATTTTTTTTTAAACTTCCAAAATATGTATTCTGTAAAAACAATAAACGTATATTTTGAATGTAAAATGGAAGAGTATGTGAATTTTTACAGTACAACTTGCGTCTTATTATTTCTTATCAGTCAATTTTGTATTGGTTTGTTTATGTTTTTAGACTGTCTCGACAATAAAGTTATATTTGTAAGAAATTCACGTAAAATATTTTATTTAATATTTTTAATTATATCTACTATGATTACCCCTCCAGATGTACTAAGTCAGCTAAGTACTTTATTATTTTTTTCGTTAATTTATGAAAATTTAATATTAATTACTATGTTTAAATATTATTTAATTAGGAAGCCAATTAAAACTTAATAAAATACCTACTGTAAATAAAAGATAACCTAAAGAAAGTGGTAAAAAAGATTTCCAACCTATATGCATTAATTGATCATATCTATATCTTGGTAATGCTGCTCTAGTTAAAATAAAAAAAGTTACCCCTATAAGCATTTTAAGGGAAAACCATAAACTACCGGGCAATAAATTAATAGGATAAATATTAATTAATGGTAACCAACCCCCTAGAAACAAAATAGATGAAAAAGCACTCATTAATAACATGTTAGCATATTCTCCTAGGAAAAATAAAGCGAAAGTCATAGCAGAATATTCTACATTATAACCTGAAACCAATTCAGCCTCAGCTTCAGGTAAATCAAAAGGATGTCTGTTAGTTTCTGCTAACATAGAAACGTAAAATAAAACAAACATGGGAAACAATGGTATTAAATACCAAACTTTTTCTTGAGATAATACTATATTACTCAAATTGAAAGACCCTGCACAAATACATACGTTAACAATTATAAATCCTATAGAAACTTCATACGAAACCATTTGGGCAGCAGATCTCAAAGATCCTAAAAACGGATACTTAGAGTTACTTGACCAACCTGCCATTATAAGACCATAAACACTTAATGACGAAACACCAAATAAATATAATATACCTAAATTTATATCAGAAATAACAATATTTTTTGATAAAGGAATGACCGACCACCCGATTAAACTTAACACAAATGATATAATAGGAGCTAATAAAAACATGTGGATATTTGAATTACTGGGTAAAATAGTTTCTTTAACAAATAACTTTAAACCATCTGCTAAAGGTTGTAATAGACCTAAATATCCAATTACGTTGGGACCTCTTCTTCGTTGAATACTACCCATCATTTTTCTTTCGGCAATAGTAAAATATGCCACAGATATCAGTAAGGGAAGTACAATTGCAAGAATTTTTAAAACAATAGAAATTATTATAATCATATTTTAAGTCAAAATCGGAATCGAACCGATATAAAAAGATTTGCAATCTTCTACATTTCCATTTATGTTATTTGACCAAAAGGATAAAGAGGGATTCGAACCCACGGCATAATTTATTAAAATGCTTCAGTTTTCAAAACTGACGCCTTAAACCACTCGACCATTTATCCAATTTATTGCAAAAGAAGGGATTTGAACCCTCAACTTTAACCTTGGCAAGGTTACACTCTACCAAAATTGAGTTACGTTTGCTTTATACTTAGAAGTTTATAACTATTTAATAAATAAATTAATTCTTTATGATTTTTTGCCGTAGTAACTAATTTGACATCTAAATTACCTATGTTTTTAAAAAAATGATAATTGTTTTGTAGTTGGGGTAAATTTAAAACATTAGATACGGTTAAATTTGTCGAAGATTCTTTATTATTGAACGATGTTTTATAATTGTTATCTATTAATTTTTGATTATTTATAAAAGAGATTAAAAATTTTAAAGATTTATTATTTCTTAAGATAACTTTACACCCAACAGGCAAACCTTTTTTAAGTTTTAAAAAGATATTCGATTTTTTAGACACAATCACAACACCTTTTTTACTACTTAATAACTCTAACAAAGATAAACATTTTATTAATAATTTATAATCATATGTTTTAAAATCAAATTTTAAAACAACATTAGATAATCGGGGTAAACTTGATAAATTTTTAAATTCAAATTTATTTAAAAGATCATAATTAACAATCTTTGTCGAATATTCTTTATAAAAAAAAGTCATTTTACACTATTCCGTAAGAAATTGAACTAATTTTTAAAAAGTTACCTGATTTAAGAAAAGAAGGTAAAGGACCAAGTACCCTACTACCAACAGGTTTATTTTGTTTTGTTAATAGACTAACAGAATTAGTACCAAACCCAATGGTGAACCCGTCAGGTTTAGATTTTTTAAATTTAGTTCTAGTTATCAAAGCTTTAAAAACTTCCCCTTTTTTAACTTTTGATTTTTTTTTTGATTTGTTTCTCAGTCTAAGAACGGATACTATGACAATATCACCTATTCCAGCAGTTTTTTTTTTAAACCCTCCTAATACTTTTATGCATTTAACTAACTTAGCACCTGAATTATCAGATACATTTAACACAGTTTGTTGTTGAATCATATTATTTGTTTATTATATAAAGCGTTTATAACTCAAACTTGGATAGAGTACCGGATTTCGGTCCCGGAAGTTATAGGTTCGAACCCTATTAAACGTATTTTATTAAATTAAAACCACCTATAACTAGCAATTTTTTTTTTTAAAAAAGATTCTTTATGAATTTTTTTTTTCAAATTAACGCTAACTCCTTGATTATTGGCTGAATCTATTAAATCAAATGCCAACCCATTGCTTTTTTTATTGATACTAATATTTTTTGTACTATACGAAATTCTAGTTCTGCTATTCAATAAAAAGGGGAATTCAATCATATTTTTCTTTTTCCGTTGCAGCTGCTTCATATGGAAATACGGCGAACTATTAATTATCGCGAATTTTAACACGAAATTAATTTGTATTTTTTGTATTTTTTGTATTTTTTTTGCTGTTTTAAGTAAAATAACTTCAGATTTCCATTTATTACCTTCTACCATTAACTGGTTTATAAAACTATTATTATTATTTTTATATGTCATAAGTTTTCAAACCATTTTTTAGTACCATATTTTGACCGAGCATTTTTACGATTTTTTACCCCAGAAAAATCCAACTTACCACGTATTAACCTGTACTTTATACCGGGCAAGTCTTTAACTCGTCCTCCTCTTATGATGACAGTAGCGTATTCTTGTAATTTATGTCCTTCTCCAGGAACATAAGCAGAAATTATTTTGTCGTTAGTTAATCTTAATCTAACCAATTTTCGTAAGGCTGAATTAGGTTTTTTAGGAGTACGTAAAAAAATTTTCATGCACACCCCCTTTTTTTGAGGACACATTTGTAAAGCAGGTTTTTTATTTTTTTTTATTTTTATTCCTCTCTTTTTTTTACATAATTGATTAATAGTTGGCATTAAAATATTTACTCGTTACCGGACTTGAACCGATACTCCAAATTAAAAGAATCAGATTTTAAGTCTGACGTGTCTACCAATTCCACCAAACGAGCGTATAAATATATCCCACAATTCGATCTTTTAACAATAGGAAGTCAAACTTTTGGACTATTAATTAGTTTAAGTTTTTTTTATTATTATTGTGTTACAAAAAGTATCTCTAATTTTATAGAAATAAAAAAATTAAGATCAAAAAAATTGCTGAAGAATTATAAATCAGCTGTTGACGTAGACCAAGATTTAAATCATAATCTATGGTTAATCAATTACTCTTACGTAAAATTCTTGAACACAAAAACGGGAATATAACTCAATTGGTAGAGTGTATGCTTTGCAAGCATAAAGTCATCGGTTCGATCCCGATTATTTCCAATATTAAATTTATTACGTTTCTTAGCTCTTCAAGCTGGATTCGAACCAACGTCATGGTGGTTAACAGCCACCCGCTCTACCACTGAGCTATTGAAGAAATTTTCTTTAAGCCCCGTATAGATTTAAAACAGTACCAAAATCCAATTTTAACTGAAAATTATTGGATAAATTGTTATTCAAAGGAGCAGAGATCACTATAATTTGAAAAATTTTATAGTTTATCTCTAAATACTTAGGAGGTAAAGGCCATAAATTATTATTAGCTAGCCTATATTCTAATAAAGGATAAGCTTTCTGTTTAATAGTTATTTTATCACCGCACTTTATACTTAAAGAATTTGACTTAATAACTTTGCCATTAACTTGTACGTTACCGTGAGATATAAGCTGACGAGCGTTTCTAATGTTTATAGCAAAATATGATTTTAACAAAATTATGTCAAGCCTACTTTCTAATAAACATATAAAGTAATGTTTTGTATTTCTTTTTTTAGAATCAAATTTGGACTTTAAAATCGCCTGTTCTACAAGTAATTTCACACATTTACTTCCCAAATTGCCGTATAAAAGTTTAAAACGTCTTTTTGCTGAGAGATCTAACTTAAACTTATTTACAAATCTATTTACAAATCTAGAAATGTTATGAGATCGTTGATCATAAAATTTATAATAGCAATTCCTTTTCCTATTTACAGAAAAGCGAGAAAAATAAGTAACATATCTCTCCCATTTTTTTTTCTTTAAAGATAAAATTTTTTGTTTATTTGGAATTATTACTTTGGAATTTACAAATTTTTTAAACCTAGGTTTGAATCTTTTTTTTATTTTTAGCATATGACTTTATTAAACTTTTTTAAGAATGGAATATACAAGGAAAAAACAAAATGATTTTATTTTATTTTCAAAATTGTCTATAGGAACAAATTTTATATAACAAGATCTTAAAGATATTTTTGAAAAAGAACCAAAAATTATTATCGGAATATCCTGTTTATTTAATTCTTTTACTGTTTCGGACATTCGTGAATTGCAATCAAAAATGACTACTAAATTAGGAGTTTTAAAATTAGAAGATTTAATTTTTGATTTTACAAACTTTCTATTACCAATCAAACCTTTTATCCAAAAATCGTTGGGTAAAAAAACATGTTTGGAATTAAAAATTAAATTTTTTATAGGTACAAATGAATTAAATCCCACAAACCATATTATTTTTTTATTTTTATTGAACTGATAAATAATTTTTAAAGCATGTTTTAAATGCTTACCAATTTTTGAATTATTATTAGAATTTTGATATTTTAGTAAAAATATATCTAACAAGTTGTATTTTTTACCCGATTTTATTAAAAAATTTTTCATTTTATGATTTTTTTCCAACTTTTAAGTTTATGTTTTCCCCTACGTATAAAATACCTTTACCTTTGTAAGGATCCGGTCTTTTACAATTTTTTATTAACCCAGCTATAAGTGACAATCTTTCTATAGAATTACCAAACAAAAACAAAATATTATTTTTAGTTATTTTTGCATTTATGTGATCAGGTAATTTAAAATAAACGCTATGACTATATCCTAATTTTAAATGAATAATACTAACAAATTTATGTTGAATAATTGAAATTTTGTAACCTATACCATTAAGCCGTAATTTTTTACAACTTTTAGAAGAAACGTCAAATAACATCCTTTTTAAGACTAATAACATTTCTTTTTGCTGCTTTTTAATAATATTTTTACGATTACTTGTAAAAAAATCTGTAACATATAAAAATACTATTTTGTTTTCAGTTTTAATTACTTTTAAAATCTCAGAATTAATTTTAACTAATTTTTTATTATAAATACTTTTTATTAAAAAATATTTCTTTTTTAAATCAACATAAATATTGATGTTTTTAGGTATTTTTACAAAAAACGACTTTTTAAACATGTTTATTATTTTATTATTAAAACAGGCTCTCCGCCTATACCAAACTTTTTACAAGAACTTAACGAAAGTAGTCCTTTGTTAGTAGATAAAACGATTAACCCTTGATTATCATTTATTTTCCATAATTGCTTTAAAGAATAATAAATTCTAAGGCTAGATTTACTAATTATTTTAAAATTAGTTATTGCAGGAGATTTATCATCATTATATTTTAAATAAATCTTTATAACGGTAGGATTAGAAATTGAAGTTTTATAACCAAGTATATAACCTTCATCCCATAATATATTTAATAACATCTCACAATTTTTTTTTTTTTTATGCTTTACAATCAATTTATTAACTAACTGACCATTTTTAATAGTTGAAACTAAATCCCAAAATATTTTTTTCATAAAATTTTAACTTAAATTTAAATCTTAAAAACTGTTTCACCGAAAATGTCTAAACGTTTTAAATAATTTTTAGTGGAGTCATTAATTTTATACCTATTCCCCTCAAAATTTAACTTATTTAAAAAATTATTGTTTAAATTAAAATTTGATTTTAAATGTTTATGTAATTGGTTTGAATTATATTTTAAATTAATTTTCAATTTTATTTCTGAAAATGAATTAATTTTAATACGTTTAACAACAAATAATAACAATAAAGTTTGGTAGGAATAAATATTCAAAATTCTCGTATAATTTCTTATTTCAAATTGTTCTCTTGCCTTTTTATTAACATGGGGGGATTTTAAAACAGTAAACTTATTCTTAGTTTTTTTTTTATTAGTAACACCGATCACAGAAAAATTCATATTTTCGATAGTATGAAGTCTATCAACTAAAACTTTGGAAAAATTTTCTAAAGAATTGTAGTTTGACGAGCTTATTTTTAGCGTTATAATCATTAAAAATTATTTTTAAGGGCAATTGATGGGATTCGAACCCATGACTTTCAGAACCACAATCTGGTACTCTAACCAACTGAGTTACAAATGCCTAATACGTTTTAAAAAGAAAAAATTTAGAGATTGTCTAAAAGCGGGTTTGAACCACTGTCCTAAGGATTTTCAGTCCTTCGCTCTAACCAACTGAGCTACTTAGACTATTGAGTCATAATTTTACTGAATTTTTATCTTTTTCCTATAAAGGTCTAAAAAAATGTGCAGTTCAAATTTAAACTTTAAGCTGTAGTATAAATACTCAATAAAATATTTATTTTCTGTTTTACAATTTTTTTATAAAAAGGTTTAAATAGTACTTTGATTTATTTATCAATAATATGACTGGAGAAATTAATTAGAACCTCAAATTACCTCTGCGGGTGCGTCGGTAATAACTTTTCGCACAAATAACCTGTTTCAGCGACTACAGCTCTGTTAATTTGTGGGCTGGTTTCACTTTTTTACCCGATAATTAAGAAAAACAAGTGCCGTTGCGGTTTTATAATTTTCAATTTTAAATACTGACATTTTGCTTGGATAAAAACAATTTATTTCCAATCCCAAAACGGGGTTTAGTAAACTTAGCCGTTTTAATAATATAGAAATTTAATAATTTAGGTAGATTTTATAAATTCTTTTAAATCCCGGCCGAGGCAAAGTAAACTTTTAAAATACGACAATAACAAATTAAAATTACCTTAATCTAATAATAACGTAAATCAAGGGGTAAATTGCAGAACTAAATAAAAATATTAAACTTGGTGACAAATAAAAGGGGTGAGCAAAGTAAATGTAATGATGAATCCAGAAATGTCATTTAATAATTTCTTCAACAATATATTTTTTTTAGATCTTTATAAAAAATTACTGCAATTAAAATATAATTTCAATTGCACATTTTTTTAGACCTTTATAAGAAAAAAAGTAAAAATATAAATTTAATTAAAGAATAATAATCTATAATACTGATTTTCCATAATCTATTTAAACATTGAAAAGTGATTTTAATTATTGTTAATATGTCTGCACATTTTTTTAGACCTTTATAAGAAGAAACTAAAAAGCATAGCGAGTTTGTAAAAACGTTTAACTAAACTTAATTTTCGATTTAAGAAGTCTCTATGGTCTAGTGGTTAAGACATTGCCCTTTCACGGCAAAAACACGGGTTCAAGTCCCGTTAGAGATATTAATAATACCTGAAATCTTTAGAACTCAAGTGTATAATAACCAAAAAACTAATTAAATACTTAACTTTGAGGAATTATGTCTAAGTTTTTGGTAAAAAGATTGATTAATTAAAAAGGTTGATTGTAAAAGTTTCTACTGGGTTCAAATCCCAAATCAATAAAAACTATACGTAAAAATGTTATATAATCAAAAACTGAACAATTCTTTAATTCTTTTTGAATTTTTACCTATTTTAATTTTTTTGTTAATAGCTATTATTTTAGCTTTAATTATCGTAACGTTGTCTTACTTATTATCAGTTCAGAACCCTGAAACTGAGAAACTATCCGTCTATGAATGTGGTTTTGAACCTTATGAAGACGCCAGGAATATTTTTGATGTAAAATTTTATTTAGTAGCTATTCTATTTATTATATTTGATATTGAAACTATGTTTCTATTGCCATGGAGTATTTCTTTGGCTCAATTAAATAATTTAGGTTTTTGGGCCATGATAGATTTTATATTGGAATTAGGAGTTGGTTTTGTATACGTTTGGTATTTAGGGGCGTTAGAGTGGAGTTAAATTTAAAAGAGAAAGGTGACTGAGCGGTCGATAGTGAAGATCTGCTAAATCTTTGTGTGATAATTAAATTACACCGTGGGTTCGAATCCCATTCTTTCTTGTTTTTAGTAAAACGTGAAGTTAGAGTAGAGCAATGGTTTAGCTCATTGGGCTCATGCCCCGAAGGTTGTAAGTTCGAATCTTACCTCTAACAAAATTTTTAAGTCGTATTAAATATAAGCATTAAAGGGATGCCTTAACATCAAAAATATATTTTAGGACGTTTTTAAAACGAAATGTAATAATTAGTATTAAAATATTGAGAATTATTATTTTCCTAAAACCGGTAAAAACCTGATTAAATTATTTTTTGCGAACTGAAACATCTAAGTAGCAATTTACAAAAATCAACCGAGAAACCGTTAGTAGTGGTGAGCGAAAACGGTCTGGACATTTTTATAAAACAAATTTTAATTTTAATTTTATTAGCCAAAGAAGGAAACATAAATCTTATGTAGCCCTGTAAAAATAAAAATTATTATAAAAAAGTAAAATGATACACGTAATGTGTTGTTTGAATAGTGGGGTACCATCCTCAAGTCTAAATTTTTGATGATTGATAGTGTAATAGTACCGTGAGGGAAAGGTGAAAATAGTATTTATTAAAATAAAATATTGAAAAGACCTGAAATTTAATGCTAACAAGCAGTTGGTGCTTAATAAAAGTGACAGCGTACCTTTTGCATAATGGATCAATGAGTTTATTTTAGTGGCGAGCTTAAAATAATTATATTTGTAGGCTAAAAGAAATTAAGTTTTAAAATACGTTTGAGTCTCTAAAATAAGACCCGAAACTAAATGATCTAACCATGAACAGGTTGAATTTATGGCGGCAACGCATATTGGAGGACCGAACCCGTATATGTGGAAAAATATTGGGATGATTTGTGGTTAGGGGTGAAAGGCCAATCAAATTTAGAGATAGCTGGTTTTCTGCGAAATCTATTTAAGTAGAGCGTTTAATAAAAATCATCATTTAACGGTAGAGCACTCAATAAATAAGGGGGGCGTAAAGCTTTACTAAATTTAAGGAAACTCCGAATGTCAAATGGTAGAAATTAAATAGTCAGACTTTGAGTGCTAAGATTCATAGTCAAGAGGGAAACAGCCCAGATTATTCGTTAAGGCCCTAAAATATAATTAAGTGAAAAAGATTTAAAAAAATAAAAACAGCTTGTAGGTAGGCTTGGAAGCAGCCATCCTTTAAAGAAAGCGTAACAGCTCACTAGTCTAGTTTTTTTAGATTTAAAATGTATAAGGACTAAAATTATATGCCGAAGCGGTAATATTATTTTTAAAAGGTAGCAGAACGTTCTGTAAATCTAAGAAGATTTATATTGATATAAATTGGAGAAATCAGAAGTGAAAATATTGATATGAGTAGCGATAAACAGAGTGAGAAACTCTGTCATCTAAAATTCAAGGTTTCCAAAGAAAGGCTAATCCGCTTTGGGTTATTCGGTCCCTAAAATTATAACGAAAGTAGATATTGATGGGTAATTTAAAAATTAAAGATGCAACGAAAAAGTAATAACATTACTTTTAAGTGACAAAAATTAAAATAAAAATTTATAGAATGGTATTTATAAATTTTTAGTAGATTTTTCGAGAAATAGCTTTAAAATCTTTAAACCGTACTGTAAACCGACACAGGTGAATGTGTTTAGAAAATTAAGATGCTTGAGATAATTGTGTTGAAGGAACTCGGCAAAATGACTCCGTAACTTAGGGATAAGGAGTAGCTTAAAAATAAATAATTTTTAAGCTGTCACAAAATCGAGGACAGCGACTGGTTAATAAAACCATAGGTCTCTGCAAAATTGAAAAAAGATGTATAGAGACTGACGCCTGCCCGGTGCTGCAAGCATAATAGAATAAAGTGTTTAAGCTTTATCTAAAAACCTCAGTAAACGGCGGCTGTAACTCTGACGGTCCAAAGGTAGCGAAATTCCT
>TARA_B110000879_G_scaffold73909_1_pt1 | contig 13977 bp, 7 predicted proteins | sample TARA_B110000879 | Tara Oceans TARA_B110000879 (sample SAMEA4398094) | marine metagenome | biome: Polar Biome; feature: [SRF] surface water layer (ENVO:00010504); material: water (ENVO:00002006), including particulate matter (ENVO:01000060) such as... | depth 5 m
ATTCCCTTTCTTCTCCTTGTCACCCCAACTCATCCTGCCACGCTTCCCCTTATGTTTCGAGTTTCCATCTTTGGGTTTCTTATTTGTTTAGCATTTAGCGTTTCAGATTTAGGATTTGCTGCGCAGCAGCCCCACATCATCCTCGTCATGGCCGATGACCAAGGCTACGGCGACTGCGGCTACACCGGTCACCCTTTCGTCCAAACTCCCCACCTCGACGACATGGCCAAGCACTCCGTCGTCTTCAACAACTTCCACGCCGCCGCTCCCGTCTGCTCCCCCACCCGCGCCGCCGTCCTCACCGGCCGCCACCCCATCCGGACCAACGTTCCCAACCACGGCCATTATCTTCGCCCTCACGAAATCACCATCGCCGAAGCCCTCAAAAAAAACGGCTACCTCACCGCCCATTTTGGGAAATGGCACATCGGCTCCGTCCAAAAAGAAAGTCCCACCAGCCCCGGCGGCCAAGGCTTCGACCACTGGCTCACCGGCCTCAACTTCTTCGACCGCGACCCCTACCTTTCTCTCAACGGCACCCACAAACAACTCAAAGGCCAAGGCTCCGTCATCACGATGGATCACGCCATCGACCATCTGAAAAGACACGCCACTACCAAGCCCACCTTCACCGTCATCTGGTTCCCCTCACCCCACGATCCCCACCGCGAAACATCCTCAAAACCCGAGCTCTACAAAGGCAAACCGCACGCCGGTTATTTCCAGGAAATCACCCTCCTTGATGAGCAAGTCGGCCGACTCCGCCAAACCCTCCGCGACCTAAAGATCTCCGACGATACCCTCCTCTGGTACACCTCCGACAACGGCGGCCTCGTCAAAGAATCCTCCGGCGGCCGCGAGCGAAAAGGCTCCGTCTACCAAGGCGGCCTCCGCGTCCCCTCCCTCATCGAATTCCCTGCCCGCTTCAAATCAAAAACAATCTCCACTCCAACCATCTCCTCCGACATCTATCCCACCATCCTCGCCCTCACCGGAACCAGCGTCGAAAACCAACCCCGCCTCGATGGCATCGACCTCACCCCCTTCATCGATGGCAAGACCACCAAGCGCCCTAAACCTATGGGTTTCTGGCATCATTTCACCAACGGCCAAGCCACCTACAGCGATCGCTTCATCAAGCAACTCATGGAAGCCCAACAAGCGGGCAAGGAAACCCCACTCCCCAATCGCCTCCTCAAAAACGTCAACGACTTCCCCTCCTACCCCAAAGACGCCTATAAAAAAGCCCACGCCGCGCTCACAGATTGGCCCTACAAAATCCACGCCATCTACCTCAAAAAGAAAACCACCTGGGAACTCTACAACCTCAAAAAGGATCCCATGGAAACAACCAACCTCGCCACAGACGACCCCGACCGCCTCGCCGATCTAAAATCAAAACTCACCACCTGGCAACAATCCGTCCTCCGCTCCCACGAGGGCAAAGACTACTCAAAAAAACAATAATCTCCCTATTCAACTAATTCCCCCTGCTGCCCTGCGTGAGACATTCTTCCCCTCTGGTCTCATTTCCCACCAACATTTCCAGTTCGCAGCCCAAAATCTTCTCCATAGTCTGGAAAACAGATTTCCCATGAACCTTCCCGACTCCAAACAGCGCATCGCCCAGCTCAAGCATCTCCAAGCTTGGGAAACACACTCCGCCCGACTACTCGGCGGCTGGCTTCCCGCCATCCGACTCTGGGAAGCGAAGCACGAAGTCGGCCTTCACCTTTGGCAGGATCTCGAAACCTCTCGCGAAATCCGCACCCGTCTCTGGGAACTCCGAGTCAATCGCCCCGACACCGCCGCCGTAACCGCCGGCGTGCTTCCAGCCATTCAAATTCTTGCAAGCGCCCAATACGACTTCGAACTCATCGCCGGAATCTATCTCGGCGTCAAACAAGCCCTCGCTCAAGCTTACCGCGACTATCTTGCCAAAACCCACGCCACCTGGGACGCCCCGTCCATCGACATTCTCACCCGCGCCGCTTCGCGAAAAGAATCCCAAATTGAATGGGCCGAGGCCTACCTCCAGCAGGTTGCTTACAAAGAAACCGATCAGCATCTTGTTCAGCGCTGGACCACCTTCACTCGCGAACTCATCGCCGCCACCGGATCCGTCACGGGCGAAAATCCCTCCATCGCCCTGCCCACTCCTCCTCCGGCATATTCTTCCCGCCTTCCCTTCGGCGAAGCCAAACGCGACTCCCGCTTTAAAGTCCAACTCCAGGGATTCGAGCGTCCTCCCGTCGAAGACACCGATGCCCACACGCTCTGGCAATTCGTTTCCTACACCATGGAAATGCAGGCCGCCGAAACCCTCGGTTCCGTCCTCTGGGAAGTCGATGGAATGGACTGGGAATTCTATTACGACATCGCCCGCCACTGTCACGACGAATGCCGTCACTGCAAAATGGGCGAAGAACGCGTCCGCGAACTCGGCCATGAGATTCACGAGTTCCCCCAGTTCGTCGGAAACTACGCTTGGCGCCAAATCTACGACCCCATGCGACGCTACGCCATGCTCACCTACATCATCGAGCAGGACTCTTTCGCCCTCAAACACGAGACCTATAAAAACTACGTCCAGCTCAACGACCACGCCTCCGCCGAAGCGATCCTCTACGACATCATCGACGAAACCATGCACGTCCGCTGGGGCACCAAATGGGTCGGCAAACTCATGGAGCATCAAAAGGAGACCCTTTCCCTCGACGACATCATTTTCGAATGTCGCCAAGCCGTCCTCGATAACTCCCTCGCTCCTGCCCAGCGATCTTCTGCAAAAAAGTGAATGGCGCAAATCCTCCCTTTCAACCTTGTATCCCCCCCTAATTGATCCTAAAAAAGACTAATGAAGAAATTTCTTTCTTCAAAGCCTCTCCAAATTGCCCAACTCCTCACGACGCGAATTCAAAAGGGAGAATGGACAACTGCTCTTCCTTCCGAACGAGTTCTGTCAGAAGAATACCTTGTGAACCGAACCTCGATCCTTTCGGCCTTGGATATTCTCGAAGAAAAAACATCATTTCGCCACCGGAGAGCACTCGAAGCCAGACATCCTCATCTTCAGCAACATCGACACCCCAAATGCCACCCGCGAAAACGGCACCGTCTGGGCCTGCTTCGATGGCGGAAAAACTTGGCCCATCAAACGCCTCATCCTCCCCGGCCCCAGCCGCTACTCCGCCCTCATCGCTGGCCGCCCCGGCACCTCCTCAGAGGGCTTCATCTACCTCCACGGGGAGAACATCGCCAGCAAATCATCTTCGAAAAAGCTCATCTCCGACCTCTCCCAAAACCTCCCAAAAAATTGGACCAAGCCCCTTCCCTCGAAGTCCACCTTCCGCTTCGATCCCAAGACCTACAACTGGACCGCGAAATAGGTTCTTGTCAGAGCGGCACCCTTTTCACCAATCTCCAAAATGCCGATTGATCTCCGCAGCGATACCGTCACCCGTCCCACTCCCGAGATGCTGGCAGCGATGGCCTCGGCAGAAGTGGGCGACGACGTCTTCGGCGACGACCCCACCGTCATCCGACTCGAAAAGCTCGCCGCTTCTTTGCTCGATAAGGAAGCCGGGATATTTGTCCCGAGCGGAACGCAAAGCAATCTCTGCGCCCTCCTCACCCATTGTCAACGCGGCGACGAATACCTCGTCGGACAAAGCGCGCACGTCTACCTCTTCGAAGGCGGCGGCGGCGCGGTATTCGGCGGCATCCAACCACAGCCGATCGATCAGGAAGAGGACGGCACCCTAGATTTAGAAAAACTCGCAAGCCTCGTGAAGCCCGATAATTTTCACTACGCGCGCACCCGCTTGCTCTGCCTCGAAAACACCACTTGGGGCAAAGTCCTCCCGATGGAGTATCTTGCAAAGGCGCGACAATTCGCCGACGAGCATGGCCTCGCGCTGCACCTCGATGGAGCTCGCATCCTCAACGCTGCAATCGCCTTGGGAAAACCTGCCGCCGATATTGCCAAACCCTTCGACTCCGTCTCCCTATGTCTCTCAAAAGGCTTGGGTGCACCCGTCGGATCGGTCCTCGTTGGCTCTGCCGATTTTATCAAACAAGCCAAGCGCTGGCGAAAAATGCTGGGCGGAGGAATGCGACAGTCCGGCCTCCTCGCCGCCGCCGGAATCCATGCCCTCGAAAACCACGTTGAGCGCCTCGCTGAAGATCATCAAAACGCTTCCCTTTTGGCCGAAGGACTTGCCGCCCTTGAGCACATCCAAGTCGACCCCGTCCAAACAAACATGGTCTTTGCCACCATCGACGACGCAAAATTACCAGCACTCCTCGACCACCTCAAAAGGCAAAAAATTCTTGCGGCCGGATACACCGGAGAGAAAGTGCGCCTCGTCACCCACCTCGGAATCACCGCAGCAGATATCGAAACCGCCCTCGCCGCCTTTGCCGAAGGACTGGCTTAGTTTCCCCTCTTCAACCTATGAACACTCCATCGCTCCCAGCCCTAATCCTCGCCCTCACTCTTCCCTTAGCTGCTCAGTCCACTAGCGAAGTCCATTCCGAAAAAACGATCACTAAAATCGCCTTCGGCTCCTGCAATAACCCCCGCGACAAAACCCCGGCCATCTTCAACGCCGTCATCGCTAAGCAGCCCGATGTCTTTGTCTTCCTCGGCGACAACATCTACGGCGACACCAAGGACATGGACGTCTTGAAGAAAAAATACCAGGAACTCGAAGCAGTGGAAGACTTCCGCAAGCTCCGCGAATCCACCACCATGCTCGCCACCTGGGACGACCACGACTTCGGCACCAACGACGGAGGAAACACCTACCCAAAGCGAAAAGAATCCCAGCAGATCTTCCTCGATTTCTTCAAAGACCCAGCCGACTCACCACGACGCACACGCGAGGGCATCTACGCCTCCTACTCCTTCGGTGAAAAAGGAAAGACCTGCCAAATCCTCGTCCTCGACACCCGCTACTTCCGCGACCTCATCCCCAGAGCAAAAGAACACAGCGGCGGAGTCGGATGGTATGGCCCCACCAAGGACACTTCCAAAACTCTGCTTGGAGAAACCCAGTGGAAATGGCTCGAAGCCCAACTGCAAATTCCTGCCGACCTCCGCATCATCGCCAGCAGCATCCAGATGATCTCCTACGAAAAAGGAATGGAGAATTGGGGCAATGTCCCCCACGAACAAAAACGCCTCTTTGGCCTCCTCAAAAAACACAAAGCCCATCACACCGTCGCAATCTCCGGCGACGTCCACTTCGCCGAGCTCTCGAAAACCAACATCGACGACTACCCCTTCTACGATCTCACCAGCAGCGGCCTCAGCCACACCCACAAAGGCTGGGCCATGGCCGCTAATTCATTTCGAGTCGGCAAGTCCCACTACGAACTCAACGCCGGACTCATCGAAATCGATTGGGAGAAAAAATCCCTCTCCCTTAACGTCTTCAACGGAAAGGGCAAAAACCTCATCGAACACCCGATCAAATTTGGCGAACTGACTTTTTCTGAATGATCAGGATCCTCTCCCTACTTTTCCTATCTGCCCACTTTCTCGGCGGAGCCGAAAAACCGAATATCATCGTCATCGTCGCCGACGATCTTGGCTCCGGTGACCTCGGCTTCACGGGCAACCCAAAGATCAAGACTCCCAATCTCGATCCACTCTCCAAAGGCGGAACCTCCTTCTCCCACTTCTATTTCCCCGCCCAAGTCTGCTCTCCCTCGCGCGCTGCCACCATCACCGGAAGAATGCCGCACCGCCACGGCCTCTATAGCTTTATCGGAGGAAGCTCCGGCAAGCTGAGCCACCTTCCTAAATCCGAAATCACCATCCCTCAGCTTCTCCGCAAGAACGGCTACCAAACCGCCCTCGACCCCCTCCCGTCAATCGATCCCATCGCCCAATGGACCTTCGATCAACCCGGTGCGGGCTCTCTGACAGGCAGGGCCAAAATCGAATCCAACTCTCTCATCCGCCCGGAATACCCTACCTTTCCGGCAAAAAACAAGTCCCTCGCCCTTCCCGGACATCCCGCAGCCTGGCGCGTCCGCGAGTCAGATCTTCCCGTTTCCTCTTCGCTCCGCTTTACGAATGGCGAATCCATTACCATTGAAGCTTGGGTTTCCCTCAATTCCATCTCCTCGAATTCCTTCGCTTACCTCATTGGCAAGGGACGGAACAAGACCAAAACCTTCACACCCGACAACCAAAACTGGGCACTCCGTCTCAAAGGCGACAAAGGATACGCTCTCCCCACTTTCCTCTTCCGCTCCGCCGGCGCAGAGTCGAACTACCATCGCTGGACGGCATCCGAAGGCCTCGACGCCGATGGCGCTTGGCACCATCTTGCCCTCTCCTACACCTTCGGGAAGCCCGAATCCATTGTCGCCTACATCGATGGCACCCGCATCACTCAAGGGAGTTGGGATCTGGGCGGAAAAACAACCCGTCCCCCTGTCTCCGACGCCGACGACATTATTATCGGGACCGGCAATGGCGGTTCCGCCGCAAACCAATTGAATGGTGCCATCGATCAGATCGCAATCTACCGCGTGCACCTCTCCAAGAAACTCCTCATCTCACGGTATCAACATCTCGCTCCGCCTTCGGCCATCGATCCCAATAAAATCCCAACGGACACCGTCCTCGTCGAGATTTGCGAGCAAGGAGTCCCCGGAGGCAAGGCTTGGCCCAAGCAGGACCCCCGCGCTAGCGAATCGTTCACCCGCCCCCATTTCGCCCTCCCTTCGCTTCCCTATCGCTATGTCGCCACCGGCGTCCGCGGCGATCGCAAGCAACCCTTCCTCCTTCGTGCCACCTCAAAAGTGATCCTCCCCGCCGGAACCCATCGCTTCCTCCTCCGAGGGAGAAACTCCGCCCGCCTCGTCATCGACAACAAGAAGATCATTCAAACAGGTTTCACCCCCCCCTCCGAGGGAGCCCTTGGATATACCAAAGACCAGGACGATTTCCTCAATCCCGGAGATCCCCATTTCCGCTTCGTCACTCCAGGCAATGAAGAAGGCCTCGCCACCTTCACCACTAAAGGAGGACAACACCTCATCTCCATTCAGCAACTTATCGGAAGCGGCGGTAATCGCCCCGAACCCGGTGAGTTCGTCGTCGCTCTTTCCCTCGAAGGTTCCTCCGACTGGCACCTCCTCACTCCGACTGACTCTCCCCTCGCCTACACCGACGAAACTTTTCCCACCTTCAAAAAGGAGCACACCCTCTGGGTCAAACAAACCAACCTTAAGCGCCGCACCACCCTCTTAAAAAAACACGCCCCCTACTGGGCCAAGCGCCGCGAAGCAGCTCAATCCTATCTCGCTTCACTTGAAACAATCGCTCTTCCGGCAGCGGCTGAAGGTCTTCCGGCAAATAATCAAGTCGATCATTTTCTGAACGCCCGAATCCAAAAAGCCACCTCGCAAATCAAAGAACACAAACCCGGACAAATTCACTTCTACCAACAGATCTTGCCCATTCTCAAAGCGAAATGCTTTTCCTGTCACCAGGGCGAAAAAACAAAAGGCGACCTTGACCTCTCCACTCTCGCCTCGGCCCTCGAAGGTGGCGAATTCGACGGCCCTGCCCTCACTGGAGGACACCCAGAAAAGAGCGCGCTCTTCGCACGCATCACCACCGGAGACGAAGAAGAGCGCATGCCACCGAAAGGCGACCTCGTCACCCCGAAAGAGCAAGCCCTCATCAAGACATGGATCACCCAAGGATCCCAATGGCCGGAATTCAATGTCGACCGCATTCATCTCACCGAACAAAGCGACGATCTCACCTTCCTTCGCCGCGTCTCACTCGACACCATCGGCCTCCCACCCTCACTCATAGAGATCCAAAACTTTCTCTCTAACAAATCTCCCGACCGACGCGCTCGGGAAATTGACCGACTCCTTGCCGACCCGCGCTGGGCCGACAACTGGATGGGCTACTGGCAGGACATCCTCGCCGAGAATCCCAACATCCTCAACCCAACGCTCAACAACACCGGCCCCTTCCGTTGGTGGCTTTACGAGTCCCTTCTCGATGAAAAACCACTCGACCTCATGGTCACCGAACTCATCCGCATGCAGGGCAGTCCAAAGCTCGGCGGACCGGCCGGTTTCGAACTCGCTTCACAAAATGATGTCCCCATGGCCGCGAAAGGTCTCGTCCTCAGCTCGGCATTTTTGGGAGTGCAAATGAAGTGCGCCCGCTGCCACGATTCGCCTTCCCACAAGTCCCTTCAAAAGGACCTCTTCGAACTCGCCGCTCTCCTCAATCGCGAACCAATTACGGTGCCCAAGACCAGCAGCGTCTCGCTCGAAATCCTCAGCAAAGGAGGACGCAAACCCTTAATCGAAGTCACTCTCAAGCCCGGATCCAAGGTCGCGCCAGCCTGGCCCTTCAAAGAGTTCATCAACCCCGATATCGGCCATCAACTCGCGGAAAACCCGTCCGACACCCGCGACCTCCTCGCGGCACTCATCACCGCACCACAAAACGAACGCTTCGCCCAGGTCATGGCCAACCGTCTCTGGCAACAAATCATGGGCCGCGGCCTTGTCAAAGCACCCGGGGATTGGGAAAAATCCGCTCCCGGTCATCCACACCTCCTCCGCTGGTTGGGTCACGAACTTGTGGGCAGCAACTACAGCCTGAAACACCTCGCCCGACTCATCCTCAACTCACACGCCTACCAACGTGCCAATGATCATTCCCTCAAGGAAACATCGCCTCTCTTTACCTCGCCAGCTCCACGCCGACTTCGAGCTGAACAAATTGTCGACTCCCTCTTCCACGCCACCGGGAAACCTTTCCGCACCGAAGAAATGAACATCGATATCGATGGCCGACGTCCCCTCACTAGCAGCATCTCTCTTGGTCAACCGCGCCGCGCCTGGATGCTCGCCAGCCTTTCCAACGAACGGGATCGCCTCAGCCTGTCCTTGCCCCGCGTGCAAGCCGTTTCGGATGTCCTTTCGGCCTTCGGTTGGACCGCCAGCCGGCAATCCTCGACCAGCTCCCGCATCACCGATCCCAGCGCTCTGCAACCCGCTATCCTTTCCAACGGAACGATGAGCATCTGGCTCACGCGTCTCTCCGACGACCATGCTCTCACTGACTTTTCATTAAAGGATCAATCACTCGACACCTTCCTCGAACAACTCTTCCTGAAACTTCTCACCCGCAAACCCACGGCTGGGGAACTGAAACTCTACCGTGCCCATCTCTCCCCCGGCTATCAATCGCGCATTGTCGAGACCAGCCCAACGCCTCCTCTCAAAAAGATCCGCCCGCCCCGCTACGTCTCCTGGTATAACCATCTCGATCCCATCGCTGACGAAATCCGTCGCAAGGAAATCATCGCCGCACGCGCTGGTGACCCACCCACCAAACGTCTCGACCCAGCCTGGCGCGAGCGTTTTGAAGATCTCATCTGGTCGATCGTCAATTCACCCGAATGGATCTACACCCCATAACTCTCACTGACATGAATCGCCGCCACTTTCTCCAAACTTCATCGCTTGCTGCGCTCTCGACCCAAGCCTCCGCAAAAGCGGATGCCCCGAAAGGAAAAGCCGAACACTGCATCCTCATCTGGCTCGGTGGCGGCATGTCGCAAGTCGATACCTTTGACCCTAAAAAACAAGGTAGCTCCAAAATCCCCTTCGTCGCCGGCTCGGACTACCCCTCCATCGAGACCGCCGTTCGCGGAGTAAAAATCTCCGAGCACTTGTCAAAAACAGCCCGCTTCATGGACCGCATCACGGCAGTCCGTTCAATCAGCCATCAACTCATCGACGAGCACGCCCTTGCTTCCAACTTCGTGCACACCGGACGTCCCATCAGCGGATCCACCACCTATCCATCGATCGGTTCTATCATTGCCCAGCAACGGGGCTCGGCCAATCCCGATGTCCCCGCCTACATGCTCATCGGCTTTCCAAATGTCAGCCGCGGCTCCGGATTTCTAGGTGCTCAACACGGCAATATTTACCTCACCGATCTCAAGTCCGGACCCGCCGGATTCACCCGTCCGGATTTCCTCACGAACGAACGCATTGCAACCCGCAAGAAACTCCTCAAACCGCTTCAGGACCGAATCCCCGCAGACTCCGTTTTGACCGACTACGAGAGAGCCCAAACCGAAGCCCTTCGTCTCGCCGGACCGAGCTTCATGAAAAATTTCAATCTCAGCTCCGAGCCCGCCGATCTTCGTAACTCCTATCAAAGCGAATTCGGTCAACGCTGCCTCCTCGCCCGTCGCTTGGTTCAGGACGGCGTCCGCTTTGTCGAACTCTCCCACAACCCGGGCTTCATCAACGGCACCGGTTGGGACACCCACGGCAAAGGACAACTCAAACAACACGCACTCATTCAAGATCTCGACAACGGCCTCGCCACCCTCATGGGTGATCTCGAAGAAAAGAACCTCCTCGACAAAACCCTCATTGTCCTCGCCACCGAGTTCGGACGACCACCCGAGTTCGACGGAAATGGCGGCCGCGGTCATCAAGGCTCGGCCTTCTCGCTCGTCCTGGTCGGAGGTGGTTTAAATCATCAAGGCGCTTTCGGAGCCACCGACAGCCTCTCCAAAAAAGTCGTCGAAAACCCGGTTTCCATTCCCGACTTCCACGCCACAATTCATGCCGCACTGGGAATAAATCCCCACCACGAACTCATGGACGGCACGCGCCCAGTCCCCATCACTGATGGAGGCACTCCCATCGCAACTCTCTTTTCCTAAGGAAATCAGCACCGCCAAGCCCTACGTTTCATCGGCACCTGCTGAGTCCAGCAACTGCCAGCAATACCACTGCATCCGTGGCAAATGAAAGGGCCCTTTGAATTGATTCCCTTTTAAAGGCGACGACACACCACCATCGCGATGCAAATACCCAAACCACTCCCCATGCTCCCGGTCACAAAATTTCTCATGAGCATAGTCATGAATCATCCGATGCCACTTGGCATACTTTTCCTCCCCCGTTAACTGATACGCCAGCAGGGTCGCAATGATCGCCTCGCACTGAGGCCACCAAAACTTCATGTCATGCCAGTATTCTTGCACCGGCTTATCGTAGACATCCTTAAAATAAATAATTCCTCCGTGCTCCTCGTCCCACCCGCGTTTCCACATGTAGTCGAGCATGCGACACCCGAGACCGATCAGCTCCGGGTCATTCCCCCGGCGTCTTGCTTCATCTAAAATAAACCACGCTCCTTCGATCGCGTGTCCCGGATTTAAGGTCCGCGCATCAATGTGATCCACCACTTCTCCGTCCATTCCGATCTGCTCCATGACACACTCGATGTCATCCTTCACAAACTCGCGGATCTCTCCGATGAAATCATCGATCTTGCGCTCCGCCAAGGCATCGCCTCCATTGACCACTAATACCTGAGCCACCTGTAGAAAAATCATGGGCACGCCGATTCCCTTCGTCTGCCTTTCTTCTGTCCACTTCGGCTCGCCCGCCGCCACAATCCCATCGGCGTAGTCCATGCATCGCGCAAAAAGTTTCCGGGCTTCGCTCAGCCAAGCACCTTCCCCCGATGCTTTTCCATAAGCCGCATAGGCCATCACCGTAAATGCCTCCGAGAAAAAATACCGTCGCTTCCGAAGTGGTTTCCCTTCCCGGGTCACCAAGAAGAACATCCGACCGTCTTCATCGAAACAATTGTCTCTCAGAAACTCGACCCCACTCTTTGCCGCCGCCAGCCACTCCGGCCGCTTCTCAACCGTGTTGTAAAGAGTCGCGAGCATCCACGCAAAGCGCCCCTGCAGCCACACCGACTTATCGGTATCGATCAGGCTTCCATCTTGGTCCCGCATCGACAGATACCCGCCGTGTTCCTGATCTACAATCTCCGGCATCCAAAAGCCCAGCGTGTCATCCAAAAGACTCGTCCGATAAAAATCCCGCAAGCCCTCAAGCTCTTCTTCGCTATATCCACTCATCACTTTTTCAGGGTCCAAACCGTCAACCCGACCACGTCCTCATCAGTCGCCCGCATCACAAATCCCAGCATCAAACCCGATATCAAAGTCGCGAAAAATCCTACCGCACCGTAGAGCAAAGGCATCAGATCAATCACGCCCGCCTCGTTCAAAAAGTAGACTGTCACCACCGTCACCACCCCACAGACCAAGGCCAAGAGGCCCGCCTTCCCATTCGGTCGCCTCGAAAAGATCCCCAAGGCAAACAAGCCACCCAAGGGCCCAAGGGCGAAACCAATGAAGCGGTTGAACAACATGAAGACTTCATCTGTTTTGATCATCGCCAAGTAACTCGACACTCCGATTCCAATCAACCCAAGGATAATCACAACCCACTTCGCCACCCCAAGCCGCTGCGCGTCGCTGCTCTCCGGCTTCAGCAACCTTCCGTAAACATCCGTCACAAAAGCCGTTGCCACCGAGTTAAGCGAGCTGGAAATGGTCGACTGCGCCGCCGCAAACACCCCCGCAATAATCAGACCAGCCACACCCATCGGCAAATTCTGCATAATGAAAAAGGGCAATACGCTGTCCTTTGCCGGAAGCGCCGGGTCCATCAACTCAGGCTGATCTTGATAAAACACAAAGAGCGCCGTTCCCAAGCCGAAGAAAATCGCCGACCCGATAAGCACCATCCCGATGTTCATCCACAAGGCACGCGCAGCATCCTTCTCCGATGGCGTCGTGACATAGCGCTGCACCACATCCTGCCCCGAAGTGTAAGAAGGCAAGTTCGCCATCATAAAGGCCACGAATAAAACAAAGCCCGAGGTCGATCCCTTCGCGATCGACAGATCACCGAAGCTCCAACTTGCCGTAAGCCCTTTTCCCTGCTCGCTCATCGCCGACCCGACCGCACCAATCCCACCGTCGACTTGCGAAACGATCAGCCCAAAACACAACAGCGCGCCGCCAATCAAGACCAAGGCCTGAATCGCATCCGTCCAAACCACCGCCGCGATTCCACCCATTACGGTGTAGATCACGCACAGCACTCCGATCACCGCAATCGCCATAAAGATGTTGATATCCGTGACGCTAGATAAGGCCAACGCCGGGAGATAAAGCACAATCGCCACCCGCCCCACATGAAAAAGCATGAAGGTGATGCTCCCAATCACGCGGGTCGCCACGTTGAATCGTTTTTCAAGATATTCGTAGGCCGTCGTGATATTGAGTCGACGATAAAACGGCAGATAAAACATCACCACCAAGGGCACGATAATCAAGATGGGCCACTGCCCAATGTAACCATTCCAATTCGTGGCATAAGCCGTTCCCGGCACCGCCATAAACGTGATCGCCGACAGCATCGTCGCAAAAATCGAAAGTCCCGCCACCCAGAAAGGAACACGCTGCCCTCCTCTAAAATACGCTTCGGTCGTCGAAGCCGACTCCCGCTTCATAAACCAATATCCAATCCCCACCATCCCCAACAAGTAGACCGCGACAACCGCCCAATTCACCACCCCAAAGTCCAACTTCGAGCCACCTACTTCCGCGATTAGCACCTGCGGCGACCTCACCCCCGGCTTAATTTCCCCGGTCGGAATGATCACCTTTCCATTCCAAAAAACCAGCGGAGTCGTCACTGGAGGAAAGCTCCCCTCAGTCGGCAAGCTCCCCGCTTCAGACCAACGGTCCGTCACCGTATTATAAGCCAAAATCGAATTTGGAAATCCGGGATGCTCCATCCCCTGACCATTGATCTCCGGTCGTGCCGCTACCTGCTCCACTAAAAAAGGAACCGGAACTCCACCCAGCATCAACAGAGAACTCGCCCCCGACCGAACCGCCATCGAGGGAGCCGCTGATCTGGCTTCAGGCATGTCCGCAAGCCGCTTCCATTTCCCTGAAGCAACATTCAGTTCCCAAGCTTCCTTCAAAAAATCCAAACCAAAAATGCGATCCTCTTTCTCCTCCTCTGAATCTGCATTATCCCGTCCGCCAAAGAGGTAAAACGTCCCACCCTTCACACCAC
>TARA_B110000879_G_scaffold39628_1_pt1 | contig 13943 bp, 10 predicted proteins | sample TARA_B110000879 | Tara Oceans TARA_B110000879 (sample SAMEA4398094) | marine metagenome | biome: Polar Biome; feature: [SRF] surface water layer (ENVO:00010504); material: water (ENVO:00002006), including particulate matter (ENVO:01000060) such as... | depth 5 m
TAGATATCCGCAGTTTGTCGCGAAGCCTATCTTGATCGAAATAGCGCACCAAGACACCTTTCTCTTTGAGCGCAGCGTAAGCGCGGGGCGCGCCAATGGACTCGGGAATCGTGCAGAGCAGAAAATTGCTTTGGCTAGCAAGACAGGTAAGCCCCATTGAGGTGAGTTCGGCAAACATTTTTTCTCTGCTCTCTCTTACCTTGTTCCAAGTGCTTTTAGCATAGGACTGGGAGGCGAGAGCGGCAGCGGCAAGCCGCTGCGAGATGGCATCAGTGTTGTAACTGTCTCGCGTTTTAAAAAGCATCGGCGCAGCGAGTTTTTTTGCCGCAAGGCCATAGCCGAAACGCAGGCCAGCGAGCGAATAGCCTTTGCTCATTGTGCGCAGTATTAACAGATTGTCGAAGCGCTGCAGAAGTGGCACGCAATTGTGTTCGAGGTCGGGATCGACGAAATCGATATAGGCTTCATCGACGACGAGTACGCCGTCGAAATTTTCGGCGATTTCGGCGATTGTGGCACTCGACACTAAGCTGCCTGTCGGTGCATGCGGATTCACGAGAATGAATGCCTTAGCCTTAATTTCATGTAGCTGTTGTATCAGGTCGCTAGGTAGTCGCCACTGCTCATCAAGGTCGATCTCGGAGAGCTTTGCGCCTTGAATGGCAGCGAGCACCGGATAAAGCGAATAGGTTGGCTTAGTAGTCGCCACGACCTCACCTTCGGCAACGAATGTGGTAAGCATGAGGCGCAGAAGCTCGTCGCCGCCATTGGTGGGAATCACATTGTCGAGAGATAGCCCGTGGAGGTCGGCGGCAACGCGGCGAAACTCGTCGGCAATAGGGTTAGGGTAGCGCCGCAAACTAGCTACATCGAAGGCAGAGAGCGCCGCCGCCACCTCAGGGCTGGGGGGGTACGGATTCTCATTCGTGTTGAGTTTGATAGTCGTTAGGTCTTGTGGCTGCTCGCCCGGCGCATAGCCCTGCATTGCAGCGATGTTCGATCTTTCGAGAGTCATTTTACGCGCTCTGTTACTGGTTTAGTTCTAATGCCTTACAGTGTGCAAAGAGTAAGGGATTACGGCTAAAGGTCAATCATTGTTCTCGCAACGACCTATTAAACAATGAATAAATAGTAGGCGCATGAGAGCCTCTACTTACACTCGCCATGAGCAGTTGGCAGCGTTGCTGCCGCAAGGTAGGTGTCTATACGATTGTGCCAGCCCTTTAGCCAGCGCTGCTCTCGTCGCTCGGTCGGGGCATTGGCTACTCGCCGTTCAAGGGTTGCTTTTGCTGCTGATGCGAAGCTATCGAGGACGGGCAGGTCGTCGCTCATGGCGCTGAGCACTTGCTGTAGTCCCCACCCTTGGCCTGCGTAGCGCTCCCCTTCAGCGAGCCCTGTGCCTTTAAAATGCACATAGTCGATAAGCGCATAAAGTCCAGCGGGCGAATGACAAGTCGAGAGCTTTTCTACGCGTCTCTGCAAGCGCTCACGCTCGGCAGACGGAGCCTGCGCAACTATACCCTCAATGCTGTTCTCAAGCCTCGCGATGATGAATTGCGCCTGCTCTCGCCGCGTCGTATCGAGCAGTGTCCTGAGTTCTTCCATGCGGCGGCTGTCGATGTCTTGGTAAAAATCAGCTCGCGATTCCCAAGGCGAGTCTATGCCCGCAGAGGGTGGTTTTCCGACTATGTCACGTGAGAAATCCCCTGCACGAATATCACCATCAGGCCGGTCGTTATTGGTAACTAGATTATTCGGCTGTAGCCACTTCGGCATCGTTATGCCTGTTTCGGCAAGGTAGGTTAGGAGATCTGGGAAGGTTTCTGCAAAAATTTCTTCCTGATTTCGCTGAAACCAAATGAAATGGCCTATACCAAGTGAAGGGAAGTCTTCGCCTTCGTTCCAACTTGTCAGGCACGCACGCTGCGCTGCGCACTCGTTCGCGAAGATTCGCTCTCCCAGCCACTCTGCGTCGGCGGTGTTGAGTCGTGGCAGGACAGTGTCGGATTGTTCTTGGCTAAAACCCGCATGGCTAAACATTGCAGCCAGAGCAGCGAGGGCCACGAGAGCAAAAGGTAGGGCGGTTTTTGTCGTGTTAGGCATATGAAAAGTCCTCGCCGTAAAACCAACGAGCGTCTGCGCCGGCCGTGCTCATCATATCAAGCCTAGCCAACTGAGGGCAGGTCAGTGTCATTCGACTCGAGGTAATAGATGATAGTGCAAGGCATTAGGGGAGGGGAGCGCCTTTCAGAGGGGCAGTTTCTAGCAAGACTCAAAGCGATCTATCAAATAATTCGTCAGTCGAAAACGCTAGAAGTGGCTCTCGAGACTGTTGGAGAGGGGCTGTTAGATATCTTAGGCGTGCGCCTCTTTACGGTTTATCAGTGCGTAGAGAACGGCAAAGAGCTTCTGGCAATTTATCGAGGAGGGGACACCGAATACAATTCCTCGAATGAGATACGCGTCCACTTTAGCGCTACTTCTGTTGCCGGCTATGTCGCATTAAGTCAGCGTTCTATTCTCATCAATGATGTAAACGACACCAGCGAGCTTGTTGATATTCACCCCCGTCTCCAATTTGACCGGCGCTTTAGCGACGAGCGAGGCTGGCCTATAAAACCGATGATCGCGGTGCCAATTAAAGATGAGGTCATGCTTGGTGTCTTGCAGCTAATTAATTTTGAAGGAGACCCCAGTTTCGACTCAAGCGATTTAAAACGAGCGGCGTTTGCTAGCCAGATGCTTGCCCGTCAGTTTCGCGAGTCGCTTCAGAGTAACGGTGGTCCTTTCGATCAATTGGTTAAACAGGGGAGTTTAAGCAGCAGAGAGCTTGCCGACGCGCAAGCTAATGCTTCGCTTCGAGGAGCCTCCGTGTCCAGTGTTCTTATGGAAAACTATAGCCTCTCAGCACAGGCTATAGGTAGGTCGCTTGCGCACCACTACCGCGTCCCTTTTATGGCCTATGACCCAGCGTTGATTTTGCCGCTGCGATTACTCGAAAATATTAGCAAAGGGTATTTGCGCAAAAACCTGTGGCTCCCTGTTGCGGGAGACAAAAACGAGGCGGTCATCCTTATCGATGACCCTTCGAATCATCAACGCATTATGGAAATTCAAGGCGTTCTCAACGCGCGAAATTACGTTTTCCGCGTTGGCCTGCCCGAGCATATCTCTCTGTTTCTTCGTGATGACTCCCCTCCTGAATCATCAACCAGCTTCGAAGATCTTTTCTCTGTCCTCGCCTCTCAGAGCAAAGCGGCGCAGCCCGAACGCCTCGATGACGAAGACCATGGCAGTGAAACATCGGGGATGATTCAGCTTGTTAATCGGGTTATCGCCGAGGCGGATAGGCTGGGTGCATCTGATATCCATATCGAACCGAGTCGAGAGGGTGCACCTGGCAGTGTCAGGATTCGGGTAGACGGCCTCTGTCGACAGTTGTTAGTGATACCCGAAGAGCACTGTGCAGCCGCGATCGCGAGGGTCAAAGTTATTTCGCGATTGAATATTGCCGAACGGCGGCTTCCCCAAGACGGGAAGTGCAAACTGAAACTCGCCGATCGTCATATCGAGATGCGGGTCGCAACATTGCCGACGGTGCATGGCGAGAGCGTGGTTATGCCGTTGTTGACGCCAGGCAGCCCAATGCAGCTCGAGACTTTAAGTTTGAGTGTCGCGAATCAGCGCGAAATTATGACAATCGCGACACAACCCCATGGGTTGTTTCTTGTTGTGGGCCCGACAGGGTCGGGCAAAACAACAACCTTGCACGCCGTTTTAAGCAAGCTCAACACGCCTGAGAGCAAGATTTGGACCGCCGAGGATCCTGTAGAGATCACTCAGGATGGTCTGCAGCAGGTGCAGGTGCAATCCAAAATCAATTTTACCTTCGCCATGGCGATGCGCGCGTTTCTGAGGGCTGATCCGGATGTCATTCTGATTGGTGAAATGAGGGACAAAGAAACGGCAAATATCGGGATTGAGGCCTCCCTGACTGGACACCTCGTGCTGTCGACTCTGCACACCAATTCTGCGCCGGAAACGATCACGCGGCTGTTAGATCTTGGCCTCGACCCAATCAATTTCTCTGACGCGCTGTTAGGTGTTCTGGCGCAGCGACTCATGCGGACGCTGTGCGCTAATTGTAAACAGGCCCACGAGCCAGACGAGAGCGAAAGACTCCGTCTATTGGAATGGTATGGAGAGGAGGATTTCGTCAATCACGGACTTGAAACTAGGCAATGGACATTGTGTAAGGCCGTTGGGTGCAGCGAGTGCGGAGGCACGGGTTACAAAGGGCGTATGGCTATTCATGAGATGCTTGTGTGCGGAAGCCGCCTGCGGGGCTTGATCTACCGGCGCGCAAGCCTTGATGAGCTGCGTCATCAGGCAGCACAGGATGGCATGCGAACTATGCGCCAAGATGGGATTGAGAAAATACTGTCAGGACACAGCGATTACAGTCAGTTAATTCAGGTGGTTGGTGTGGCGATCGGCTAAAAAAGCGCCCCGTAAGCTAGCTTGATAGCGCGTCTGCGAGGATTGAGAATTGTGTAACAAGCCATTCATCGCCGCTGCGAAGGTAGGTGATCTGAATGTCGGCAGGGCCGCTTTCAAACGTAACTTGCACTGTATGGCTCGCTGTTGACTCCGCTGAGTCGCGGTTAAAAAGGGGGGTTGCAACCGTGCTGCGCAGTGCATCAATGCTTGTCAGGCTTCCTAGTCGACCGCGCAAGTAGTAGAGGTGGCTCGGCCAATCGAGTTCGTTTGTTGACTCAAACAGAGCTGGGTGCGCATAGAGCATGAGGCTCGAGGGTTTTTCGTCGACGAACAGGTTTCGAACAAGAAGGAGGGAGCGTGCCTTCGCCTCTTTACCTGCCGACCAGCGCGGGAAATTTGCGCCAGCGAAGAGTGCAAGGATGAGGGTTAGCGTAATGATTGCACAGAGACGCAGCGCAAAAGAGGCTTTGAAAAAGTGCAATGGCGAGGTCATAGCAGCGATGCCGGTAACAAGCGAGGTGGCTATTGTCGCACAGGCGGTTTTTGGAGTGGAGGAGTATAAACGGGCAAAAGTTCGGAACGAGCGTTTTGCCGGGTCATAAAAATTCATTAAAATCAGTAGGGTGCGTTTCAGTGTTTTATTGAGTGCGCGTTAACCTCGCTATTTTATGCACATGCGCTACATTCGTGTCACAAAACGCTATTTTTAACGGTATTTTTGTGATTTCTCCACGCATTGGATAGTTAAGCTATTGATTTTATTGTTTATTATGAGTTGAGCAAAAATTAACCAATTTATACTTGGAAGCGCTAATTTACAGGCTTTTAACCGTTTTTCCTATTTTACCCCCAGAGTTATCCACAGTTTCTGTGGAAAAAAAGTGTGTTTCCGCGCTCTCTGTAAACAACATTAAACACAATAACTTACAGCGACAATGTCTGAGATTGCTTAGGTCATGCCGCTAACTTGCCCTTTCAACACTGACGCGCAGTACACGCTGCAGCGATATATACCCCTTACTATTTGTGTTATCTTTGTATCCCTAAATGGCGATCGCAGCGCTACTCCAAAGACCCTTTTTATTCGCCATCCGTTTTTAGGCATCTTCGCTTTATGATCGAACTCAACGCCGATATTCCGTTTCTTTGGAGGCTAAGCCCGGAGAGCAGCGAAGGCTATTGCTCTGTGTCTCTTGTGGTGCCCCGCCCCCCCGAGAACGAGGTTCCCGATCTCACTATAGAGACCACTGTTCTGAGCTTGGCGTCGGACAGTATGCGATCTGAGCAAGAAGAAACCTTGGAATGGAACGAGGAAGACATCAGCCTCTTCCTTCGCCTGTTAAGCCAAAAGAAGCCAAAGGTGGAATTTGAATCAGTCCCCGAGGAAGGAAGAACACTCAGAGTAGATCTCTCAGACCCCGATGTTATAGAAATTATTCATATCGTTGCAGCGGCAGGGTTTGGTGTGGCATTTACCTCGACTGGTCTGCTTAGATCACCGTCTGCGCTTCTGCCGGCCTATCGGTTCGATATTGGCTCGAAGGCTTCGCTCAACACAATCGTGGGATTTAAACAGGCAATTGTTGTCGAAGTAGACGATGACGATGTGGTGTGTGTGCTTACTGAAGAGATTGATGTGCAGGCCATAGACTCGGCGGCGGATGAATACGACAAGCTACTGCCCAACGATTTGCTCCTCGTGCAGCGCGCGGATATTCTCCACGCCGATTATTCTGAGTCGCGCGAGATTCCTAGTGCAGCGGTGCTGCACTAGGCCACGCCGTCGGCAGGCTACGCTCTTTGATTGAAGCGCCGGCCAACAAGCGCCGCAGTAATATTCACCTTCTGAATATCGATAGCCCCCCCGGCGATCCCCCATCCCCACGAATCTCTCAACTTCTGCTCTAGCGGGAACTCTTTCGAATAACCGTAGCCACCCATGAGCTGCATTGCTTTGCCGGTAACCTCGCGTGCGGTCTCATTGGCGAAGCATTTAGCGACCGAGCTTTCGGCAATTGACGGCAGGCCGCTCTCGGCGTTGATGACTGCACGGTAAAGCAAGAGCCGAGCCGCCTCGAGCTTCATCTTCATTTCAGCAATCTGTATCTGTACGCCTTGGAAGTCGACAAGCGGTTTACCGAACTGCTGGCGTTCTTGAACGTACGCCAGCACATAATCGAATGCTGACTGCGCGGTTGCCAGTGACATGGTTGTGTTACCGCAGCGCTCAAGATCGAAAGCGTCCATCAGCTTGCCAAAGCCACCCGCGGGCACGAGGATATCTGCATCGGTGACTTCGACGTCGTCGAAATACATATCCGCACTGTAGACGCCGCGGAATCCCATATGGTGGTCTCGTTTGCCAAAGGTGAAGCCCTTGCTGCCCTTCTCGACGAGCACGGCGCCGATAGATTTGGCGCCGGGGCTATCATCCATGCGGCAGTAAACGACATAGGCCTCGGAGTGCCCAGCACCTGAGCTCCAGCGCTTGTTGCCGCTAAGAAGCATCTTGTCGCCTTCACGGCGCACCTGAGTTTTTAAGTCGGTGAGCGCAGAGCCTGCATCGGGCTCAGACATTGCAACGGCAACAACCATCTCGCCAGCACAAACTTTGGGCAGAACGCGCTGTTTCATCGCGTCGCTCCCAAAGTGGGCTATGGCCAGCGTGGGGCCGAAGCAGGATTCAAAAATGGGGAACGCGACAGCAATTGAGATTTTGGCGACTTCTTCCAGTACTAAAACCGCATCGAAATGCGACATGCCGCCACCGCCGTATTCGCTAGGTAGGTTAACGCCAAGATAGCCGAGTTCACCGAAACGCTTTCGAAGCTCGAGGCTGGGCGGTTCATCGCTGAGCTCGATCTCACGAGCGAGTTCGGGGAGTTCTCGCTGAGCAAACTGCCTAACTGATTGTTGGAGCGCGCGCTGTTCGTCGTTTAAGGTGAAATCCATACTGATGCCTGCGTTACTGAGTCTATTAGTAAAAATGATCAAGTCGAGTGTAGGTGAACTCAGGCAAGGATTGTAGCCAGTAATTTGATACTATGCGCCCCCTGCGCAGACTGGGAAGCTTTTGAGCATCGATAGCGCAGATTATCTAATTAGACATTGTCACTTTTGGGATTCATCAGGTATGGGTGTTAGCAACTTAGCCAACGAAATTAAAAAACGGCGCACGTTTGCCATCATCTCGCACCCCGATGCTGGTAAAACCACAATAACCGAAAAGCTCATTCTGCTTGGCAATCTCATTCAGGTAGCTGGATCGGTTAAGGGCAAAAAGGCAGACAAGCACGCGACATCCGACTGGATGGCGATGGAGCAGCAGCGCGGCATCTCGGTCACCTCTTCGGTCATGCAGTTTCCGTACATGGACCGCGTCGTCAATCTTCTCGACACCCCAGGCCACGAGGATTTTTCGGAAGACACCTACCGCGTCCTTACCGCAGTCGATTCGGCGCTGATGATAGTCGACGGTGCCAAGGGCGTCGAAGACCGAACCATTAAGTTGATGGAGGTTTGCCGACTGCGCGACACCCCCATTTTTACCTTCGTGAACAAACTCGATCGCGATATTCGCGATGCTATTGATGTGCTCGACGAGATCGAGACTGTGCTTAAAATCAAATGCGCCCCTATCAATTGGCCGCTCGGCATGGGCAAAGAATTCAAGGGTGTCTACAATCTCTATAAAGACACGATTCACGTCTACCGACACGGGCAGGGCAGTCAGCTGCACGAGGTGGAGGTGATCGAAGGCATAGACAGTGACGAGGCGAAGGCGTTGTTAGGCAGTTACCGGGACGACTTCCGCGACGAAATAGAACTGGTGCGCGGCGCTAGTAACGATTTCGACCTCGACGCTTATTTGCGCGGTGAGATGACGCCGGTCTATTTCGGCACGGCGCTCGGCAATTTCGGCGTGAAAGAAATGCTCGACGACTTTGTGAAATATGCACCAGCGCCGCAAACTCGCGCGACCGAGTCGCGCGACGTCACCGCAACAGAGTCGGGCTTTACTGGCTTCGTCTTTAAGATCCAAGCGAATATGGATCCCAAACACCGAGATCGAATCGCCTTCATGCGCCTCTGCTCGGGTGAGTATTCGCGCAATATGAAGATGCGCCACTCGCGACTCGGCAAGGATGTGAAGGTTGCCGACGCGGTAACCTTTCTCGCAGGCGACCGTGATCAAGCAGAGTCTGCGGTGTCCGGCGACATAATTGGCTTGCACAACCACGGCACTATTCAGATTGGCGATACCTTTACCGGTGGCGAGGAACTCAAGTTTTTAGGTATTCCGCATTTCGCGCCCGAACTGTTCCGGCGCATTCGCTTAAAAGATCCGCTTAAGATGAAGGCGCTACAAAAAGGGTTGCAGCAGCTATCGGAAGAGGGCTCTACGCAGTTGTTTATGCCGCTACGCAATAATGATCTCATTGTAGGCGCTGTTGGCGTGCTGCAGTTTGAGGTGGTTGCGTTCCGCCTCAAAGATGAATATAAAGTTGATGCTATCTACGAGCCGATTACCGTGCAGTCAGCGCGCTGGGTGGATTGTATAGATTCAGTCAAGCTTGCAGAATTCCGCAAAAAAGCCCACGACAATTTGGCCATAGATGGCGGCGGCTATCTCACCTACCTCGCGCCCACGCGCGTCAATTTGAGTCTAATGGAAGACCGCTGGCCCGAGGTGGAGTTTCGCGCGACCCGCGAGCACTAGTCTCGAGGCAAACTACCGAACGAATTAATGAGACGGTCACGATGACCGGCAGATGAATTATCTATGAGCCACATGAGTTTTGACATCGCCGCAACCGACGGCAAGGCGCGCACCGGCAAGATGTGTTTTCCACGCGGTGAGGTTGCCACCCCTGCGTTTATGCCTGTCGGGACCTACGGCACGGTTAAGGGGCTGACCCCCGAGCAGGTACGTGGAACGGGAGCCGACATTCTCCTCGGCAATACTTTTCACCTGATGCTGCGCCCCGGCACCGAGACGATTAATGTTCATGGTGACCTCCACGACTTCATCGGTTGGGACCGACCCATACTCACCGACTCTGGTGGCTTTCAAGTATTCAGCTTGGGCGAGATGCGGAAGATCAACGAAGAGGGCGTGACGTTTAGCTCGCCCGTCGACGGCGCTAAAATTTTCCTTGGGCCCGAATCGGCCATCGAAGTGCAGCACGCGCTCGGCTCAGACATTATTATGGTGTTCGACGAATGCACGCCGTATCCGGCAACGCGTGAACAGGCGCGCGAGTCGATGGAGTTGTCGATGCGTTGGGCGGGTCGGTGCAAGGAGGCACATGGCGAGCATGAGTCGGCGCTGTTCGGCATCGTTCAGGGTGGCATGTACGGCGACTTGCGCGAGGAATCGCTCGCGGGACTCGTTGAGCTTGGCTTCGATGGCTATGCACTCGGCGGTCTCTCCGTTGGCGAACCCAAAAACGAGATGCGCGAAGTAATACAGCACTGCGGCGCGTTGCTGCCTGCCGAAAAGCCGCGCTATCTGATGGGCGTGGGCACGCCTCAAGACATTGTTTATGCCGTTACGCAGGGCATCGATATGTTCGATTGTGTGATGCCCACGCGCAACGCCCGCAATGCCCATATTTTTACCTCGAAAGGGCTGCTACGTCTGCGCAACAAACGCTATCGTCAAGATACCAAGCCACTAGACGAAAATTGTGGTTGCTACACCTGTCAAAATTTCTCACGCGCTTATTTGCATCATCTCGATAAATGCCGTGAGATGCTGGGCGCTCAACTCAATACTATCCATAATTTACATTATTATCAGGATCTTATGGCGGGATTGCGGGACGCGATAGCCAAGGGCGAATTGTCAGAATTCGTCGCTAAATTCGAGGAAAATCAACAGGTACTGCAGGCCGAAGGCCTCGCGCTAGAAGCGCAGACTGAGCCTTAGGTGGCAGGCAAAGGCTAAAAAGCAGCTTAACGCGAGCGAGCAGTTAAACGGGCTTTCTCGTTGGCCTGAGTCTTGATATCGTTTCCGATGCCTCCATTTGTGAGACAATGCGCAGCGAAGAACGCAGTGGCTAAGAGAAGATGATTCAACAAGAAGAAGTTTTCTCCTTGCATGAATGCCGCTGCCCTATATGACTAATTAATTCAAACTTAAGAGAGAGCACAATACATGGACTTTTTGTTTCCAGTAGCCTACGCCCAAGAACCCGGTCAGCCCTCATTGACCTTCAACCTCATCTTGTTCGGTGGCATGTTCCTCCTCTTCTGGCTGTTAATTCTGCGGCCCCAGTCGAAGCGTGCCAAAGAACATCGCGATCTAGTCACCAGCATAGGTAAAGGAGATGAGGTGTTAACCTCCGGCGGCTTGTTGGGCAAAGTTGTGCGCGTTAGCGAGGATTACCTCGCCGTAGACGTCGGCACCGGTCTCGAGGTGAAGATACAAAAGGCAGCGATCGCGGCGGTATTGCCTAAGGGTACTCTCGCGAAGATCTAGTCCTCTTAAAAGGGAGTGCCGAGTAATCTCTGCGCTCCTCTCGAAATTAGGCGTGTTGACACACGTTTTTTTGTAACCGTTAACCTAGCAATTTGCAGAGCCCTCTTATGCTCAATCGATACCCCGCGTGGAAGAACGCGCTAATCTTTCTAGTCGTTCTATTGGGCCTGCTTTACTCGGTGCCCAACCTCTATCCCGATGACGAGGCGATCCAGATTAGCAGCGAGCTATCGCCGTTAACCGAATTTGACATTGAAAGGGCGACCACGGCACTCGAAGCCGCGCAGCTCAATTTCTTCGGTGCAGCGATTAACGACGAAAGTTTGCTCGTCAGGCTCGACTCTGTAGAGGATCAGCTGCGCGCTAAAACAGCGCTCGAAAACGCGTTTGGCCCTGATTATATTATTGCGCTCAATCTAGCGCCGACCACGCCTGCTTGGATGCAGTCGATAGGTGCAGGAAAAATGAACCTTGGCCTTGACCTTCAAGGGGGCGTTCATTTCTTGATGGAGGTCGACATGGACGCTGCGATTGAGCGGCGCATGGAAGACAACCTAAGTAACGTGCGCTCGATTCTCCGCGAGGAGCGTATCCGCTCGCGCGGGCTAACACTCGTCGACAGCACACACCTCGAAATACGCTTTGCGACGTCGGATGACCGGTCGGCAGCGCGCTCCGCCCTCATTACTAATTTCCCTGAGCTGCAATTGCAAAATAGCGAGTCGGGAGACTTTTTCGTGCTCGATATGCGTATGACTCAAGATGTCATTCTGCAAATCCAACGCGACACTATTCAGGCTAATCGCACGACGCTAATCAATCGAGTCGATGCGCTGGGGGTGTCCGAACCAACGGTTCAGCAGCAGGGTGCGAATCGCATTGTAGTAGAGCTGCCCGGCGTGCAAGATCCTGCGCAAGCTATCCGTATTTTACAGCGAATCGCCACGCTCGAATTTCACCTCGAAGCTGAGTTAGGCGCGTCGAGCCTTTCCTATGAAGCCTTCGACTATCAGGGCCTGTCGATTAACGTTAACAACGATGTAATCCTGCAGGGTGATCGCATTAGTAATGTGCGCTCGTCTCTCGACCAAAACGGGTTACCGCAAGTACAAATCAGTTTAGATGCGCAGGGCGGCAATCAGATTAATCGCGTGACTCGAGACAATGTTGGGCGCCTGATGGACATTCTTCTTATCGAGACGAAGTCGCGAACGAATACGACAATCGATGCGGAAGGCAATGAGGTCGACGAAGTCGAATTTTATGAAGAGAAGCGGCTCATAAGCCATGCGCGAATCAATTCGGCCTTGGGCCGTCAATTCGTCATCACCGGCCTGTCTTCGCGTGAAGCGAATGACCTTTCGCTGCTGATCAGTTCCGGTTCGCTCGCGGCACCGATGACCATTGTCGAACAGTCTGTTATCGGTCCTTCTATGGGGCAGGAGAATCTTGATCAAGGTATCCGCGGTGTGCAGGTTGCTGCGGCGCTGGTCATTCTGTTTATGCTGTTCTACTACCGCGTGTTCGGCCTTGCGGCAAACATTGCTCTGATCATGAATATTCTGCTTATCTTCGCGGTGATGTCATCGATAATCCCAGCCACCTTAACGCTGCCGGGAATCGTCGGTATCGTTCTTACGGTTGGTATGGCAGTCGATGCGAACGTGCTTATTTTTACACGCATACGCGAAGAGATCGCCGAAGGATCGTCACCCCAGCGCGCGATCGATGCTGGCTATGATCGCGCCTTCACGACTATCTTGGATGCTAACTTAACCACTTTCCTCGTTGCGATGGTGCTTTTCACGATTGGCTCGGGGCCAGTAAAAGGCTTCGCCATTACACTGATGATAGGCATCATTACGTCGATGTTTACCGCCATTGTCGGCACGCGCGCTTTGATCAATTTGATCTATGGCGGACGCAAGGTTGAGGCGCTGTCGATCGGGACAATTCCTCCCCGCACCGAAGCACTGACGGTTGAAGACTAAGCGCCTGACTGCGCAAACTACGGATAAAAGATTATGTTGAGTAAGCAATACAACTTTATGGGTGTGCGGCGCGCAGCGGCGATGGGTTCGCTTCTACTAGTCCTTATCTCACTCGGCTCACTCGCTACGCGCGGCCTAGACTTTGGCCTCGATTTTACGAGCGGTACGTCGGTACGGTTAAATTTTTCAGAATCGGTAGCGATTGGTGAGGTAAATACAACCCTCGCCGAAGGCGGTTATAACGATGCGGTAGTCGTTAGCTTTGGCTCCGACCGAGATATTCGTATTATTCTGCCAGTAGATGAATCGGTTGCCGAGGCGGATCAAGCGAGCCAAGCCGTGCGCGTAGGTGAGACGATTACTGCGCTCTTAGCGTCGTCTACGTCCGCCGACATTACGCTTGAGGGATCTGACTATGTGAGCGCGAAGGTCGGCACTGAATTGGCGGAGCAGGGAGGCTTAGGAATGCTCGTCGCGCTCGGTATCATCATGGTCTATATCGCCGTGCGCTTTCAGTTTAAATTCTCTGTCGGCGCGGTTGTTGCCCTCGCTCACGACCTCATCATTACGCTAGGTCTCTTCTCCGTTTTCGGGATGGAATTCAATCTTAATACCCTCGCCGCAATGCTCGCGATAATCGGCTATTCCCTAAACGATACGATCGTCGTATCGGACAGGATACGAGAGAATTTTCGCCGTCTGCGTAGCGGATCGCCGGCTGACATGGTCAACGTGTCTTTGAATCAAACACTGGGCCGGACGATTATCACGTCATTCACCACGCTCCTAGTATTAGTGTCGATTTTACTCGTCGGCGGAGAGTCGACTCAGGGTTTCGCTATTGCGTTGATTATCGGCGTTGTGGTCGGCACTTATTCATCAATTTATATCGCATCGAACGTGATTCTTATGATGAACGTGACGCGTGAAGATTTAATGATTCCTATCAAGGAAGGATCGGAATTTGA
>TARA_B110000879_G_scaffold142828_1_pt1 | contig 13915 bp, 19 predicted proteins | sample TARA_B110000879 | Tara Oceans TARA_B110000879 (sample SAMEA4398094) | marine metagenome | biome: Polar Biome; feature: [SRF] surface water layer (ENVO:00010504); material: water (ENVO:00002006), including particulate matter (ENVO:01000060) such as... | depth 5 m
ACCGAGAGATAGATCACTAGACAACGTAACAGGTGATCCAAGATTAAAACGTACACAAGGTGGTAATCCTGAATCTACAATGGGTAGAGTACAGGCAATGGTCAACGAGGCAGAGGGTTTTGCTAGAAAGGCAAGATTTTATGTTGAGTTTCATTTACCTAAATCACTACCTGGTGGAATCAATGGTGGTGTAGGCAATGTATCTTCTACAATGACCGATGAAACGTATGACTCATTTTTCACGGCCGAAGATATGAATGCTATGCACATTGCAAATGCTAAACGTGTTCAAGCATTTTGTAGTGCAATTGAAATGCCCGATAGAGAGATAGTCACAAAAGAAGTTAGACATGGTAATGCTCCACCTAGAAACGTGGCATATGACATGAAGACACAAGAGATAACAGCAACATTTTATGCAGACAAATTTTTAAGAGAGAGATCATACTTTGAGGCATGGCAATCAGCAGCATTTAGTAACAAGTCTTATAACTTAAATTACTTTAAGAACTATGTAACTGATATGAGAATATATCAATTAGGTTCATTTGAGTCGAGACAAGAGAGAGACGAGATAACATATGGTGTACAGCTCATGGAGTGTTTACCTACTTCTATTAGTAAGGTTGAATATTCACATGATGAGAATCAAGTACAGACATTTTCTGTTACATTTAAATTTACAAACTGGATCAATTTCTTTTTAGATAAATCAGGTAACATTGAACTAGGCCAATCACAGTTCAGTACACCAACAGTTAAACAAGATTCAGGTTTATTGGGAGGTTTATTAGGTAAACTACCACCGGAATTGAGAAGAGCAGGTAGAGACGTGTTGAATGATTTGAGACGTAGAGTACCACTAGGTAAAATTACCGGCGGTAGAGCGTTCCCACCATTTAAACTACCACCAATAAATATATAATAACAAAAGGATAATATTATGGCATTACCAATAATAGAGACACCAACATATGAGTTGACATTACCTTCCCAAGACACAAAGATTAAATTCAGACCGTTTCTTGTTAAAGAAGAAAAAATGATGTTGATAGCATTAGAGTCTGGTGAAGAAAAACAAATACAAGACGCAACTAAAGATGTTTTAGGTGCATGTACATTTAATAAATTAGACATGGATAATGTACCAACGTTTGACATAGAATATATGTTCTTACAAATAAGAGCCAAGTCAGTAGGTGAAGTTTCAAAATTCAAAGTAATTTGTCCAGACGACAAGAAAACTTATGTAGATATTGAAATAGATTTATCTAAAGTTGAGGTACAAGTAGACGATGAACACACAAATAAAGTAGTTATTGATGAACAAAGGCAATTAGGAGTTGTTCTTAAATACCCTACTTTAAAGATGTTAGGCAAAGGAGATACAATGTCAGCAGACTATGATACTGTATTTGAAATGATGTTAAACTGTGTTGATCAAATATATGAGGGTGAGAAAATATACCCTGGTGTAGATACTAGTAAAGAAGAATTGAAAGATTTCTTTGAGAAATTACCAACTGGTTCTTTTGAGAAGATTAAAAAGTTCTTTGATACAATGCCTAGATTAAGACACGAGCAAGAGGTAACCAATCCTGTTACTGGTGTTAAGAGTACAGTGACCTTTACCGGTCTACAAGATTTTTTCGGATTGGCCTCTCCCATAATAGCCTAGAGGCCTACTTTGAAATTAACTTTTCGTTAATGCAACATCACAAGTATAGCATTAGTGAAATAGAAATGATGATACCATGGGAACGTGATATATACGTTACTATGTTGATCAACTATATTAAGGAGGAAAATGAAAGAAGACAAAGAGAAAGTGCAGGAAAATAAAATGAAAAAGAAAGAAATTAAACAAATTAAAGAGAATAAGTTAGATTTAGATGGCGATGGCAATATAAGTTTTGCAGAAGCTTTCCCTTATTGGTTTGATAAGTTAAGAATATTCCCTAGAGTGTTCATATCAGTGTACATTTATATGTTCTATGAAGTGGCACAATGGTTTATGTTATTAGAAACTCCAAATAATGCACAAGCAGGTCTTGTATCTGTTGTAGTAGGTGCTGGCGCTGCCTGGTTTGGGTTATATGTTAATTCAACGAAGAAATAGATATAAATAGTATTATGGCATTACCATTAGTAGACAACCAAGACACAGATAAAACTAGAGTTGCAATAGAAAATTTAGGCAATCAAATTATGGAAAGAGCGAGCTCGTCTATATCGGCAGCTACGAAGTCTATTATTCCTAATGTACCTAAAATGATTGAAACTTTAACTGTTGATCTACAGAAAGGTCCTATTAATAGTTTTAATAATGTCATTGTAAAGTTAGAGAGAATGGTACAAGCATTAGGTTTAGATTTGAGAGAGTACAGTACAGACTTGGCTGACATGTTAGAAAAAAGAGAAGAAAAGGCAATAGAGTCAGACAAGAGAGTACAAAATTTAAAAGAAAATAATATTATTGCACGTGTTAACAAAGATACCAAAGAGGTTGAAATCTTAACTAGAGCACAAATTAGACAAGAAGAAAAATTATTAAAAAAGAAAGACAAGACTATTATCTCACTAGAGAAAGAGATTAAACTTGATAGAAAGAATTTACAAACAAAAGAAAATTTATCTAACGCAGAGAAAAAGGCAACAAGAGTTAGATTAGAAGAAAATTCACAAAAACTACAACAAATTAAAGCTGAAAGAATTGAAAAAGCAGAAATGTTAGATCCTAATGACACAGCAAACACAGGCAAACAAGAGGGTAATCTACCAATGTTTTTAGAAAATATGAAAGACGCATTTTTAGGACCTTTTCAAGCAGTAAGTGAATCATTTAGTCAGGCCAAAGAAGGAGTTAAAAACACAGGTGAGTTAATGAAATTCTTAGGTGGTGGTTTTCTTAAAACATTTAAATCATTGGGCAAAGGTTTAAAAGCAATAGGTGGTTTCTTTACACTTGCAAGACTAGTTTTAGTTGCCAAATTTATGTTAATTATAGGTGCTCTAACATTTGTAGCATTGAACATCAGGAAAATCAAAGATTTCTTTGTTAAAATTATAGATTGGTTTAGAAATTCAAAACTAGGTAAATTATTAGGTCTTAACAAAGACCAAACAAAAGAGGAAAAACAAGAGAGAACAAGAAAAAGAGAAAGTTTTGGTATGGATGATATGTTAAGTGATTTTCCTGCTGTTGAGAAATACGAAGACGCAGGTCCTCAAAATGCACCTATAGAGAAGAATAATAAAATGGGTACAAAACCTATTGAACAATTAAATAACAATGATTTTAAGTTTAGTGATAACAAAGCGGCAGTAACAGAGCTTGACAAGTTATCCAAAGAAACAAACAAACAATTATCAAGTATGGGTATAGTAATTAATAATAACTCACCAACTGTAAATAAAAATAGTAGTGGATCAGTAGTATCAGGTTATATTAATAATAGAGCAGATGATAGTTTCATAAACGTAGGCAACAAAAGTTGGGCAGACATTTAACGGCCAATACCTAAATCCTTTTCAGTAATAATCTTAAATTCAGCATTTTGATCTTCACAATATTTTGAAGCGGCTTGCCATTTGGCTTGGTTCTTGATATACTCTAAAGACTCACGCATGTAAGACCTAGTCTTTCTACTTACTGGTTTCTTTGGTGGTTTGCATTGACGTGATGGTTTAATCTCTATAATCAATTTCTTGCCTTGTTTAGTCTTCACTATGAAGTCAGGATAGTATCTGTGCCACTTGTTATCAATTGGACTGTAGTATCTAATTGCCAATTCTTCACTTGCCCAATTATCTATGTTAGGACTGTTATCGCAAAACACCATAAACCGTCTCTCTAAAAGAGACCGATATATGATGGTCTTTACGTTACCTACATACTTTTCTGGGTTGATTGGGTTATATATTCCTTTAAAAGACTTCTTCATAATGTTATAAATATATAATATATATAAGGGAATTAAAACATGGCTTGGACATCAAAGATAGCAAACGTAATCAAAGGTAAAGTAGGAACAATGATTGGCTCATCAATTGCCAATAAATTGAGTTTTGCTTCATCTGGTCAAACGACTAAAGTCGCTGCTAAACTATTAAATAAATCACCACTAGAGATAGGCACAGTAGGTCCTACTTCTCACATGGAATCTGTAAACAATCCATATCAATATGGTACTGTCTCATATCCTAGAGAGGCAGGTAATTTAGGTGCTGGTCACTATATAATATTTGATATTGTAAATCACAAGTCATCTAAATTTAAAAATCAAACATTTAAAAATGGTAAACTATCATCATCTAAAGAGGTGCCAATGGGTGATTTTGATGGTAACAGAATTGCTAATATCAAAAAAAATGGTATTACACAATCAAACAGATTAAGATCAACATCTTCAGGTATTATGTCTAAAGTTGATGACAATCACAATTATATTTCAGATAGTATTATACTATACACACCAGCTGAAGGAATGAAATTCAATTATAGTGTAAACTATGAAGACACACAGACAGGTCTTGCAGGAGATTTAGGTCAAGCACTTGGTGGTATAATGAACGATCCAGGTTTCTTAAACAAGATAGAGGCTGGCGCCAAAGGGTTCGCCGGTGTTGCTAGTGAATTAGTTAAGACTGCTACATTTGCTGCTGTTGGTATCATACCAGGTTTTGAGAATAGTAAACAACTATACGACAAGGCACTAGGTCAGGCAAAGAACCCTAATTTAGAAACAATATTCCAATCAGTACCATTTAGATCGTTTACTTTTCCATTTGTATTTGCACCTAAAGATGAGAAAGAGAAAGATGATGTACATAAAATTTTACAACTGTTTAGATTTCATATGTTACCAGAACAACAATCAAGTATGATAACTAATGGTTATTTTAATACGCCAAGTGAGTTTCAGATTACTTACATGTATAGAGAAAATGAAAACAGTTACTTACCAAGAATTAGTAGATGTGTTTTAAAATCTTGTGCCATAGACTATGCACCAGAGGGCGTTGTGTCTTCATTGATAGCAGATGAGAAAGGCGCACCACCTACTATAATCAGTATGAATTTAGAGTTTGGTGAAACAGAAATTATGACTAAACAAACAGTAGCGGAGGGTTTCTAACATGTCATACTTTGATAAATTCCCTAAAGGCAATTATTCTACTGATAACGTAACATACAAACAAGTTACTGATCTATTCAGAAAGATCAAGATCAAAGAAAAGATTTTAGATGAAGCAAGTTTATACCAAGAGTATGATGTACCAAATGGCGAGAGACCTGAAGATACATCAATGAAACACTTTGGTGATCCTCAATATCATTGGATCGTTTTAATGACTAATGGTTCACAAGACGGTCTATACGATTGGCCACTTGATTTCAGAGCATTTGAAACATACGTAAAAGACAAATACGCAAATCCAGATGGCATACACCATTATGAGATTGCACAGACAAGTGGTGTTACAAAGTCTAACGATTACTCACATTTAATTGAGGTCAATGAGACGCAAGCAAGTGCCATGTCTGTTTCAAATAGAGAATATGAACAAAGACACCAAGATGAGTTAAGAAAGATTAAATTATTAAACCCAGGTTTCTTACCAATATTATTAGAAGAATTTGAGAAAATGATGAATGAATAATTATGTACGATCAAATTAATGCTGACACTTTAACAAAAGCAGGCCAATTTGCCTTATCAGATATACAGTTAATTTCATATGTATCGTCTGCTGGTGCTAATGAGCCAAAGAAAGTAAGTGTTAGAAGTTCCACAATAGAAATAAACATATACGAAGATATATTCTCAAAAGGTCTATCAGGTAATATAGTTGTAGTTGATGGTCAGAATATTGCCAATCACTTACCACTTACAGGCTTTGAACGTATAGAATTTAAACTGAATACACCAGGTATTGGAAAAGGTTTTGATTTCACGGCTATTACAGGACACCCAATGTACATATATAAGATAACAGGTAGATCAGAGTTGACACCTAGAACACAAATATATGTACTACACTTTGCAAGTAAAGAAGTAATTACAAACGAACAAAGAAAAGTAACCAGATCATTTACAGGCACTATTGATCAGATAGTACTAGATGTATTTCGTAATGAACTAGAATCTAAAAAGACAATCATAGTAGAAGAAACAAAGGGTGCTCGTAAGTATGCACCAACAGGCAATAGACCATATGAATTTATAGACAGCGTATCTAAAGAGGCAGAATCAGGTAGATTTAAAAACTCTGGCATGTTTTTCTATGAAGACAGTACTGGTTTTAGATTTAGAAGTTTAGAAAATATGTTGGCGATTACAGATGGCGCTGCTAGACCAGTAGTCGCAAGGTTTGAAAAGAAACCTAGATCAGTTAAAGGTGGTACAGGTATGACCAACGTAGTACAAGAAATGCAAACTGTTGATGGTTTCTTAATACAAAACCAGTTTGACACAATAAAGAATTTAAGAAATGGTGTCTATGCTAGCAGGACGATAGCACATGACCTATTTAACAAAACGTATACAAAAATAGATTACGATTACAATACAGAGTTTGGTAACATATATCACACTGAACATGATGGTGATGGTGGTAAAACAGATAATAAATCTATTGCACCATTGATTAACTATAATGGCAAACAATTCAGTGATTTTCCAAATGGCACATTATATCTACAGTCTTCAACGACCAATATACATAACGATTACGAAGACGCACCAAAGGGTACAAATATGGCCAAGAGATTAAGTCAGAGATTGGCATTTGCGGCTATGCAAGTATCAGTGGACGCAAGAGGTTTTACTGGATTATCATGTGGTGATGTAGTTGCACTAGAGATTCCGTCATACGAACCAGTAGGTGCTGACAATCCCCTAGATAATGACCCTTACATGTCTGGACGCTATCTGGTGAAGTCCATAAGACATAAAATAGACACGGCTAAAGATATGCACAGTATGGCAATCAGTTGTATTAAAGACGCAGTGAGAGTGCCTTATCCAGAGGAGAGTGTAGACACATTTACAGGTAGAGAAAACGCCGATGCTACGAACATATTACAATACGAGTTAGACGACACATTAATAACAGAGGCAACAGATGAATCAAATAATGGCATACTCTCGTAGACTATTCAGAGAATCTCCGAGATTTCCGAGTTGTCCGCTCGCTTTGACGATAGATATTACTCTAACGGCCAATACAATGGCCAGACGAGAGGATAAACCCATAACATAACACATACCAACGTGAAAGGCAATGATTAAATAGACAATGAACAAACTGATAGATAAAATCAACAAACACATAGACACGATCTCTCTGGAGGCCTTTGATAAGGCATACTCTTATCATCTACTATACTTCTACAAGGGCCGTCAAGAAGTAATAAACACAATGAAACACGAAGCTAAAGACAAGCTAGCGCATGTCTTTTCTCATATAGGACAAGGTATAAATAAGGTTAACAACAAAATTAAGGTTAAATGCTGGCCTGCGTACACCAAAAAGAAATAGGTATAAATGATGGCTAGCGTTGTAATTAAAAATAAACATATATCGGTAAATATTTAAAAGTACATGAGCAATTTTATAGGAAAAGGAAACGCATTTATCTGGTTCTCAGGTGTAGTAGAGGACAGGCACGACCCACTCTACGCTGGCCGTTTAAGAGTTAGATGTTTAGGTTATCATACTGATAGTAAGTCCGAATTACCCACAGTTGATCTACCTTGGGCAACCGTAATGTTATCAACGGCCTCACCTGGTATTTCAGGCATTGGCCATAGTCCTAGTTTTTTATTAGAAGGCAGTTGGGTATGGGGATACTTTCGTGATGAAGGTTACCAAGAGCCAATCATCGTGGGCAGTTTACCTGGTAAACCGGTGGCCCTTGGCAATACGGCCATTGGCTTTAATGACCCTAACAGCCGACTTGATAAGGATGGTAACGAGAATGGAATTTCGGTTTATCCGATACATAAGAATGAGGTGGACACCAATAGGTTGGCGGTCAATGATCCTTTGATTGAGGCCGTATCGTTGACGGCTCGTAAAAGGGATCGTATTACTGGAGTGCCAACGGCAAGGTTTGATGGTTTAAATAACATTACCCAGATGTCGGACATGGACGCCATAGCGGCACAAGAGATTGGCCTGATTGACCCAGACTATAGAGGATTAAGGAGATACAATGGAATTTTATTAAACAATGACGCCGATGCTATAGAGGCATTGTTATATGGCTCAACGTTTGATGACGAAGAATGGTCAGCAAGGGCTCTATTGATTCGAAAGTATTCTATCACACCAGAGACCGACATACAAGCATTATTAGCCGAGATCAGGAACACTGTAAGAGGGATTATAGCAAACGATACAACGGATGCCGAATTATGGAATCAACCCGAGATTGCATACAAGGCTCTCTATCCATATAACCATGTATTTGAATCAGAAAGCGGCCACATAAAAGAATACGATGACACGCCGTTACATGAAAGAATATTTGAAAGACATATCAGTGGTAGTTCATATGAGTATACACCTAATGGAGACCGAATTGATATCATTACCAATAACCATTATACACTGACAAGTAAAGATAACCTATGTAACATACAAGGCAATTCAGATATCACAGTCAATGGCCGTCACAAAGTTTATATTAACAAAGACGGACAAAACGACAATCACTATGATATACAGATAGGGCCAAACGCCAACGTTAATATACAAGTAGACAAAGGCAATCTCAATGTAGTGACAAAGACAGGCCAGTTTAACTTTGATGTAGGTGCTGACTTTAATGTAAACGTAGGTGGTAACTATAACCTTACAGTACAAGGTTCAGAAAACAAAACAGTAGAAGGCACTACAACACACAACACAACAGGCGCTACGATTATACGTGGTAGCACTATTGATTTAAATCCATAAAAAACAAACAATCGTACCAGGCCTCCTGGAGAAAAAGCGCTTATTGAAATAGTGTATCGGTTTTTAATCTATAAATGCAATAACAACTTTAAGCTTAATGTAAAGTACTTATTTTTTCTTGGAGGATTTTCCTGGTGGCTGGAAGTGAGCCATACCTTTAAGGGTTGACTTTATCTACAAACTACTATATACTTACCTAATGGATTTACTTCTAGCAATACTATACTCAGCAATGCCTCTACTTGTGATTGTATTGATGTTTATTAAATGGAATAAAGAAAAACCTTAAATAAAAGGTCTACCATAAAAGAACACAGGTAGACTATGCCTTTCGCCGGTCTCTATAGGTGTAACTCTATGGCCTAACCAAGCAGGGAATACAACAACTGTTCCTCTTTGCATATCTACTGTAAAGTTCTCTATATCATGTTTCTTTATTTGAAACTTACCACCTGTAAATTCAGAGGGTTCATTAAGTAATATGGTCATTGATATTTTTCTCGTAAGGTTATGTAACGGATCAGCAAGGTCTTTTATCACACTATTATGGCCTACTATGCCGTCTCTATGCCACATATACTGATTACCTGGTTTATAATTATGCAGTTGTATTTGTTCACCATCTATACTGTATTGCCAACTCTTTTCATTAGCCTTATTCATATAGTGATATAATCTCTCTAGTAACCACGGATCATTCTTTTCGCAGTTTATAATACGTTTTATTTCCTCGTCATTAAAGGCGTTATGTTCCGAATAGTATAATAGATCACTTTCTTTCTGGTACTTAAAATGATTGTTACTATCAGGACAGCTTTTAGGTTTATCGTTGGTCATCCATTTCATACAAGTATTTATTACAATTCTGTCACACCTCAGTGCGTTGTTTTCTCTTATACATAACGGTGTTGATCCGTCAGGAAAAGCTTAGAGTCCTAATGGAGATAATTTCTCACTATCAAACAAAGTTTGCCTAAATAGTTTAACGAGAGTGAATGTCTTCTCTCGGTAATCAAGAGACATATACATCTATATTAAGATTGGCTTGCTAATCATTGATTTTTTTATACAGTAGAGTTCGTAAGAACGGCTATGGCATGGTAACGGTGTTACCACATAATAACAAAACAAAAGGATAACATGTCTAATCTAAAAAAGTATGCCTTGATGGCATTGAAGAAGAAAGCACCAAAAGTACCAAACTATACTTGTACGGATATAGACAACGTAATCACTACACTAGAACACATACACACAGGCACAAAGAAACTAACGAAGTTACGGCTTGACGTTTTGGAACGTAAGTTGGAAAGACTTCGGGCTTCTAATGAGGGTTTGAGAGATAGTGGTATATACTGGTATGGTATAACGAAGAAGATAATTAAGAATTTGAAAGATAATGGTAAGAAAGCGAATTTAAGTAAAAGAAATAAAAAAAATCGGAAAAATCGGAATTACGACTCTGATTAATACTAGGAGAGAAGAAAAATGGGAGAATATTTTTTAGTTATAGTATTTTGTATAATGGGTGAGTGTACATCATTGGATGGTCAAACACCATATCCTGACTATGAAACCTGTTTTAAGGTTAGCGAAGAAACGGCTGTATTGTTTCAAAGACAATACCCAAACAGTAAAGGTCAAATATACTGTCTTACGGAAGATGAGTATAAGGAGTATATAAATACTACTGAACCTAAAGAGGCACCGAAAGTTGGTACAGGAATATAATGATTAAGTTAACAGAGAACGCAGTAAAGCATTTATCAGAATTAAAGGCCAAGCACAACGTCAAATACATAAGACTTGAAGTAAAAGGTGGAGGTTGTGCTGGGTACGAATACAAGTGGAGTTTTGAGAATGAAATTAACGAGATAGATGATTTAATAATAGGTGATCTAGTTGTTGATAGTATGTTTGAAATGTATATTGCTGGTATGGAGTTAGACTATAAAGAAGAAATCTTTGGTAGTCAATTCGTATTCAGTAATCCAAATAGCAAATCATCATGTGGTTGTGGAACATCTTTTAGTGTGTAACTAAATAGTTTTATATTATGACTGAAACGAATAGAAGTAAAATTGAAGGAACTGAATTAGCACACGACATCACTATAAAAGAAAACAGTTTTTTTGATAGAAGACATAAACGATTAAACATTGATCTATCTCATAGATGTCCTTTAGAATGTTTAAGATGTGGTAGACAAAGAAGTTTTACCAATAAAGGTCTTAAAGTACCTGGTCGTGATCTAACAATATCCGAATTTAATAAAATACTAGATTGGTTTCCTAGAATATCTTTCTGTGGTCAATATTCTGACCCTATACACCACCCTAAAATAAACGAATTACTTACTATCACAAAAGATAGAGGTGTTAAAGTAGAGGTACATTTAGCCTCATCTTTAAAACCAAAGAAAGCTTACATAGAAGCATTTAAAGCCAACCCTAAAGCAAACTGGATATTTGGTATAGATGGCATGCCTGAAGAAAGTAAACAATACAGAGTTAATCAAAATGGTCAGAAACTATTTGATCTTATGTTAGAGAGTAAAAAGTATTTAACAACAAGACCTCTATGGCAGTTTATTATATTCAGTTATAATGAAAAGAGTATTGACAAAGCAATGAAGATGGCCAAAGATAACGATGTTGATTTCATATTAGTTAACAGTGCAAGATGGACAGATGATGACGATTGGTTAATGCCAAAAACTAAAAGGACTATGAATGACTAAAGTTACTGACAATCATTTAGGTGCAGTACCATTATGGGCAGAGGGAGATATTGAATTAGACCCTTTATGTTTTAAAGACGCAATTGCCTTAGCAGTCACCAACCAAGGTGTATTAATACCTTGTTGTAGAATGGACGATCCTAAAACAATGAACGACCCTAGAATGAAAAAGATGTTAGAGGTTAGTACTATCAATAATAACAATACAGTAGAAGATATACTAAAGTCAGGTGAATGGAAAGAATTTGCAAACAACTTATCAAAGAACATAGGACCTAATGCGTGTAGAACAACATGTGCCAAAGCAAAAAAATATTCACAGACAGTAGAATGGATTAACACCAAAACAGGTAAAACAACTAGTACTGAAAAGAAATAATGAAAAAGAAATTGATAGTAGCAGGTTGTAGTTTTACAGATATGAACTACGTTAGTTCAATTAATACTACAGGTGGAAAACAATGTGATGAGTTTCCTACATGGGGAGAAATACTAGCAAAACAATTAGATATGGATTTAGTTTGTCTAGCAAAAAACGGTGCTGGTCAAGAGCAGATATATTCTAGTGTACAAGATTATCTATTAGAAAATGATCCAAAAGAAATAGGTTTATGTATTGCAGGTTGGTCAAAATGTCAAAGAGTAAATTGGCAAAAGAAAAACCTGGAATGGTGTGACGCTAAACCTAATATGTATGGTCATGTATATGGGTGGATAAAGTCTTCATTAAGATATCAATATGCATTTCAAAATTTATGTGAACAACATAATATACCATATAAACATTTTCAAATGATTTCTTTATTTGTAGATCATATCTATGAATATGAATTTAAAGAAGCAGGTGGTAATTATGAAAAGATAAGACAAGGTTGTGTTGATGTAATTAAAAACTCACCACAATATAAACATATGAAAAACTTTATTGGTTGGCCTATATTTAATGAAGAAGATGGTTTTGTTGTTGCAGATTTAAAAATCCACAAAAATTGGGGAGTAGAAGATAGATTGGCTAATAATATACCTACATCTACTTTTAATCCTGCTAATAGAGATTACGATGAAAAGATTTACTTTACGGATATATATGGTAAGCCGGTTGGTCTAGCACCAAAAGGAACAATTGATTATGACCATGTTATTGAAAAGAGTAATCCACACCCAAACAAAAAAGGTCACGAATGGCTTGCTAAATATATAGAGGATAAATTATGAACGATAAAAAAGTAGGATTTACATGTAGTACTTTTGATTTGTTACATGCTGGTCATGTACAAATGTTAAAGGATGCCAAAGACCAATGCGATTACTTAATCGTAGGTTTACAAACAGACCCAACTATAGATAGACCTGATACCAAAAATAAACCAATACAAACATTGGTAGAAAGAGGTATACAGTTATCAGCAGTTAAGTATGTAGACGAAGTTATTACGTATCAAACTGAACAAGACTTGGAAGATATATTAACAATGTTTAATATATCAGTAAGAATTATGGGAGAAGAATATCAAGGTACAGAGTTCACAGGTAAGGAGATATGTGTTAAGAAACATATAAAGATAGTTTACAACAAAAGAGATCACCGTTTTTCATCAACGGATTTAAGAAAAAGAATTAAAAATTAGGAGAAAAAAATATGAGTAATTTTGACAATCACGACAAAGATCACGATCACGATAGATCGTATGAAAATGAATCTACAAGAGATACAACACCTATGGTTTCTATATCATTAAGAGAATATGATAAGTTAAAATCAGGAAGTGCTTTCATCACAGACAAAGCAACGATTGATATTATAGATAATCTTGAAAGACTCGTTAGAGCATTAAGAAAACATATAGTTAGATCAGAGATTTAATTATTTGTGATATACGGCAAAAGTATCAGCGCCGTCCATATGACAGAAAGATTGAGGTCTTTGATAATAACTTGTATTACCAGTTGTTAAGTTTTTCTTAACACCAGACTTTCCTCTATATCTATATCTAATAGGTTTAGCATTTTTATGTGCCGATACCTCTTTAAAGTATTTTAAATACTTCATTGGTATGCCGGCAGCTATACATCTACTATCGCTTTTCCATGGATCCAACATATGTTTGATCAACACTGAATTTACAATTTTATTAAATACTCTTTGTCTTCTATTCATAATTATCCTCTCAAATATTCGGGACCAGTCCATTTAATAGAATAGCCTCC
>TARA_B110000879_G_scaffold212098_1_pt1 | contig 13877 bp, 9 predicted proteins | sample TARA_B110000879 | Tara Oceans TARA_B110000879 (sample SAMEA4398094) | marine metagenome | biome: Polar Biome; feature: [SRF] surface water layer (ENVO:00010504); material: water (ENVO:00002006), including particulate matter (ENVO:01000060) such as... | depth 5 m
AAAAACCGCAAGAACAAAATCAAGAGCAACAGGACGAAGTAAACAACGAATCTGAGTCTGAATCTACTAAAGAGAAACGTGACTTAGACAAAGAAGATGCTCGTAAGCTCCTAGAAATAGCAGAGAACGAAGAGAAAAAAGTACAAAAAAAAATGAGGAAAGTTAGTAGAGGAAAAAAGAGAAAAAAAGATTGGTAGCTAAATCGAAAATAACAAATAAAGAACATAGGCCCGAAGAATCCAAAAGCGAAGCTAGTCAAATCGTTGATTTTGAAAAAGAACGCACTATAGTCAGAGAGAAAGCATTTATACTTGAAGATTTCTTAGCGCTAATAAAACTCCTTAATAAAAATGTCAATCCTGACAAACTTAAACACAGTTATGATATTTTTTACAACTAAATAATATGAAATACTTTCTATTAATTATTGGTATATTACTAACTATAGATATCAGCGCACAGACTTCTCTGTCTGTATCCATTTCTGCTGATACTATTGGATTGGAAGATGCGGTAAAAGTTACTTATAAACTATCTGGAGCACAAGAGAAACTAGAAATACTCCCATGGGAAGGGTTGCAGCAAGTTGCCGGACCAAATGTCAGTAGTTCGTTCTCCTTTGTTAATGGTGTGAGTTACAAAGAGTATAGTGAGAGCTACATACTAGTGCCAAAGTATGAAGGAATAATATATATTCCATCTGCATCAGTAGTAATCGATGGTGAACCAATAGAGACCGAACCAATAGAACTATTCATAGTAGCAGAGCCCACTTATCAGAAAAATAAAAATATAAGCCTAGAAAGAAAGTCTATCAAAAAATCACCTACTCAAAAGAGTAAACTAGATGATGAAGCAGAATATCAACGCTTACTGAAAAAGAGAGAATTGGCTAAAAAGAAAAAGAAATTTTAGAGTACATGTAACCTAATGACTAAAGCACTTAACATATTACTATTACTTTTTTTATCGTCAGTGATATCATTAGCTCAAAACGTCAGATTTGAAGCTAGTGTAGATGCTCGAAAAATAATACAAAACTCAACAGTCAATGTTGAATTTACAATCCATAATGCTGAAGGTCAGAGTTTCACTCCTCCAAAATTCAATGGATTCAGAATAGTAGGTGGACCGAATCAGTCTACTCAAATGAGTTTTGTAAATGGCAAAAACTCAAGCAAAAAGTCTTACGGATATGTATTGATGGCCTCTAAACCAGGGAAATTTAGAATTGGTGCTGCAACCATAGAAGTCGATTCCAAAAAATATCGAACCGAACCTATTACTATAAAGGTAGTTAAAGCAGACCCAAAAAGTATGCAAGCCTCTGAGGAATACGACTTCTTTGTCAAAGCATTACTTTCTGATAGCACCGCCATTATAGGGCAACAAGTCGTACTCAATTATACACTTTATACTAGAATAGATATTCAAAACTATGACTTAATGAATGAGTCAAACTATGATGGCTTCTTCTCTGTGCCGCTCGAAGGAAGACGTGAAAGAGCACAACGTGAGATCATAGACAATAAAGAGTATTACGTACAGAGTCTTAAAAAGGTTGCCTTATTTCCGCAGCAAACAGGAACCTACGAATTCGATCCTGTAGTAATTAATTTGGGTATTCGAGATGGCAATAGAAGAAATTCATTTTTCCAAAGAAATACTAAAAAGATACAGCGCACTACTAATCCAATAAAAATTCAAGTAATCGCTAATCCGCCCAACGAACCCTTAAGCTATTCCGGAGGTGTTGGGTCATATGGTATGAATGCTCAAGTAGACAAAAAAACAATCACAACTGATGATGCGATCAAAATCACAATGATCATCAAGGGTTCTGGAGATGCAAAAATTGTCACCGCACCGAAACAAGATTTTGGACGAAATCTAGAAGTATATGAACCTAATATATTGAGCGAAGATCAAATGGTTGACAAAGGGTTTGTGAGTTCGCAGAAAATATTTGAATATTTAGTAGTCCCAAAAAAAACAGGCCGATTTACTGTACAACCAAAATTTAGTTACTATAGTCCTGACAGCAATAGATATGAAACATTAACGGCTGGACCATTTTCATTCAATGTAGCTCAAGGAATGAAAGCAATCAATACCATGGAGGCTGTGAAGTCGGACAAAGTATTGTCCCCTCTGATTGCAAGTCCAACTTTTGTATCTAAGCCTACTATACTATTTGGAAGTGGATTGCATTGGGGATTGTTAGGACTGATACTAGCCGCAATTCCGTTCCTATTCATGTATAAGCTCAAACTCCGTAAAGAGGCAAATATAGACCCTCGACTGATACAAGCTCAAAATGCTGAGAAAGTAGCTATTGCAAAACTGAGCGTCGCAAAATCTCTTATGAATGCTGGATCAATTCGTCAATTCTACGAAGAGATACAAAATGGAATATTTGGCTATCTATCTGATAGACTAGAGGTTCCCTATAGTCAAATGAACAAATCAGATATCAATAAAATTCTCACAGATAAAAATGTGCCACAAGATCTTACTGATCGTGTATCCACAATACTACAAAAAGCTGAAATGGCCTTATTTGCTGGTGCTGGAAGTGTAGGTATGCAGGAAAGCTATAATGATGCTAAGGAATTAATATTGGGTTTAGAAGTGCACTTTAAAAGGTAGCTTTACTCTTTAAAAATTTATATTTTTCACCTTAATGCAATTTCTCTTATGCATAATTAGTAAAAGATATGGACACCCACAGAGCATCTTAGCTGTATATTTTTGATTTGTTAATCTATAATATTCCGCCAATGCAATTAATAAAACAAAAAATATTGGCACTGATTTTTTTAGTATTCCAAGAAATAAAAAGGGGGAATCAAAGTAACCGCTATTGCCTAATAAGCTCTCTCGTTATTTCCTTCAAAGAAATTGATGAATGCTCTATTTACCACTCGTACACCGCCTGCAGTAGGATAATTACCTGAAAAATACCAATCTCCATTATTATTAGGACATGCCTTATGAAGATCAGGTAAGGTCTGATAGATCACTTTTACGGGTACTGTTACGTGAGCAGGAGTAACTAATTGTGCGATCTTTTCGGATATCTGTTCATCGGTGTATCTAGCATAGAGAAACTGAATAGCATTTTGCATTTCTTCTGGTGGAAGAGTCTCTTGATGTTTACAATCCCCGTATGCTTTCTTGAGTAAATCTTCTTTACCATCTTTCTTAAGCAATTCTATCAGAGCATTAAATGCTACAAAGTTTTTCATCTTACTCATATCGATACCATAGCAGTCAGGATATCTAATATGTGGCGCAGATGATACGATTACTATTTTTTTCGGCTTGAGTGTATTTAGTATATTGATGATACTTTCTCTTAGCGTGGTACCACGTACAATACTATCATCCATGAGTACGAGCGTATCTACATTGTTTTTTACAATACCATAAGTAACATCATATACGTGTTTTACTAGCTCATCACGCGAGGCATCATCCGCAATGAATGTTCTCATCTTTTCGTCCTTCACCGCTAGCTTTTCTACTCTTGGCTTGAAGCTTAGGATCCTATCTATATCTTCTTCAGTTGCGTCTGTACCTAATTCCAGAAGTTTTTTCTTATTGATTTTGTCCACTTCCTTTTGGATACCTTCTACCATTCCAAAGTATGCCACCTCTGCAGTATTTGGTATGAAAGAAAAAACAGTATTTTCTATATCGCTATCGATTTCTTTCATGATAGCAGGTGCGAGTAATTCACCTAGCTTTTTGCGCTCTAGATAAATATCTCTATCCGTACCTCTAGAGAAATATATACGCTCAAATGAACAAGCGGTACGAGGCAACTGATCTTTGCAAAGTTCCTCGGTTACTTTTCCATTTTTCTTTATGATGAGCGCGTGTCCTCGCTTCAGCTCTTGTACTTCTGTATGATGAACATTCATACACGTCTGAATTGCTGGACGTTCTGATGCTACCACTACGATCTCGTCGTCCTGATAATAAAAAGCAGGACGTATCGCAGATGGATCCCTCATAACAAATGCATCGCCATGTCCCATTAGGCCAGCCATGATATATCCACCATCAAATTTACGACAAGCTCTCTGTAACAATCTCTGAACATCTATATGCTCTGCTATAAGAGTATTGATTTGCTGGTTACTATAATTTTCCGCTTTGAACCAATTAAATAATCTCTGTACTTCATCATCGAGGAAATGACCAATCTTTTCCAATACAGTAACCGTATCAGATTTTTCTTTAGGGTTTTGTCCTAGGTCAACCAACTCTTGGAACAATTCATCTATGTTAGTCAGATTGAAATTGCCGGCCAATGCAAGATTGCGAGTAATCCAGTTGCTCTGTCTGAGAAATGGGTGTACTGTCTCTATAGTATTGCCTCCGTGAGTACCATATCTCAGGTGACCCAATAATAACTCTCCTGTATATGGTTTGTTCTCTTTGAGCCACTTTGGGTCATTGAGTTGCTCAGGTGTACAATCTACAAAGTGTGATCTTATCCCTTGGAATACCTCCTTAATATACTGCGGAGAATTACTTCTACGGCGACTGATATATCTATTACCAGGAGGCATATCTAGCTTGATAGTGGCGACTCCTGCCCCATCTTGACCTCGATTACGTTGCTTCTGTAGCAGTAACTGGAGTTTATTCAGACCATACAGAGATGTACCGTATTTTTCCTGATAGAATTCTAATGGTTTGAGTAGACGGATGAGTGCTAGTCCGCACTCGTGATTGATTTGCTCACTCATGTGTATATCCTTAGCTTTCGCTTTAGAGGTTTAGTTGATACCTATACAAAAATAAATATCTGGTTATACAAAGGTCAAATGTAAAGCTTTTTTTAATTTTGAATGGGTTATAATCGGATTGACAAATCTAACATATTAAGAATGCCAAATAGTGGTAGGATAGTCTCCTAACTATCATATAGGTGAATATTAAGTATAGAGTATCCCTTGTGCTACATATCACGTAAATCTGCATTTGTATAATACTGTATATGAGTGACAAATTGTGTAATATAGCTTTTTATTTTATTAGAGGACTAACCATTTCCACAACTATGAGATTACTTTTTATCATCTTTTTGAGTATACCATTTAGTCTATTCGCTCAATTCGAAACCCCTTACCAATCTACATATACGATTACATCTGAAAGCGAACCTCTGTGGATAACCGAGATGTACAAGACTGATTCTGATCCTGGTAAAGTGGTAGGTCTATATGACGAATATTACAAAGCGAATACATTCATAAAGAATAGTCATACTCAATACTACAAAAGATGGCTACGATCAATATCAAGAGAAGTACAATCATCCCCATCATTAGACAGAAAATATAAAGAAACACAAAATCAAGCCTCTACACGCACTGAGTCCTGGGCCACTATTGGACCGATAGACTGGGATCATGATGCTGCAGCTCGTAGTTATGCCCCTGGCGCAGCACATGTCTATACTATTGAGCAATCAGAGTCAAATAACGATGTTGTATATGCCGGTACTGCTAATGCTGGAATATGGAAGACTACTGATCGCGGCACTAACTGGACACCACTTACCTATAATATCAATACAGGAACAACTACAGCTATAGAAATTAATCACGAAGACGATGACATTGTGTACGCGGAGTTATTTAGTAGTATATATAAGAGTATAGATGGTGGTAATGTTTGGTTACCTACTGGAGATGCTTCTTTTCAAGGTACTGCTTTGAATGTAACCGATATCAGAATGGATCCAACAGATACGAACAAACTTTACGCAGCAACCAATGAAGGCTTATACCGTACTACTGATGGTGGAGTCACTTGGACAGAACCTCTCAATGGCGATATACTCGAAATAGAAATACACCCAACTGATCATGATACTATCTATGCAGTTCTTAAATCTAATGATGAGACAGAATTTTATAGATCGCTTGATAATGGACTTACCTTTGATCTCGTTGGAACCGAATGGCCACAACCTGATGTCGCAGCAGGTGAAGAACAGAAAAGAACAGAAATTGCGGTTAGTGCAGATATGCCTGACCGTATAGTTGCTCTTGCTACAGGATCAGCGAATGGTGGATCTGGATTATATGGTATATATGTAAGTGATGATAATGGTACCAATTGGACCTTTAAATGTTGCGGACCACAACCGGCAGGACCTCCTTCTGAAGATAATATGAATCTTATGGCATGGTCCGATCAAGGAACAGACGATGGAGGTCAATACTATTATGATCTTGCGCTCGATATATCCCCCACTAACGGAGATTCAATCTTTGTCGGAGGGGTAAATATGTGGGTAAGTGGTGATGGAGGAGATACGTTTGTGTGTCCAGCCAAATGGAGTCATTCGTACAAGCCAAATTATGTACACGCCGATATTCATGATATAAAGTACAATACATTCAGTGGAAATCTTTGGGTATTGGGTGATGGAGGGATTTTTTACTCTGATGATAATGGCGATAATTTTACAAGAAAAATTTATGGAATCGCGGGTACAGATTTTTGGGGATTTGGTCAGGGATTTTGGCACGGAGATGTGATGCTCGGTGGAGCCTATCATAATGGCACTATGCTTAAAGAAGAAGAAGTATACGACAATGGGTGGATCTGTACCGATGGAGGCGATGGTGTGCGAGGATTTGTAAATCCTGGTATAGATCGACAAGCTTACTCAGATTACAATATCAAAACGCTGAACAGCGATAGAACCGTAAGTCCAAGTACAAGAGGCTTTAGTAATAAGCCAAATGGAACTTACACTACTGGTAGGTCTAGTGATTTATTATTTCATCCTGAACAATATACAGCATGGTATAGTGGAAGTGGCACCAAACTTTACTTTACAGAAGACAATGGATACACATTCGAAGAGAGATACGAGTTCAATGAAGATGTATCAAGTATGGACATAAGTTGGAGTAATCCTGACTATATCTACGTAAGTACTTTCCCATCTTGGTGGGAAGAAAAGAAAATGTACAAAAGTACGGATGGAGGAAATACATTTACAGACATCACCCCTTCAAACACGGTGATGCCTGATCGTCGATGGATACCATTTGACATAGAAGTAAATGCTGAAGATCCTGAAAAAATATACATAGGGCGTACAAGTATGTATAGTGATGGTGCTTACGAATGGGGAGTGTACACATCTGATGATGGCGGTACTACTTGGAGCAATATAACTGGCTCTCTAAATGGAGAAGCAATCACCAACATCAAACATCAAAAAGGTACTGATGGAGGATTATGGATTGGTACACGATTAGGCGTTTATTATAAAAATAATACCATGCCAGATTGGGAATTATTTGTCGATGATCTTCCAATGCGAACACACTCTGTAAGAGTAGTGCCTTACTACAGAAAGGGAAAAATCAGAAATGCAACTAATAGATCAGTATGGGAATCCGACTTATATGAAAACAGTGAACCCTTAGCACAGATAAGTGTAGATCGTAAGTTAGTTTGCACCAATAATGATACGTTGAATTTTGTAGATCACAGTATCGTGTCTGACAATGATGTGAGTTGGTTGTGGACGTTTGACGGAGGTACTCCAGCAACTAGTACTGAGCGTACAGTACAAGTGGCTTACGCAGATGCAGGACAATATGATGTAACGCTTACTGTGACAGATACCTATGGAACAAGCACTAAAACTTGGGAAAAAATCATCTCTGCTGACGACTATTGTAAGTTAGAAGATAAACCTCTTATGGCACTAGAATGCATTGAAGTTAATGATCATGTAAATATACCATCGTTAGACATCACAACTAATAATTTTTCTGTGACAGCATGGATAAAACCCAATGGTATACAAGATGAATACACCGGAATATTTTTTAATGATGATGACTCTGCAGGACTCAATTTTAGAGAAAGTAACAATACACTTGCATACCACTGGCCTGGAGGGTCTTGGAGTTGGGATAGTGGATTAGAAGTACCAAGTGATGTATGGAGTCATGTAGCTCTAGTGGCCGAGCCATCAGGTGTAACTGTTTATCTCAACGGCGTCGGCGTCAAGCATAATGACGCAATTAATACAGCAACATTTGGTACTGGAAAAATAGGTAGTTACAAAGGATGGGACTCACGAAACTATCGTGGACAAATAGATGAAGTATGTATCTGGAATAAGTCACTCACTCAAGAAGAAATAAGAGAGTATCGCCACTTGGTTAAAAATCCAACATTAGATACGGACATATTAGCCTATTACCAATTTAATAGAAGTGATCCAGCTATCACTGACTTTGCTAATGGTAGAGACGCAACACTAGCAGGAGCAGCTACACTTGTCACATCAGATGGACCGTTTGGCGCTGGTGAAAGTGAAAGAGTAACTGTTATAGAATTAGGTACTTATGATTTCCTAGATGGAGATATGGATATAGAGTTTGTAAGTGGAATAGTGCCAGATGGAGAGTTAGTAGTCACTCACCTTAGAGTAGATCCAGACATTACTCCGCAAGTAAATAAAGAAAATATAGATGCCGGGTATTGGATCTTAAACAATTATGGATCAAATCAAAATCTTGATACATACTTGATAAATAGTTTTAAGAATACTGGCACTATCTCCCAGGCTATGGTAGATGATAACTTTCCAGTTTCAATTTATAATAGAGATCAAAATGCCCATACAGATATATGGGAACTACTTATTGACAATACGGATTTAGACAAACAAACTGGTAAGAATGGCATTGTAGAATACACCAATGACAAGCGTCATTCAAGAATAGATTATCAATATTTAATCCTTAGAGATTCAATGCCAACTGGTATCGCAGATATACGACTGTCTACTCCAGATGCAAACAATACTTCACCAAAAGGTGGTAGTAGTATGGCACTTTATATCGATGCCGTAGAGCAAGGACTAAAGCTTCCTGTAATGACTACAATACAAATAGAAAACATTAAGAGTCCAAGTGCGGGATCGGTTATACTCAACAGTACTGACAAATATATATATATATACAACGGAGCGTTATGGAAGGCATTATCTGGAAATTCATTCCTCGCAGTACCTACAGAAACCATATCAAATAATACAAGCGGGTTCTCTTTTGGTGAAAGTACTGCAGGATCATCGGCATATGCACTACCTGACAATGCTGGAGTATTATTACTCAATGGTTTTACTGACACAAGTGTAATAGATATCGATTACCCACAAGTAGGCATGATGATATACAATACTGATGATGCATCTATTAATTATTACGATGGTCATCAATGGAAATTAATAATTACCACGGATACAGAAATCACAGCAGCAACTGGAGCAGCGGATTATGTAGAAGGAGTAATCGCAGGAGAAGGACCAAAAGACCCAAATGCAGCACTACAAATCATCTCTACAGATAAAGTAATTTCGATCCCACAAATGAATGCTACTAGTGTAGTCAATCCTGTACAAGGACTTATCATATATGACATATTGAGAGAAGCACTAGTATATTACAATGGAGTCAATTGGAATGTTTTAAATTAGTCTTATTTCAAATATACTTATATAAAAATGGCATCCTATAATTTAAATTTCTTGCCAGGATTGTCCTTCAAAAAACTATCCCAGCCACTGTATTTCTTTTGGCCACTCATAACACCACCTGTTTGATAGTAATGGCATATAGCGACACCTAAAGCATCTGTAGCATCCAAATTAGGCGTATCTATTTTTACTTTGAGAATACTATTAAGCATAGCAGCAACCTGCTCTTTGCTAGCATTACCATTACCTGTAACAGATTGCTTGATTTTCTTGGGTGCATACTCGGAAATCTCTAGACCCATTGTCATCGCGGCCGCCATCGCAACACCTTGTGCACGACCCAACTTGAGCATCGACTGTACATTCTTACCATAAAAAGGAGCTTCTACCGCCATTTGTTCTGGTAAGTATGTCTCAATAATTTCTTGTAATTGTAAGAATATCTCTTTGAGTTTCGTTTGGTGATCCTCGTAAGACTTTAGCCTAAGTATACCTAAGGTGATGAGCTTGAGTTCCTTTCCTCTTACCTCTATGAGTGCATATCCTAGTTGATTAGTCCCTGGATCAACACCTAGTATTTTATAGCTATCCTTCATCAAGATTAAAGATAATACATATTAGCGATTTATTTAATGCAATAATAAACATTGCTACTTATTTAACATTACCAAACATAAGAGTAGATCGCAATCTACTCTTATGTAGAGTACATTTTTTGGCAAGAAAAAAAACCCACTCAATAAAAATACCCTTGCCTACACCTTCATGATTCCAACCTACTTCTTTGCTTTAAAAGTAGCTCTCATCGTCCGCATTCTCTTGTATTGAGTATATCCATGCTTTTGATTCTATTGGTTTTTTCATAATTGTATTGTTAATTATCAGTTCTTAATAACACTTCATTACCTTGCCAATAAATTCAATGTTGCAAAAGATTAATAAACTTTTCGATAATGAACAGTCTCACAAAAATATATTGGACTACATAGAATATAAATACATGCATCTAAGAAATTATAGTGTACAAATAAAATTATTATTTAGTGCCTTCATATTGTTAAGTTTCTACTCGTGTAGAACAAAGAAAAAAATAGAAAATTTGAAAAACAAATATCAAACAGCTTTTGAAGCGAATGACAATTACAGCGCATCATACCAAGAAGGAATAGATTACTACAAAATACTTGCAAATGATTTCGATGAGATCCAAATGAATACTTTTGGTATGACTGACTCTGGTAAGCCACTACACGAAGTAATCATCTCCGCTGACAAAAACTTTGATCCTGTAAGTCTAAAATTTCAGGGCAAGACGATACTATATATCAACAATGCCATACATCCTGGTGAACCCTGTGGTGTAGATGCAAGTATGATGTTTGCTAGAGATCTGATGATAGATCCAATCAAACACAAACTATTAGACGAGATAGTGGTGGTCATTATACCATACTACAATATTAGTGGTGCACTCAATCGAGGATCATATAGCCGAGCTAACCAAGATGGGCCAGAAAAATACGGCTTTCGTGGCAATGTACGCCACCTAGATCTCAATAGAGATTTTATCAAGTGTGATAGTAAAAATGCGCAATCGTTTAATCAACTATTCAATAAATGGAAGCCTGAAGTGATGATAGATAATCACACTAGTAATGGCGCTGATTATCAATATGTGATGACATTGATAGCTACTCAAAAAGATCAACTTAATCAATACGTATCTGCCTATATGACGGATAAGATGTTACCTGAATTATACAGTGGAATGGCCACCAAGAGATATGAGATGACACCATATGTATATGCACGTAAAACACCTGATGAAGGTATTGCTGGATTTTTTGACTTACCTAGATATTCCTCTGGATATGCGGCGATACACAATACGATCTCATTTATGCCTGAGACACATATGCTTAAATCATACAAGGATCGTGTTCTGAGTACTTATGATTTTAGTCTTACAGTGCTTGAGCACATAAATCGACATAGATCAGAACTCATGTTAGCTAGAAAAAAAGCAGATGAAGACACTCGTACCAAAACGATTTTCGACATACGCTTTGCCTTGGATTATGATCAAGCGGAAGCTGTAACATTCAAAGGGTATAAAGCCAAATATAAACCAAGCGCAGTAACTGGACAATCTAGATTATACTACGATCACAATAGCCCTTATGAGAAAGAAATACCATTCTATAATACCTATAAAAGTACATTGCAAATAGAGAAGCCAAAAGCATATGTATTCCCTCAAGCATACCATAAGATCGCTGAGAGACTCATGTGGAATGGTGTGAAAGTAGAACGTATAGATACTGAGAAAACTATGAATGTGCAGAGCTACTTTATAGAAAATTATAAAGATCAAAAAGCCTATGAAGGCCATTATTTACACTATGATATAGAAATAAGTCAAAAACCTGTCAACCTTAAGGTCTATGAAGGAGACTATATCGTATACACCGATCAGACAAGCAATAATTATATCATGGCTACACTAGAGCCGCAACATCCAGATTCATTCTTCGCTTGGAATTTTACGGATGGTATTTTGATGCAAAAAGAGCATTTTTCTCCCTATGTATTCGAAGACCTTGCAGCAACCATGTTGAAAAAAGACGTAGGATTAAAGACCGCTTTTGAGTCTAAAAAGAGATCGGACACAGAATTCGCAGAAAACGCCAGAACTCAATTGAACTGGATATATGAGCGCTCTCCTTATTACGAAGAAGGCTACAAAAGGTACCCTGTGGCAAGAATAAATTAGTTTACTGAAAATCGTTTGGCTCAATTTATGACTATATGTGATATGTTCTATGACCAATAGAGAATTAATCATGCTAAAATCAACCCACACGAAAATATATATTATTGCAGTAATCCTACTTATAGGGTTAAGTCTATCCGCCCAACTTAATATTAAAGTAGGCTATGAATACAACCGAAGTAATAAGGCAACATTGGCAAATCTAATTAGTCAATACAACGCAGAACGACCATTCTTAGAAGTGCCTCTTGATCAAGCCAAGAATAAGTCTGGAGTTGCCTTGGGTCTTAGATATAGTTATTACACTGCAGCTGTAGAAATGTTTGCTCACAGATCTACAGGTGAAAATGAAGCAATTGGTAACGATAATGGAACCAACTTTAATGAAAAAATATCAACTACTAATCTATACTACGGACTAGCACTTGAAAACCAATTTGGAATAATAGGATTAGGTGCTTCTATAGGGTATGAAACTTTAAAATTCAAAACTAAAGTAACTGGAAGCAACAAAACTCGAGAGTTTTTAAATCAAAAAGAATTAGCTGGTAGATTATATCTCAATTTCGAACTAGCTTCTGACAAAATTGCTTTCTCAATTAAACCTTATTACCACTTTTCATTAGGTGAATATGATTTGGTGCCGTTCAAAAATGAACTTCTTCCTAATGTAGATGTCAATGCGGCAGATCTAGTTATAAAACCCACTTCTTTGGGGATTACTGTGATCCTTTATAATGGTGGGCAATAAGACTAAGAAATACCAAATTTCCACTTTCAGCAACGAGTCAAATGTCCCTTTCTACTTGCTTAGCAAGCGAAAAAATAGTTGTGTTAGTAACGTCTTCCCAATTAGAAATTTCCTAATCCTCTTCAATATAAACCGCCTGAATTCTAGGTGCAAAATTTTTCGGATTCGCCATCGCTACATGCATTTTCCATTCTTCAGGAGTCGACTTCATATGTAACAAGGCGCCCTCCTTCATATATGGGAATATCTCTAAATAGCACTGACTGAAACTCATCGCTACTCGTCGGTGAATATGATATCTGTTAATCTCGTTCGGATCTTTAATACCTGCCGCAGCCATCAATTCTACAAAAGATTTTATGGTCTCTTTCTGGTATCTCGCTACACGTTCCTTTTTGTCTTCTACATTCAGCCCTGCTACTAATTCTAGGTTTTGTGTTGCTACACCAGTTGGACATATATTATGATTACACTCTAGCACTTGTATGCATCCTACAGCCATCATCATCGCTCTAGCTGAATAACAAATATCTGCACCTAGCGCCATCGCTTTAAACATATGAAAGCCTGATACTATCTTACCTGATGATTTAAGTTTAATGTCTTTTTTAAGATCATATCCTATCAAGGCATCATAAACAAATGCAACACCTTCTTTGAATGGTGTGCCTACACTATTACTAAGCTCCAACGGTGCTGCTCCGGTACCGCCTTCTCCACCATCTACTGAAATAAAATCCAATTGTTGCCGACAAAATAACCTAACATAGCTGTGCCTATCACTGCTATTAAGGAACCAATCAAAAATTCATTTCTCA
>TARA_B110000879_G_scaffold209619_1_pt1 | contig 13875 bp, 5 predicted proteins | sample TARA_B110000879 | Tara Oceans TARA_B110000879 (sample SAMEA4398094) | marine metagenome | biome: Polar Biome; feature: [SRF] surface water layer (ENVO:00010504); material: water (ENVO:00002006), including particulate matter (ENVO:01000060) such as... | depth 5 m
ATCCACTACTCCTGCTAGGAGCTTTAGGAATCGCTTTGCCGATCCTCGCCCATTTACTTAATCAGCAAAAGGTCAAAAAGACCGACTGGGCCGCCATGCAGTTCCTCAACCGCAATGTGCTGGTGCGCTCACGCCAAATCCGCTTGCGCGACTTACTGCTCCTCTGCCTACGCTGTCTGGCACTACTCTTCATCGTAATAGCCCTCTCACGCCCAGCGTGGCGGGATGATGTGGCGAGCTGGATTCCTGGCGAGCCACGTGCTGGAGTCGTCATCGGGCTCGATGCTTCCTTCAGTATGCAGCACGGCGGCAAGGACTCAACCCGCTTCGACCGCGCTTTAAATCAAGTCAAAGTGATCAGCGAACAAATCCAAGCTGGTGACCCAGTCTCCCTCATCCTCCTCGGCGGCGAAGACAAAGTCCTCATCAACAACATGGCGTTCGACCGCGAACGCTTCGCCGATATCCTAATGGATGTGAAGCCGGTGCCAGCGGGGCTCGATCTCGATCGTGTCCCTAAACAACTCAAAGATCTGGCCGACGGTATGGAGGCATCGAAAAAGGAGATCTATTTCATCACTGATGTCCAGCAACGGGACTGGAGGCGCACCTCAGTGAGTTTCCAAGAAGCACTCGCCGATCTGCGCAACGATGCAGAGGTTTTCCTAGTTCCTGTGCCCGGTGCTCCGGAAAACCTTGCCGTCACCGAACTCGACCTCGTGTCCGGTGTGCTGCGCAAAGGCACCACCGCCCGCTACCAAGCCACAATCAAAAACTGCGGCACCGCACCGGTCGCCAACGTCGAAGTTCAGTGCCGGGTAGAGGGTGTGCAGATCGACAGCAAAACAATTCCCATTATCGACGCTGGAGCATCTGAGACGGTATCTTTATATGTACCTTTCCATAATGCGGGTGCCACCCGTATCACCGCCGAAATCAGCGGCGACCTTCTTCCTACAGACAACCTGCGGCGTGTGGTTGCGGTCGTCCGTGACCGCGTCTCAGTGCTCTGCGTGGACGGATCGAATGGTGATGCTGGCCGCCTCATCGTATCCGCCTTGCTAGCCCGCAATGACAAGGCGCAAGATGAGGATTACATTGTTCGCTCGGTGCCTTGGCTGTCCCTACCTTCTGAGCCACTGGAGGAGGTTGACGTGATCATACTCGCCGACGTTCCAGAGATCACCCCGCAACAGGTCGAGCAGCTTTCGCAGTTCGTCCGACGTGGGAATGGACTCGTCTGGTTCGCCGGTAAAAATGTGAAAACGGCGGTTTGGAACGAACGCACGGCGAGCGGCGCCTCTCCCCTACTTCCAGCCAAACTTGGGTCACCGTTCGATACCAATACGAAGCTTGACGCTGGCCAACCACTAGATCCCTCCATGCCGGATCATAGCGTCTGTCTCCCACTGCTTTCCCTTCCGGAAGACCTGTTCAGCGAGACGCGTTTCCTAACGTTGCTAAACGTCGAACCCGCTCCCTCCAGCTTTCCTATCCTCAGCCTAGCCGGAAGCGGAGCACCGATCTTGTTGGAGCATTCGCTTGGCCGAGGCCACGTCTTCCAGTTCACCACATCGGCAGATACGAGCTGGAATAACATGGCACTGACACCAGTTTTCCCAATGCTCATGCAGCAGATCGTGACCTATCTCGCCGGACGAGAGTTCGAGCAGCCAAGACTGGTAGGAGATTCGCTCTCGCTATTTTACGTCGATCAGCCAGATGCCAACGACGCGGTTTTCGACACGCCTTCAAAGGAATCAATCACTGTCTCAGTCCGCGAACACCGCGGCCAGTTTGTGGCTATGTTAGAAAATGCAACCGAGGCCGGCTTCTACGAAGCGAAGGTCAGCGTGCAGGCCCCAGGAATTCCGGTGGCGGTTAACGTTGACCCGGACGAATCAGACGTCACCTCACTCTCTGCTTCGGATTTGAATACGAACATCGAGGGGCTCAACATCACACTAGCCAATTCTGAGGCAGAACTGGCAGCAGCGATCAAAGCTTCCCGCACCGGCCGCTCGTCATGGCGGCAATTCATGATCGCGGGGCTTATTTTTCTCTTGATCGAAAGCCTCTTCGCCGACCGCCTCCGCAGGAGGAAACAGAAACGCAATAAGCAAGCAGCAGCTATACCCGAAACCCTTAACGAAGCACAAGATGTCTGAATTCATTCCCATCATTAGCCAGATCGAGCAGGTCTTCTGGGCCCGCCCGCTGCCCACCTCAACTCTCGTGGTGATTTTCGCCGTGATCGTGTTGTTGAGCATCTACCTCTACCGCCGCCCTTGGGGATTGCCGCTGTGGCTGCGTACATCCCTAGTCATTGCTAGGGTGCTGGCTCTCGCTTTAATCGTGGCCACTCTGCTCGAACCAACCGCCGTCATCACCGAAACCCAAACGCGAATCCGCAGTTTGCCAGTACTGCTCGATATCTCGGAAAGCATGTCGATGAAGGATCAGCGCAAACGATCCGAAAACCTCATCGACGCTGCGACATCGCTAGGTATAGTTTCACTAGAAGACAAAGCTGAAGCCGACCGCGCGGTCATGGAGCTAGATGCTAAACAACGTCTAGCGATCACCTCGGCCTCACGACTAGATCTCGGCTCAGCCATCCTCAGCCAATCAGGACGTCCAGTCTTTGAATCACTTGGCGAATCGCTCGACCTCAGCTACCACGTCTTCGGTCAGTCCCCGCGCCTAATCAGTGACGACGAAGTGGTGACCACCGAGGACCTTGCAGGGCTAAAGGCCAACGAATCAGGCACTTCAATTGCCGCTTCACTTGAAGCAGTCGCCAACTCCGGCGGGATTCCCCCAGCGGGCATCATTTTGCTGTCCGACGGCATCGACAATACCACCTCACAGCGGTCCGAGGCCGTCCTTCAGGATCTTGGAGCGCGCGGTATTCCAGTCTATACCGTGCCGCTCGGTCTACCTAATCCGGACGACGTCGCAATCCGCAACATCGTCATGCAAGAAGTGGCCTTTTCAGGCGACAGCGTGCCAGTCAGAGTCCATCTCCAATCAGAAGGTTACGAGCAACGAACAGCTCGGCTGTCGGTGCTTCTCAATGATCGACGCGTCTCCTCACGTATTGTTCGCTTTGATGGTGGACTGCAATTCGAAGAGGTCGACTTTAACGTAGATGTTAATAAAAAGGGCGCCGCCAAGATCGATGTGATCATTGAGCCATTTGACGACGAAATCTCGAGCGCTAACAATAGTGTGACGCGGAGTATCCGGATCGTGAATGAAAAGGTTAACGTGCTCTACATCGAGGGTAATGCCCGGTGGGAGTTTCGCTACCTGCGTGCGATCCTCAAACGTGACCCGCGAATCAATGCCACCTTTATTGCGTCTAATTCCGGGCCCGAAGTCGCACGGAACTCACCGGAACACATCGAGCGTTTCCCAAACAAGCGAGAAGAGGCCTTCAAGTATGACTTGGTGATTCTCGGTGACGTCGATGCAGCTTTTTTCAACGCCGAAGAGCTTGGGCTACTAGAAGAGCTCATCAGGGACCGCGGCGCATCACTACTGATGCTTTGTGGACCAATGCACTCGCCCGGGTCATACGCTGGTACGCCAGTGGAGACCATGCTCCCAGTTCGGTTTGATGCCGAAGAGGGATGGGGGAAAGTTGCAGAATCGGTCTACCCGGTGCTAACTCCCGAAGGCCGTAGCAGCCTCGTGATGACACTCGAGAACGATATGGAGCTCAACGATCGTATATGGAGCCGTATGGCACCGATGGATCAGCTACCGCCGCTGCTATCTGCCAAGCCTGCCGCGACTGTTCTCGCCGTGCTCTCCGATGGCACGACAAGAGACCAGGGCTACCCCTTGGTCGCTTGGCAGCGCTACGGGACTGGCAAATGTATGTCAATCGCCTCCGATAGGCTGTGGCGTCTGCGCTACAAAACCGGCGATAAATATCACTGGCGCGTCTGGTCTCAGTGCATCCAATTTATGACGCTATCGCGGCTAATGGGTGAACACAAACGCATCCGATTGGAAACTGACCGCTCGGTTTACCCCGTCGATGGTCAGTGCCGCTTGTATGCTCACCTTTTGGACGACAACTTTGAGCCGATCATTCAGCCGGTGTTTGAGGCTTACGTGACGAATCTAGCTGGCGGGCAAGCAAAGCAACTCGTCAGCCTCAGGCCAGACAGCTCGCAGCCCGGTCTATACGAGGGTTACTTCACCCCACCGGAAGCGGGCCAATACAGGCTCGAGGCAAACGAAAACGACCAGCGAATTTCCAGTACAACTGAATTTCAAGTGAGCGATGTTCAACAGGAGTTGCTCGATACCGGCATGCGCCCTGACCACCTACAACGTATTGCCGACCTTACCGGCGGCGCCAAACTTGGAGTCCGCGAACTCGACAAACTAACCACCCTCATCAACGGCGATCCCGTCACCATCACCCTACGCTCCGAGCGCCCGCTATGGGACAACATGCTCGTGGTGCTGTTACTCATTGGCCTATTAGGAACCGAATGGATCCTGCGAAGAAGACACGACCTACCATGAACAAAGCAAACTTAGAATCTGCCCTCGAACCGTGCCTGCGCGCGGTCTGGCAACGTATGCAGCGCAAGCACATCAGTGCTGGCTTTTTAGCGGTATTCCGTTGGGGCATCCCGCTCTTCTTGCTTGGGATAGCCATCGACCGACTGAGCTACTTACCGCCAGCAGGCCGGGCGGTGATTTTGGTAATCCTTGTGGGGGTTTCATTTTACAAGGCATGGCAGCACGGCTGGCGGCATTTGCGGTTTTTCAACGCCACACAGGCTGCATTGGAAGTCGAGAAACAACACGGTGGCCTAGAGAGCCTGCTCGTCACCGCGGTGCAGTTCCGCGAGTCAAAAACGGCAGCTGGAACATCAGCATCACTCATGGAAGCAACCTGCAGCATGGCCGAGGGCACTGCTGGAGATTTGAAACCTGCTAAGATCGTCAATTTTAAGAGCCTGAAGATGCCGCTCTATGTGGCTACGGCCTTGGCTGGATTAGTGCTTGTTTTCGCCGTGATCAACGGCCCCTTCCTCGCCGCAGGTTTGACGCGAATTTTCACCCCTTGGACAGAGATTGACTACCCAACTAAAACTAAACTCGACCTCAGAGATAAGGATCTTGTGGTGAAGGAGGGCGACAGCGCCAAGATCCTCATCGGTTTATCCGGTATCGTTCCCGACACGGCGGAATTCTATCTCCGCACCGGCGACGGAGACCCTCGCGAAATAGAACTCGACGTCACCGACGGCAGCTGCGAATACACGCTAGCCTCCGCCTCACGTGACTTTAGCTACCGGATTAAAGCCGGGGATGCACGCAGCGACTGGTATCAAGTAAGGGTGATACCCGCACCACGCATCGAGAACGTTCAGGTCGGACTCGAGTTTCCTAGCTACCTCGAGCGCCCAGCCGAGACGGTCGAAGCCTTGACCCTGACAGTCCCGCAGCAAACCAAGCTCCAATGGAAAATCACCCTCGACCGTCCCATCCGCAAGGCGATGATTCACCGTGACGGCAAAGAACCACTGCAGCTAGAGGTTACCAACGATGGCCGTCAGGTTGTCATTGAAGACGAAGCGGAAGCCTCACGAGGCTACAGTTTCTCTTGGGTAGAAGACGAACACGGATACGATTTCACCAGCCCGCGTTACTACCTTCAGGTCGCCTCAGACCAAGCTCCTCGGGTCGAATTAACTGCGCCCGAGTCGAATCTCGTCGCGATGATCGGTCGCCCGCTCAGCCTTGCTGTTAGGGTCCAGGACGATCATGGTATTGGCTCAACAGCCGTCGCCTATCGTGTGAATCAACGTGATGAAGTAGCCGTCAAATTCGAGCTCTCCTCTCAAAGTGGTCAGGGTGTCCAGGCAATCGACTGGGACTACCGAAAGACGCTACCAAACCTGAAAGTCGGCGACACTGTATCCTTCACGATGGAAGTGAGCGACCGTTACCCAGGGGAGAACGGCCCGCATATCGTTCGCTCAGACACACGGCGGATTACCTTCCTCTCCGAAAGAAATTATCTCAGACAAATCCAGAAGAAGAAAGACAGTCTACTCTCACGCGTTCAAACGATCTACCGGCAGCAGCGCTCGGCATTTGATAGCGTGCGTATCCTTGAGCCGGCAGCAGACAGCTATTCGCAGACTTGCCAGATCGAAGCGATCCGGCAAGGAATGGTGCGGGACCAACTCAAGGAAATCGCGGCAAAGGTAAAGATCTTGCTTGATGACCTCGCAGCAAACAACGTCTCCGATGCACCTCAGGGCAAGTCCCTAGAGCATGTTCGTTCCGCCTTGCTCAACATCGCGGAGACTCACCTCACCAACGCGGCGTCCCGCCTGCGGAACCAGGCCAGTGTGACAACCGGCGATAAGCAGAAATTACCCGACCCTTCATCCGCGGCACGTGCAGTCAATAACGCCGCCCGCGAATTAGGCAGCCTAGTCATGCTCAGATCCATCGATACGGCCCAGGAAGTCTACGCGCGAGAAGCCCGCATGCTGGCGCAAGTCCAAGCGTCCCTGCGCTGGCGAACCGTCCAGGCCGAGACAACCGAGGCGAAAAACTCTCTCTCTAAAGAACAAGATGAACTTGCACAGTGGACTCATCGTCTGATCGCCGATCTTCAAAATGGGATGCTATATAATAAGCGCCCATTGGCTGTTCTCCGGCTGGTCCAAAGTTTAAAGGGTTTGCAAACTGTCCAGACTGAAGAACGGATGCGGCAAGCTGCGGTATTGATCACGCAAGGCCAAACCGATAAGGCGGAGAGCCTTCAGGCCGAGTTGGTGACAACGTTGCTCGATGCAGAATTCAGTGTGCGCCTCAGTGGGGCATACACGACACTAATCAAAACCCGAGATCAGATGCGTTTACTTGGCAATGTCCAGACAATGCTCCGCGAACAATGTGTCGCCATGTCCGCTCAGGACTTTGAGGCAGGTGGTGCTGAAGCCGCTCAAGCTCAAAAGAAACTTCGCAAGCGCTTGCTGACATTGCTTTTGCCGACCGTTCCTGCACCCCGGTCCCAGCTGCTTGATGAAATTTTCCCACAAGCGCCACCAGTTCAAACCCTTCTAAAGGGTGCCGATCGCGCGATGGCGGAAGCACTTAAGCAATTCGCTGCCGGTCAACAGGACGCGGCCATCGCACAACAGCGCGAAGCAGAGCAGGCACTAACTCACCTTGCAGAACTCGTGGATCGTTGGTCCGTCGAACTAGGTATTCAGACGCTGGGCCTTAGTACTTTGGTAGCCGTCACGAGTGATCGGCTGGCGCTCATCGAGGAATTCGAAGCAGAGCTAATCTCGCTGCTTGTGAAAACCGATACCGCTGCTGCTGCCGAGCAAAAAATCGATGGTCTAGCTGAACCTCAACTTCTATTGAGCAAGGAACTGGCAGCATTTAACAGCGACCTCATCAAACAAAGCCAGTCGAATTCAGATCAAGACATCCCGCCGCTACTAAGCCGAATAAAGCGTGCTGAACAAGCAATGACTCGTGCGATAACATCGCTGCAGGCGAATAACGCTGACGAAGCAATCAGCCACCAAGAGCAAGCCGCCGATATCCTTGCCGAGGCCTATGCCATCGTTACCAGACAAAACGACCAGCTCGGATTGCTGCAGAGTTTACTTATGTTTCAGAGATCGGTCAGGTTTGCCAATGGCTTTATGGGCGATATCGTCGCCGAGCAACAGGACTTGATCACGGCGACCAAAGCGTCGAAAGCAAACGACCTCTCAGGCCTCCCGCCGATGTTCGCCTTCCTGAGACGCTGTATGGATGATGTAGCACCGCTACTGGACCTGGTGGCCGCGAGAGTGGACGCCGGCACGCCGTTGGTCTTCGCTGCCGCCGACCTGGAAGACGCCGTCGCTTCTTTAGAAGATGGCGACAAGCTTGACGCGCTAGATGCACAAGCCGTCGCGGCAGAAGCCCTTGGAAAAGTACACACGCTGGTCAAGGCGGCTAAATCGCAGACAGGCTATATCGCAGAGATCATTGAATTTCTGCACGCTTCCGTCGCGGATACCGCCATGCTGGAATACCAGCAAGATGAGCTGAAGCGCAAGGCCCAGTCGGCCAAACCCGATCAACTCAAAGACATCAAAGAGGAGCAGCGCAAGTTACTCGCTAAATCAGAAAAAGATGGCCGAGCCCTCACCTTAGTTACCGGGATGGCAACGTATTCCGAACCCGCCAAATTAATGCTTGAGGCAGCAGCTCGGATGGAATCGAACGACGCACCTGCAGCCATCGAGCAGATGGCACTGGCAGCAGCAGCACTCAAAGAGAATAGCGAATCCCTATTCGCGGTGATCAGCATGCTCCACGGCCTGCCGAATATGGACACCGAGCTCAAGTCCTTTACCGATCCGGGTGTTGAACGATTGATTGATGTGCTGGCCGTCGCCAGTGCACATAAGGTGTTATTCCGGGAGACGAACGCCGCCAAGCAGCAGGAGATCAAAGCCATGGCCGCGCGCCAAAGCGAACTCGCAATACGGTGCCAGAAACTTTCCCAAGTCGGTGAGCCACACGCGATGCTGAATGCCGCGTCCACACAGCTTGCTGCGGCCGCCACTGCCATGCAGTCGTCCGATCAGGTCGCAGTCAAACGTAGCCAGAAAATAGTAATGCAAACGCTTCGGCATTTCATCATCGAACAGGCACTTATCTTGGAGACCGCCACTCCGCCAGCTGCTCCCGTTGATGGCGATCCAGATGCTAGTGGTCCGGGTAGTGACACCGAGTCCGCCTTTGCCGCCGGGTTTATCGCCGACTTCGTGAGCGGTGAAGCACCTAAAGACCAGCGATCAGGGTGGCAAGTTCGGGCCGACCGTAACCGAGCCGCTCTAAATCAGAACTTCGCACGCGAGCTGCCTTTAGAATACCGCGGCTTGTTGAAAAACTATTATGAGAGAGTCGCAAAATGAATATAATTAATAACAGCAGAATAAATATGATTAATAAAAGCAAACAGCGTTATCTCACCACGGCATTGTGCTTTTTCATGGCCAGCGTCATCGTGGAGCCACTTGCCGCGCAGGAAAATCCCGCGGAAGCAGAGGCACCCGAGATGACCGAGCAGGCTGAAAAGGCCATCGACCGCGGCCTAAAATTCCTGATTTCCAGCCAGAATAAGGACGGCTCATGGTCCACGAAGGATCCTGAAAAGGGTGGCGGTGGCGGGTACGCGATCGGCGGCACCAGCCTCGGGCTAATGGCATTCATGGTCGAGGGACACTTCCCCGGCTTCGGTCCCTACGGCAAAGCCTTGGATAAAGCGAAGGATTTTCTGCTCAAAAAATCCAAGGATTCCCCAACAGGCGCCATGGGCGTGAAGATGTATGAAGTCGGCCTTTACACCATCGCGATGTCCGAGCTTTGGGGGATGACCAGCGACCCTAAGGACAATAAAGAGATTCAAGTGGCGTTGGAGAAAGTAGTCAAAGTTATCTTAAGATCGCAGAGCCCGCTTGGCGGCTGGCGATATGCGCCAAGACCGGATGCAGGACAAGACACGTCAGTCACCGCAATGGTCTTTGTCTCGCTCGCATCAGCCCGTGAAGCGGGCGTCTTAGTTCCCACCGAGACGATCGAAAGACTGACCGGCTACCTCCGCGATCAGGCCTTCGACGAGCAGCGAGGCGGCTTCGGCTACCAGGGTAAAGGCTACACAATCGCCTGTACTGCCGGGGGCGTTTATGCCGCCCAACTTGCTGGCAACCGCGACACCGAATGGGTCTCAGCAGCGCTCAATACACTTGAAAATGACCCGAAAATATTCTCGAGAAAAGACAATGGTAATTTCTACTATTCGCACTACTATGCTATGCAAGCGATGGTCCAAGCTGGCGAAGATCGCTACGCCAAGTGGTATCCAAAGATCCGTGACGCACTAATCACCTTGCAACAGCCCAACGGGTCGTGGCAGGAGAAGCCGCTGGATTACCCGCATAAAACACCGATGTCGATCATCATCCTCGGAACCCCGAACCGATACATCCCAGTTTACCAACGCTAAAGTACACGAGTTCCAATGTTCGCTAAACGAAAGAAAAAAATTAAACCTGAACGCCTGCTAAAGCTCGGCTTGGCCCTTACATTAGTTTTCGTTGCTCCAGTTAACGCGGACGAACCAAAGACCGGTAAACACTTGTTCATCCTTTCAGGTCAGTCGAATATGACCGGCACGGTCAAGGGCGCGTTCGCCACTCGTGTTGCCGAGCGTTTTGGCAAAGAGAACGCCGTCGTTGTAATGCGTATGAAATCGGGCCGTGGCATCCGCTTCTGGGTCGCCGATTACGGACAGCCCACCGGTCGTGGTCTGACCGACAAGAAGATGAATTCTAATGGCAAGGAATACAAACCACTGATCGAAGCCGCATTGGCCGCCACAAAAGATGAATCCTTTGATACAGTAAGCTTCATCTGGATGCAGGGCGAGTCAGACGCCAACAACCGCCTCTCCGAAGTGTATGAAGAAAGCTTCGTCAAATTAATCAAAAAGCTCAAAAAGGATCTGGCTCGTGATGACCTGCACTTTGTGATAGGCCGTATCAACGACTATGCCCGCAGCAGAGCAAACAACGAGCACTGGCAAAGTGTCAGGGAGACTCAAGTCAAACTGGGCAAGACCCCAGGCAACGCCTGGGTTGATACAGATGATCTTAATGGCGGCGATGCAAACAAACCCGACGGTGACATCCATTTCCCAAAAAAAGGAGCCGCCATCCTTGGCCAGCGATTCGCTGATAAAGCCATCGAACTGATTAACAAACCCAATAAATAAGAGCTCAGTCCGGTGAAATAAAGCATTACCCGACATAACATTGAAAGAACTTGTAAACATGAATAAATTTTCTCGAACTATTATCACCCTGTTTCTTCTGGCCAGCGCGAGCGTGTTGTCATCGGGGCAGGATCAGGCGGGCTCGATCTCTGGCGACGAAATTGTCGCACTTAATGTTAAGCTAACCGAAGCCGATAAGGCCGCGTCCTCAGCCAGAAAGAAACTCGCGATCCGGCGGGTGATCCGTAATGGCCAAGCCCTGATCAAAAAGCATCCATCCGCGCCAAACCGCTACGAAGCGCTCAGCATCCTCTTCCGTAGCCAGCAGATACTGGTCAGTCTAGATGACTCAGCGGCAAACCGAAAAGCCTTTCTAGAGACCTGTGAAAAGCTCGCCACCGCACCGAACGAATACGCGGCGTTGCGCCTCGATGCTGACCTCTTGCTGACGCAGGCCACGTCGGCACGGCAAGGTGCTGACTCCCACGCCCGCTCCGATGCTCTCCGTCCCTTAGTTAAGCGCTACCGTGACACCGATGTCGAGGCAAAGGTCATCCGGATCGCCATCATCATGTCGCTCGAGTTCGGTAATACCAAGCTGGTCAATGACCTGCGCAAGTTAGTCGCTGAGCGTTTCCCCGGCGACATAGATCTGATCAATTTTCAGCGCGAAAAACTGGCGGGTCAAGTGTTTGGCGCGCCGTTCATCAGCACTTTTCAGCGGAGCGATGGCAAGGCGGTACGGTTCCCGATGGACTTTCTTGGCACGACCACCCTGCTCTATTGCTGGTCGAAAGAAAATGACGGCGTGGAAGACCTCAAGGCACTAGCCACCGACTGGAAGAAAGCCAAAGTTGAAATGAAGGCCGCTGGTCGGTTCCAGATCGTCAGTATGAACATGGACGACCTGCCCGATGCCGGCGAAAAAATCTTGCGCGGACTGGGGCTCGACTGGCAGGCGCTTAAAATGCCCAAAGGTCAAGACAACCCGATTTATCAAACCTACATCAAAAGAGACACACCGACAGTCCTAACTGTCAGTCCGACAGGATATGTAGCGCTGTATCAATCCGGGGGGCGCAGCAATCGAACCTATGAGCGTCGGCTGCAGTCGATGATGTCCAGTTCATGGGCCAAACCGCGTTACGCCAGCCAACTCCAGTCGATTTTCTCCGGTGAGTTTCTTGTGATGGATCCCCAAGGGAATTTCGATCCCGCCGCGCCGCCTGAGTTCAAGGCGATTTCCTCAGGCGCTGCTGCGAAGCAGGATAAGTTGCCGCGCACAGCTGAGTCTGTTCCAGAGGACAAGCTCCGCGCAATCCAATCTTATTTTATCGACCCGCCACTGCGATACCGTGCGCCATACAGTCAGATCATTGCTAATTACGAAAAAGCCGACTCGCTCTGTCGTGCAGCGATCGCCGCACATCCTGAAGCCCCTGATCTTTGGATCGTGCGCAACCGGCGAATCAGTGCATTAATGGGTCTGTGGAAGACACAGGGCGATCAACAAGCATTCGCCGCCGCCGTGGCAGAAGCAAAGGTCTCAATCGCGAGCGACTACCCACCAGGCACCGATGTGGTGCCGCGCCTCTGCCTGGCAAGGCAAGCACTGCGCACAGCAGACGCCAATCCCAAAGCAATTATCAAAAATTTCATCAAAGCAGCTGGAGGCAATCAGGCGTCCGGACCAGCACTACTCGCAGCCTCACTGCTCGCGCTCGATACCGGCGACCGGCTACTACATGATCAGTACCGCCGAACCTTCCTGGACAAGCACGCCGGCCACCCAACGATGTGGACCGCGACCGCATTCCTGCTCGACCGCTATCACCGCTACTGGATGTACCACCCGCCCTTCACCGCAGGCTGGACCTACGGCCGACGCCAAGGGTATTTCCTCGCGATCGGCACACCCGAAGACGCAAAACGCACATTCGCGACCGAACTCAAAACGCTCGCTGGCAAGACCGTCAAGATCCCCGAGTCATCCGACGGTAAGTGGACCGTGATCTCCTTTGCCCCTAACTTAGTAGGTAACGAGCATCTGCAGCGTTATTCCAGTTTCGTTGCGGATCGGCCCTTTGAAGATATCAACCTGATCGCCGCTGTCCTGGATGATGATGCCGATGCAACACGCAAATTACTCGAAGAAAAGGAAGAGGAGCAAAAGAAAAGAAGACGACAACCCTACACCTTCCCAACGCTACTCGTACCGAACGGGTTGCAAAACCCGCTCGTCCGTAAGCTCGGTATCCTCGCGGAAGAAGCTAGGCCCAATATCCTATTCCTCCGACCCGATGGCAGCATCGCAGTTGCTATGTCGGGGCTATCGATGAATCACAAGGGTAACGTGATCCAGAACGTAATCGAGTTGCACGACGAGAAGATGGTCGATGACGCCCTAGCTCAGAAGGATCTCGAAGAGGCCAAGCGGCTGGCTTTCGCCTATGCACCGCTCGTAGAGCCGACGCCCAAAGGTCAGAAAAAGAAGAAAACTGTCAAAATATCGGTCCCGCACCTACGCAGTCGGGCGAAGGTCTATCTGGCCATGGGTGAGCTAAAAGCCGCCTATGCCGACGCCGAAGAGGCCTACTTGGCCGTCAACATAAGAGCCGGATATATCAGCATGCGAACCGACGAACTGGAAGAAACCGAAGCACTCAAAGACACCATTTTCACCGCCCTAAAACAACAGAAATGAAAACCAAACAAGCAACACTGGCAAGATCGTGCCCTCTCCGGTAAACTCTGTAGTGGTGAGGATCTGCCTGCTAGAAGATCTCCTTGCACAAATGAATCTCAATCCGTTCAGAGGAGGAAAGTAAGGTGAATTCAAGTATAGAGAAAACCTGCACATCATATTGTAGGCTCTAAAAAAAATTGACCCTTGGGGCTAAGGGCAGTCAATGTGATTACCTCTACGTAGTTTATCCTAAGTTGGATAGTGAGGTGGCCAAATAAAATAAATTTGAAAGAAGACTGAAACAGCCCACGTTCTAGTCAGGAGACAAAAACCGAGCATGATTAATATGATCGGTTCA
>TARA_B110000879_G_scaffold212951_1_pt1 | contig 13874 bp, 9 predicted proteins | sample TARA_B110000879 | Tara Oceans TARA_B110000879 (sample SAMEA4398094) | marine metagenome | biome: Polar Biome; feature: [SRF] surface water layer (ENVO:00010504); material: water (ENVO:00002006), including particulate matter (ENVO:01000060) such as... | depth 5 m
AATATTAGCAATAGCTGTAATTGGAATTTTCACTATGTGTAAATCTGATTTAAAATCAGCTGAGACAACTAATGAGACCAAGTCTGAAAAGGCTGTAAGTATCGGTGTTGCCGTAGATTCTTCAATGGTGGACTTTACACGTACTATCGATCTACAATATGTAAGTCTACCACAGATGTATAGGTGGAGTGTAATCTCGAAGTCTTTACTTAAGCTTAATAACAATCCTAGCGGATATGTAGTTACAGATACAATTTCTTGGATTCATCCTAGTGGTAAGAGTTATATGTCTATGTCTCATTATACAAAGACGAATGAAGAGACCATAGATTACAAAATGTTTTACGAAAAGGTAAAGTCATCATATTCATATAATGAGTATAGTTATACAAAATATAGAGTAGGCGAATTGTCTATGCATGAGATCAAACTATCCAATGACAAAACGCATAACTATAAACTAGTAATACCCAAAGGCAATGAAATAGTTTCTATCGATCTACAATCGTATGATGATGGATATAATGAGGAAATAGAAAAATTTATTCAACAGATTCCTGGATTGGTTAGGGTTCATTAACAATTTGACTTAGAACTTTTTATTTAGGTGGAGTTTATTCATCTAAGTATTGTTGAAATAACTTTACAAAAAGACCTACATGGTACCCGTCTACTAAAGCGTGGTTCACACTAATAGCAACATTCATACTCTTCTTATTGTCAGTAGTTACAACTCCACTAAAAGACAGTTCGGGTATAGATTCCATCTTTCCTGATACGGGTTCTTTTTGACTAGTAAAGTTAAACCAAGGCATTACGGAGCAATGAATACAGTTATCTCCATTGATTGGAGGATAGAGTTTGTGATCTGTTTGTACTCTAACTTTTTCTTCTAAAAAATTTTCGTAGAAAATGTCATAGCTAAAGTCGAATGGAATCCATGAAAATCCAAAAGTATTATCCTCTCTCATAATAGTAGCGGAGGCGTCTACCTTTCCTACATCAAATACTCGCCCTTCTCTGATTCGGTATCGCATGTTTTCGACTTTGTTGATAGCCTTCATACAGTCGTGTAAGTATCTTACAAAAAAGCTTTTACCGCTTTCTTTGCTCTTTCTATATGCATTAGTAACATCAACAGGGACAGTTACCGCAAAAAAAGGATTTTTCAATGCTACAAAGTGATAGAAGTGTTGTTTCCTATTCCAAGTGTCAATATTTATTTCTTTCAATGAAATGGAATGTTAAAGGTGATCTAATAATTTTTGTGCACTATCTAGAGTGAGGTATTGATTACTATCTAGTTTGTTTGAATCTACTTTTTCATGCTGCCATGTAGTATGGAATGGGATATGTATCGCTTGAGATCCTATGTCTATAAGTGGAAGGATATCTGACTTTAACGAATTTCCGACCATCAGAAACTCTCTAGGTGCAATATCTAAATGTGATAAAACTTTAGTATAGTCTTCTTTTTTCTTTTCACTCATGACTTCTACATGATGAAAATATTGAGTGAGGTTTGATTTTTTTAGTTTTCGTTCTTGGTCCAATAAATCACCTTTGGTACAGAGTATGAGGCGATACTTTGTAGAAAGATGTTGTAATACTTTTTCTATTCCATCAAGTAGCTCTACGGGCTTATTCAACATGTCTTTACCTATGGCTAATATTTGCCCAATTGATTGATTCGATATGTTACCGTTTGATATTTCTATGGCAGATTCTATCATAGACAACATAAATCCTTTGATTCCATACCCATACAACTTTAAGTTATTCATTTCCTTTTTAAATAACTCTTGGTCAATCTTATTAATAGTTTCATAGGGCGAGAGCAAATCTGAGAATTGCTGTTCAGCTTCTCTGAAGAAAGTCTCGTTGACCCAGAGGGTGTCGTCAGCGTCAAATCCTATAACTTTGATATCAGAATATGCCATTCGTGTAGTATTTATGAGTGGCTAAATATACGAAGTCGTTTTTAATTGTAATTAATAGTATTACCTTGGATATTAGAACTATGGGAACTTCAAACAAATGAAAAAATCAATATATATATCCATATTATTTATTGCGGTAATGATGAGTGCCTGTACAGAGAGTATTCCAGAGCGTATATTATCAACAAGTGCTAAGTCTTTTGAAAAGCTTCATATTAGCCAAACAAAAATTGATTTCAATAATGAGGTCAATGAGACAGATAAATTCAATCATTTTACTTGGATATCGATATATAATGGAGGAGGAGTGAGTATCATGGATATTAATAATGACGGGTTGCAGGATGTTTTCTTCACAGCTACAGTTGGAAATGACGCTTTATATCTCAATAAAGGGAATATGGTATTTGAGGATATAACTAAATCTGCAGGGGTTCAGAAAATGCAAGGTACCGTATCTTCTGGTATCTCATACGGAGATGTCAATCAAGATGGCTATTTAGATATCTATGTAAGTACATTTGGTTATTCTTCATTGGAGGATGAAAAAAGGAATAGACTTTATATTAACAATGGTGATTTGACATTTACAGAATCGGCAAAAGCCTATGGAGTAGATAATGGAGGATATACAGTTCAGTCGGCATTTTTTGATTATGATAATGATAATGACTTAGATCTATTTGTGATGAATCAACCTTCTAACGTAAGGCTAGGTAAGACAACATTTGTTCATCAAGATTTAATATCTAAAGAGACGTCAGATTTACTATTTAGAAATGACGGAAATAAATTTACTGATGTAAGCTCATCAGCGGGTATCGAATCTGCAGCATACGGCCTTGGTCTTTGTATAAGTGATATCAATCAAGATGGTTATCAAGATATCTACATTGCCAATGATTATGAAAAGCCTGATTGTATGTATCTTAATAATGGTAACGGAACATTTACAAATACAATAGATAAGGCAGTGAATCATATGTCTAATTTCTCTATGGGCATGGACATAGCAGATATAAATAATGATGGATTACTAGATATAGGAGTAGTAGATATGGCCGGAGCAAATCATTTGAGATCTAAGACTAACATGCCATCGATGTCTCCTGAAGCATTTTATAGATTTGTAGATAAAGGTTACCACTACCAGTATATGCATAATACCCTGCAGCTGAATAATGGGGACAATACATTTAGTGATATATCACATATGGCAGATATAGCTAAGACTGACTGGAGCTGGAGTTTACTCATGGCAGACTTTGATAATGATACGCACAAAGACATTTATATCAGCAATGGTGTTAAGCGCGATTTTAGAAATAATGATTACATACAGGGTTTAAAAGAAAGTCAAACCTCTGGAGTTAGATCGTCAATATTGGAGATTATTAATAAGATACCTAGCACACCAATGAGTAATTATATGTTTCATAATGATGGCAATTATCATTTTGAAAATGTAGCTGGTGACTGGGGGCTAGGAGACAAGAGCTTTTCTCAAGGCGCGGCATATGGTGATCTAGATAATGATGGTGACTTAGATCTAATAGTTAATAATATGAATGCACTTGCATCCGTATATGAAAATAAAGCTGGAGATCACGGCAGCTTTATAAGATTCAAATTGGTAAGTGATAGTTACAAACCTATGCAAGGAAGTAGTATAAAAATAACAACTGCTGAAGGGGAACAATATGCTCAACTAAATACGGTGAAAGGGTTCCTTTCTTCTTCTGAAAATGTCATTCATTTTGGCCTGGGTGATAATAGTATAATCAAAAGGGTAGAAATAACATGGCCCAACAATACTAAAACAATATTAACAGATGTAGCCGCCAACAAAGAGCACACTATGTTATTCGAAGAATCTGAAAAGAACGATGAGGTAAAACAAAGTGAAAAATCATATTTTTCGGAAATCGAAAGCCATGTTCCATATGTACACCAAGAAAATAATTATGATGACTACGCTAGTCAAAGTTTACTGCCCTATAAACTATCAGAGCAAGGACCATTTATGAGTACCGCTGATGTAGATGGAGACGGTGATGATGATTTGTATATAGGTGGATCTGCAGAGTATAGTGGACAGTTATTTATTTATAATAATGGAAAATATATTAAGAAGGCCACTGCAGTTTTTGAATCCGATAAGCTTCATGAAGATATGCGCAGCATATTCTTTGATTACGATAATGATGGCGATCAAGACCTTTATGTATGCAGTGGTGGTAATGAATATAAAGTTGGGAGTGCCAAATTGCAGGATCGACTTTATATCAATGATGGTAAAGGGTCTTACACGAAATCCAAAGCTCTTCCAAGAGTAAAAGAAAGTAGTTCAACTGCAATTGCTATTGATGTAGATGCAGATGGCGATCAAGACCTTGTAGTATTTAGTAGATTAGTGCCCGGTAAATATCCTCAATCTCCTAGTTCACATATATTAATGAATGAAGGGGGGCAATATATAGACCAGACAGAAGAGAGAGCAAGTTTTCTAAATAAATATGGAATGGTTACTGATGCTATCGTTAGTGACTACGACGGAGATGGTGACAAAGATATACTTACTGTAGGTGAATGGATGTCTCCTCAGGTAATGATCAATAATGGTGGCACCTTTTCATTAACTACAACGAACATTGAATCAGGATTATACTTTAGTATAGCTGCAGCTGACATGGATGCAGATGGCGATGACGATTATCTATTTGGCAATATTGGTACTAACAATAAGTACAAAGCCTCTAAAGAAAGACCATTTAGATTGTATTCAGACGACTTTGATAATAATGGCAAGTATGACGTAGTACTAGCAAGTTACTTCGACGGTAAAATAGTCCCAGTCAGAGGAAAGGAATGCTCAACACAGCAAGTGCCATATGTTAGCGACAAGTTTAAGAAATATGAAGATTACGCCAATGCATCTATAGATGAAATATATGATTTAGAAGATGCACAATCTCTTGTGGCTACATCTCTAAAAAGCGTGATAGCATTAAATTCCGGAGGCAAATTAGAAAGTAAGTCATTACCAATAAAAGCACAGATGTCACCGATTAATGGATTCGTAGTGAAAGACGTAAATGGGGATAATCACTTAGACATTATAAGTGTTGGCAATCTATATTCTACCGAAGTAGAGACAACGAGATATGATGCAGGTACAGGTACAGTACTTATCAATGATGGTAAAGGTAACTACAAGGCATTATCTTCCAAAAAAAGTGGAATGAATGCCAATGCAGACGCCAAGGATATCATATTATCAAATGGCATTTTAATAGTTAGTAATAATAGCGAGAAAGTACAATCTTGGAAATAAGTTATTGATACCCTTCCGCTTGTAGTTCGAATAATTCGGAATATAGGTTACCATTTTCCATTAATTCTTCATGAGTTCCAAGTTCTAGTACTTCACCATTATTAAGTACAAGTATACGATCTGCCATACGCACTGTGGAAAACCGGTGTGAGATGATGATACTAGTACGACCTTTGGTCAAGCCTATAAATCTTTGGAAGACTTCGTACTCGGCTCTAGCGTCTAAGGCTGATGTAGGTTCGTCCAGAATAATTATGGGAGCCTCTGACATATAAGCTCTGGCTAGAGCGATTTTTTGCCATTGTCCACCTGATAACTCTGCTCCTTTTTTAAATCTCTTTCCTAGCTCTTGGTCATATCCATTGAGTAGATCTTTCACCACTTCGTCAGCAAGACTTAGTTCTGCGGCTTCTTCAATTTTTTTATCGTTACCTACATTCTCGATATTACCAACCGCTATATTGATTCGTGTAGTGAGATAATATTTTACAAAGTCTTGAAATATAGCACCAAATAATTTTTGATATTCTTCTTTTTTATAATGTCGAATATCTACACCATCCAATAGTATGCATCCACTAGTCGGCTCGTACAGTCTGAGAAGTAATTTTATCAGTGTAGTTTTTCCACTTCCATTTTCACCAACGAGTGCTAATTTTTCGCCTTTGCGTAGGTCGAATGAAAGACCATTAAAAACTGGGATGTGGCCATTAGGATAACTAAATGTTACATTCTGAAATTTTATACCAGTAACAATTTCAGCAGGTACAGGAAATTGCTGAAAATCAGATTGATCATTGAACTCCATATCTATAAATTCGAAATAGTCATGTAGATACATGGCATTTTCTGTTATGTTACTAAATCTAGTAAACATCACTTGTAACTGATTACGTAATTTATTAAAAGATCCAGCAAGGAATGTTAACTCTCCTATAGTGACTAGACTCACAACTGCCTTGAGAATAATAAAGACAAATGCTCCATAGTAGGCAATGACACCAATAATATTAAATATAGCGCCCCAAACAGAACGTTTGATTGTAAGCTTTTTGACCGATTGATAATACTTGTCAGCAGTAGTGGAGAATGTCCTACTTATAAAATCTGCCAGTCCAAATAACTTTACCTCTTTGGCAGTTACATCGCTTGCACCTATAACTCTCATATAATCTAATTGCCTTCTCTCAGGTGCCATACGAGATGTTAGTTTATAATTAGAACTAGAAAATTTGAGTTCGTTGAATAGGGTGGGTATGATAGAAACAACCAATAGGAATATCAGTATGGGGTAGAAGTATATCAATGCTGAGATAAGAGATACAATCGTAATAAAATCTTGTGCTTGCGCAAGAGAATTCGACATAAGATTTACTCTACCTACGGTCTGTCTGCGTGCACGTTCTAGTTTATCGTAAAATTCTGAATCTTCGAGATACTGTAGGTCTACTCGAGCTGTTTTTTGTATGAGTTCCACTGATGAATCATTGGAATATAGGCTGCCCATCAGCGTATCCGTAGCACCAATCAATCTATTGAAAACATCACTAAAAATAGCAATTCCAAATTCGATAGCGATTAAGAGATATAGCTTATTTAGCTCTTGAGATTTTCCAGTATTGACAATAGCTATTACTTCATCTATAATCTCCTTTCCCACCCAGAGTAGAACAACTGGAAATATGGATTTGATTAGTCTTAGAATTACGTTGAGCGCGAACATCTTTGGGCTAGACTTATAAACAGCCCTAAAGAATCTAGGCAAATATTTCAGCGCTATAAAATTCTGTAGATATGATGCTTTTTGAGTTGTCATGTATTAAAGACGAATGATCGTGTTGTTTGGTTCATTTAACCTTATCAAGTATTAATAAATTCAGTCATTAAAAATTCAATCTGCTCTTGACAAATATAGCCTGATCACCAATTTCGTTAAAACTATACTCAAGCTGAAAAGAAAAGGTATTATAAAGAAGCATATCTAGTGCTGGTCCATAGCCAAATAGCCATTGATTAACTAACGGATTGCCTTTTGTAAAATGTCTTTCGTTGACATATCCGTAATCCATGTTCCACCGCAGCCACGCTTTAATAGATACTTTCTTGTATTGTCTAAGCATCATTCTATTCCACCGTCTAGTGATGTCTAGTATCGATAGCTTCAGAGCATTTTTATGGATGATATAATCTGTACCGTCGATGACATATAGCTCGTATCCTGTAATGACATTTCCACCATAGCCAAGACCAGAATTGTTGGAAAAGGGTATACGGTCTCTAATAAGATTGGTTTTTCCTCTTAGCCTAGTCTCGATGATGAGCGCCTCCCAAATTTTCCAGTATTTTTCTACTGAGCCGACAATAGATAGGTTATTGTATTCACTTTCAAAACCAAAACCATCTTTTTTGATATTAGCCTTTAATCGATACCCTCCCTCAGGATATAATGTGAAGACACGCTTGTCATAATCTGCATCATACTCTAATTGGAAAAATCGAAGTCTAGTGTCACCTTGCAAAAAATAATTTGAATTTAAGTTTTCCACTACGAATTCATCAACTCCGTTTTGGTGATATGAAAATCTAACCACTTGAAAGAATCTTAATCCTATACGTTTACTTAATGAGGTGCTAGCTCTAAATCTTCTGAGGAGTATCCGCTCATCTTCTAGTTGTTCGAAAAGTGTTTTATTACCTTTGGTTATATAACCTATTTCTTTTTGTTCAGAGTAAACAACATTTGTTGATAGGCCCCACCCGCCCTTGAGATAAGGAAAAGCATATTTGAGTTCATATTTACGCACATAGCCAAATTGTAGTTTGAGTTTTAGTCTATCTTTGTTTCCCGTAAGATTAAGGTGATCTATACGGGCGCCATAGTTTACTCTTTTTAGACTTCTCTTTTGTTCCTTCCACCATACATTAAAACTTCTATCTGCAAGTTCAAATATTGGGGCTGGATATATATACCAATTTTCTTGAAGGTTAACCTCGAGATCAAGTCTATTAGAGATTTGGTCCCAGTTTTTAATATTGATTTTTACAAATGTAAATAATCTTGTATTGAGTATTCTTTTTTCTTCTAGTATAATTATTTCATTGAGTGCATCCAATGAAATAGTATCACCTTTTTCAATGGCCATTTCATATTTTATGACACGATCATTTGTCTTTTTATTGCCTACGAAATTTACATTATTAACTATGATGAAGTCTATCTGCGCAGATAAATTTTTAGCCCCAATTATTATTATAAAGAATAAGAAAAAGCTTCTAATAAAAGCAATAAAGTTCATGTGAATGTAGAATTTATTATCAACAAAAATTCTATACATTGAGATAGCTCATAAGTGAATCATATCTATCCTTGAGTACATCTTCGTATTCATTTTCGGTAAATGCTCCATTGATATTATAATCAAACCTCTCTAGAGAGGCTACTATACGCCCTATACTCATTTGATTTAATTTGAGCGTGATCTGTACCTTGGTACTGTCTTCCATACGAGTAAGGAAGGTGGCTAAGATAGACCCACCTTCTCCTTCGATAATACGAGCTATTTCTGCCAGGGAATAGTTTATTTTATCAGTCTCTATTACAAGGATAGAACCAGACTCAGCAAACGAAAAACTAATCGCAAAGAAAGCAATAAGATCTTCTTGAGTGATAAGGCCTAGATATTTATTCCCATTGTCTACTACTGGTATTACTGTGAGTTTGTTTTCAGCCATTAGTTTCATCACTTCAAATAAGTGATCATTCTGATGGGCATAAGGTTTTAACATACTGAGCCTATATGAGCCTATAGCTTCGTTCATGTTCTTGTCTAGTATATCTTCTTCGGATATCATACCGAGAAATTGCTCATTATTGACAATAGGAAGATGTTTGACATGGTATATACCCATCATCGCTATTGTTTCCTCTCCTGTATCAGAAGTGCGAAGTGAGTCTATAGTTTGCGATATGAGTTCTTTAGCGATCAAGGTATAATTTTTTATTTATTAACGTCTCAGAAGTCTCTTACGTTCCGTTATAAATTCATGTTCTGACAATAATTTTCTCTGAGTTTTGCCAATTTATTAAGCTGTTATAATAATATATCGTTTGTAAGATTTACTAAAGTAATTATCTAAACTTTTGCGAAGAGTCGGAATAACGTGTTTGTCTTCTCGGAGGAGTTTCTTTTCTGTGACTAGATTTGTTAGATCGTCTATTCTTTTGATTACGCGTGTCTTGATTTCTATTTTACTTGTTTTTTGTCGCTCTATCTAAAATATTTTACACGTTAATACAGCAATATCATCGTTAAACTCTTGTTCTCCTCGGAAATCATCTATTTCTGCTATCAACGTATCATTAAACGTTTCTGGATCTTCGGTGCCATTCAACTCTACAAAATTTCTAATCATTTCATCGCCAAAGTATTCCATTTTATCGTTTTGTAATTCCACCAAACCGTCGGTAAAGCTAAGAATCAATGCATCTTTGGACAATTCTATTATCTCTTCATTGATTTCTGGCAACTTATCGAAAGCACCGATTACTGTACATCCTTGATTAAGTTCTCTGATCTTGCCGTCCATATAGAGTAAGGGAGGATAGTGACCAGCATTGATATATTTCATGGTTCGCTTCTCCGTATCTATCTCTGCTATAAAAAACGTAATGAATTTATCTGCCTTCGTAATTCGATGAACAGACTGATTGAGTGCAAACACGAAGGTCTCTAGATCTCTGTATTGAAATATTAGACTTTGAATCATGGCTTGGAAGTTGGCCATTAATAAGGCAGCCGCAACTCCCTTCCCAGAGATATCAGCAATACACATAGCAAACTTACGCTCACTGAACTGAATATAATCAAGATAATCACCTCCTACATTGAAGTGAGGACGATATATACTAGATAATTGAAAGTACTCACTTTTAGGCATCTCTTCAGGGATCAGCATGTGCTGTACCTCACTTGCTAGCTCCATTTCTCGGTTATATCTCTCTTGCTCTAATTGTCGCTTAAATAGGCGTTTATTTTCTATTGCAACAGCTATAATATTGGTGATCGTAGTAATGAACTGTATGCGGTTATAGAGATCTTCCTTCTCCTTGATACCGCCGATTATAGCATACGCGATGGGTGTATCTTTATGAAATACAGGTATGACAATATCGAAGTCATGTAACTTCTTATCATCGTCCTCTTTTATAGTATGTAGCCTGCTGTGCTCTAGTAGAAGAGGTATGAGTTCACTTTGCCTAATAGTATCAAATCCTATTGAAGTAGCGCAATGCCATCCTTCGTCTTCTATTACGAATAGTGCCATCTTGTTGATAGCCATTTCCCAACTGAGAAACGACTTGTACATATTAAACAGACCTTCTCCAGATACATTATCGTTGATCGCCTGTGTTATAGTTAGTAGCGACTTGATTTGTAGTTGTTTGAGACTAAGGTCTTTCTCTAGTTTCTCTAATAATTCTAGTTCTCTATTCATGTATGGGTTTGTCAGCCACTAAGATATAGAAATGGTTTTGCTTCATTGGTCCTGTTCTTACCTAAAGAATGGTGATTTGTCTAATTTTAATAATGAAGTAGTTTAGTAACGAGTGTTAAAATCGTGTGATCTAACAATCTGGTGTTTAGATACTTGACGAAGTTCTAAATAGAACATCCACTAAAAAACAAAGTCTCTAGTAAGAAGTTATACCTTTGATATTTCATATATTCGAAAAACAATCAAAGCGGAAACATGGCTACTAGCTCTATCAACTACCAACTTTCATCTTTATCATCAACACAGCAAAGTGTTACTTGGCGTAGTCCGTCCAATATAGCTATCGTCAAGTACTGGGGAAAACACGGAGTACAACTCCCTCGCAACCCATCGGTAAGTTTTACTTTGGATGCGGCCTATACAGATACTACGGTAAGTTTCACGGAAAAATCCGAAAAAGATGGTGAAGTAAGCATAGATTTTTACTTCGAAGGAGCACCAAATGAAGCATTCGCTAGCAAAATTACTGCGTTCCTAGAAAGCTTACATGTGGAATTTAATTTTTTGCTTGATTACAACCTTAAGATTGAGAGCAGCAATTCTTTTCCGCACTCATCTGGTATTGCCTCATCTGCGTCAGCAATGTCTGCCTTAGCGTTATGTCTTTGTAGCATAGAGAAAATATTGACTGGCTGGCCTACAGACGGGACAGACTTCTTGAATAAAGCATCTCATATCGCTAGATTGGGCAGTGGAAGTGCGACAAGGTCTGTTTTTCCTGAGGTGGCAATCTGGGGAACACATCGTAATATAGAAGGATCTACGGATCTCCAAGCAATACCTTTTGATAGTCAACTTCACAAATCATTTAAAAGCTTCCATGATGATATATTAATTGTGAGTGCTGATGAAAAGTCGGTATCCTCAAGAGCTGGACACTCACTAATGGAAGTAAACCCATACGCTACTGTAAGATACGAGCAAGCAAATAAGAATATGATGGCAACGCTAGAGGCGCTCAAGACAGGTGATATACTTAGCTTTGGTAAGATACTCGAAGAGGAAGCAATGACATTGCACGCACTCATGATGTGCTCTGACCCAAGCTACATACTGATGAAAGCCGGAACATTAGCGGTAATTGAAAAAGTAAGGGCTTTCCGTGAAGAGACATCACTTCCATTGTATTTTACGCTAGATGCAGGACCTAATGTACACCTGCTATATCCTGATGAAGTGGAGGATCAGATATGGCCATTTATTGAAAGAGAATTGGTCCCTCATTGTGTAGATGGTAAAGTAATTCGTGATCGAGTGGGTTCAGGACCAAGACTGATTTAGTTTTAAGTCAAGAGTTTCTAGTCAGTAATCTTAAGTTGACCGTGAATAGTGGAAAACTAAGTAAATGAATCAAGCATTTGATTTTATATAAACGATTACATTTTCTCACATCTTTAGTGATTGTTGTACCTACGGCAATCATTTATGGATTTGCACTGGCTATATTACTTCCAGAGCATTAGGATATTCAGGACGCTACTATAGATCTCTTTAATTTTATGAGAGCAATTATGTGTCTATATATTGGCGGTGCGATTATTTGGCTTCATGGAATAATTAATAACAGTTATTGGAAAGCATCTACTCAATTAAACTTCCTATTTATGGCAACCTTAGATTTAGGAAGATTACTTAGCATGTTATTAAATGGAATGCCAAGCGGAGGTTATCTTTTGTGTGTGATTGTAGAAATATTGTTAGCAGATTTTGCAATTTATTAATTGCAACGAAATGTAATTATGCATTCTTCATACTAAGAGAAATTCTTTTACGAGCCTCATCGACATCCATTACTTTTACTTTCACCTGTTGATTAAGTTTAAGTACTTCGGCTGGATCTTTGATAAATTTATTAGTGATTTGTGAGATATGTACTAGACCACTTTCTTTGATGCCGATATCTACAAATGCTCCAAACTTAGTGATGTTATTTATCACTCCAGGCATCACCATCCCAATACTTAGATCGGCAATTGAATTAATTCCTTCAGAGAAGTGCATGGCCTCTGCTTCACCTCTGATATCGATTCCTGGTTTAGCTAGTTCTGTGATGATATCTTTGAGTGTAGGTATTCCTATTTTGGCAGTGACATATCGATTTAGATCTATACTACCTAATACTGATTCATTGTGGAGAAGCTTTGCAATTTTTATTTTCGCATCTAACGCCATTTGTTTTACTATAGGATAAGATTCTGGATGTACTGCTGTAGTATCAAGCACATTTTTTCCATCTCTTATTCTCAAAAAACCCGCTGCTTGTTCAAACGATTTGGTACCCATACGAGCTACTTTTTTCAGTTGTTTTCTATCGTAAAAGGCTCCGTTCTCAGTTCTATATTTCACAACGTTTTCGGCAAGTGTTGGGCCTAGTCCTGATACGTATGTTAGTAGATGTTTGCTCGCAGTGTTCAGGTTTATTCCTACAGCATTTACGCTACTTTCTACTGTACGGTCAAGGCTATCTTTAAGTAAGTTTTGATCTACATCATGTTGATACTGTCCGATTCCTATAGACTTAGGATCTATTTTTACTAACTCTGCTAGCGGATCCATAAGTCGTCTTCCTATAGATACTGACCCCCTTACTGTGAGATCTTGAGTTGGAAACTCTTCCTGTGCCACCTTGGATGCAGAATAGATAGATGCACCACTTTCATTTACAAGATGTATGTCTATTTTATTTTCAAACTCTATAGACTTGCAGAGGACCATTGTCTCTTTCCCTGCTGTACCATTTCCTATTGCGATGGCTTCTGATTTATATTTTTTTGTAAGCTTATATATTTTGTCTTTAGCATCTTCTATACGCATCTGTGGAGGATGTGGATAGATCACAGTATCATATAGCAAATCTCCATTTTCGTTAAGACATACAACTTTACATCCAGATCGAAATCCAGGATCGATTGCTATTATGGGTTTGGTTCCTAGAGGAGCAGCAAGTAACAATTGCTTCAAATTTTCACTGAATACGTTGATTGCTTCTATGTCTGCTTTATGTTTGGATAGTTTTCTATATTCATTTTCTATAGAGGGATATA
>TARA_B110000879_G_scaffold69681_1_pt1 | contig 13845 bp, 11 predicted proteins | sample TARA_B110000879 | Tara Oceans TARA_B110000879 (sample SAMEA4398094) | marine metagenome | biome: Polar Biome; feature: [SRF] surface water layer (ENVO:00010504); material: water (ENVO:00002006), including particulate matter (ENVO:01000060) such as... | depth 5 m
TCGGGCAAAGAAGATTTATACAAATACGAAGGCGGGTTAAGAGCCTTTGTTGATTATCTGAACAAGAATAAGGTAGCTGTAAATAAGGCATTTTACTTCAGCTCCGAGCGAAAAGAAGACGGGATCACTGTCGAAGTAGCGCTGCAGTGGAATGATTCCTACCAAGAAAACATATTCCCCTATACGAACAATATTCCCCAAAGAGATGGGGGAACCCACCTCGCCGGTTTCAGAGGCGCGCTAACCCGAGTGCTCAAAGGCTATATTGACAAGGAGTTGGCAACTCGAAAGGGCAAAGAAGTTACCACGTCCGGAGATGATGCTCGAGAAGGGCTTACAGCGGTCATTTCGGTGAAGGTGCCGGATCCAAAGTTCTCTTCGCAGACGAAGGACAAGTTGGTGTCCTCTGAAGTTAAAACTGTTGTTGAACAGGAAATGGCATCGCACTTTAGCGACTATCTCTTAGAAAATCCCCAAGACGCAAAACTTATTGTTGGCAAAATGCTAGATGCGGCACGTGCGCGAGAAGCGGCGCGCAAGGCTAGAGAAATGACGCGACGTAAAGGCGCACTAGATATTGCCGGTTTACCAGGCAAACTCGCCGACTGCCAAGAGAAAGATCCAGCACTTTCCGAGATATATATAGTGGAGGGTGACTCGGCGGGTGGTTCAGCAAAACAAGGAAGGAACCGTAAAAATCAGGCTATTTTGCCGCTAAAAGGCAAGATCCTAAACGTAGAGAAGGCGCGCTTCGATAAGATGTTGAGTTCCGTTGAAATCGGAACATTGATTAAGGCGTTAGGTTGTGGAATAGGCAACGAGGAATTTGCGCCAGAAAACCTGCGGTATCACAGCATTATTATCATGACGGACGCTGATGTTGACGGTTCACATATTCGAACATTACTACTGACTTTCTTTTTCAGGCAGATGCGAGAGCTTGTTGAGCGTGGCCATATCTTCATCGCGCAGCCGCCGCTGTACAAGATTCGAAAGGGAAAACAGGAACAGTATCTAAAAGATGACACTGAGTTAGCCGAATACCAAACCCAAACAGCCCTCGATGGAGCAAGCCTGCATGTGAATTCGGATGCCCCGGGAATTACAGACGACGCACTTGAATCATTGGTGAAGAAGTACAACAACAGCTATGCAATTATTAGCCGGCTAGCAAGGCTCTATCCTACCGAGATTCTAGAGGCGATGATATTCACTAGAAGCTTGGGCGAGGATGAATTGAAATCTGAAGCGCAAGTGCAGAAATGGCTTGAGGAATTGAGCGCTAAATTCACTGAAATGTACGCGAGTGTGAGCATTAACTATACGTTTGAAGCCATAAAAAACCAAGAGAGACAGCTATTTCTACCTGAAGCAAAACTAAACCTTCATGGCTTAGAAAAGTCCTTTGGGTTCAGTCGGGACTTCTTTCATTCTGGCGAATACCGAGCACTTACTGATCTTGGTCAAACTCTGGAAGGCCTTATCGAAACCAGTGCTTTCGTTAAGCGCGGCGAGAAAACAGCAGAAATTTCCTCCTTCGCCGAAGCAGTAGAATGGCTCACCAACGATGCAATGAAAGGCCACTATTTACAGCGCTATAAGGGTTTGGGAGAAATGAACCCAGATCAGCTGTGGGATACCACGATGAATCCCGAGACTAGAAGAATGCTACAGGTAACTATTGAGGATGCTATTGGCGCTGATCAACTTTTTAATACTCTAATGGGCGACCAGGTAGAGCCACGGCGCGAATTTATCGAAGCTAATGCGCTAGCTGCAGAAAACTTAGATATTTAGGCTTTTCTACTTAAGAAAACGTACAGATTGAGCTTAGCTAGTACTCACTACGAGTACTAGCTAAGCTCAACAACCTTCTTGCGTATCCAATCCTCAACATCGGCAGTAAGCTCACTGGCGTCTCGCTCTCCCAATTCTATTCTCTCGCCTATAACAACAGTAACTATCCCCGGCCTTTTGATGAATTCACGAGCCGGCCAACAGTATCCTGCATTGTGAGCTATCGGGATGATGCCGGTGTTTGCGGCAATGGCAAGTTTTGCGCCACCACGTGAGAAGCGTTTAACGGTACCGTACTTTGACCGGCTACCCTCCGGGAAAACGATAACCGAATTTCCATTCTGAATCCGGTCAACGCCTTGTATTAGTAATGAACGACCAGCCTCTCGAGGTTTACTCCTATCAATCGCTATGGGTTTAAGAAGGCGCATAGACCAGCCCCAAAAAGGTATTTGTGTTAGTTCCTTCTTCAGTATTGGCGATACAGGATAAATGAGTTTATAGAATAGAATCGTTTCCCAACTACTTTGATGATTCGCCAATATAATGGCTGGCGCATTTGGTAGGTTTTCAAGACCATGGACTACATATCTAACACCGCAGCAGAGTCGCAGTGATCCCAAAATAAACCCGCACCAGATGCTGGCAAATATATGTCGACCTTTGGGCGGCAGGATAGGGAACAGAAGAATGAAAAAAATAGATAAAAAAACGGTGCCTGGATAGTAACCAACATAAAAAATAAAAGAGCGTACACCTAGAAATAATCTAGACATCATTCAGTGACCCAAGAATAGCCGTAACAGCCGACGCCAAATCGTCGTAAGCAGGCACAGGCAGACAGTTGGATTCACCAAGCGCTTGTTCAGTAATAAAGCCTTTGCCTGTACGAACTAAGATGGGATTGCAGTCGAAAGCTCGAGCAGCCTGAATATCCTTTAGGCTATCCCCTACGAAGTAGCATCCCTGAAGCTTACACGCAAACTCGTTCTCGATCTGTTCAAGGAGGCCGGTGCCAGGCTTTCTGCAAGAACAGTCTTCGTTAGGATGATGAGGGCAGTAGAAAATTCCATCAATTACTCCGCCCGCCCTTTCAACCATAGAACACATCAAATGATGAATTTCAGATAACTGATCTTCGTCGAAATGCTCTCGAGCAAGTCCAGATTGATTAGTTGCAATTACGACCTTGAAACCAGCCTCGCACAACCGTGCTATAGCAGGAATGCTACCTTTGATAGGAATGAATTCTTCTGCTGATTTTATATAGTCATCCGAATCGTGATTGATAACACCATCACGATCTAGTACTACAATTTTCATGGTTGCTCACTTTGACTAAACAGAACTAAGAGGTGTGCAGGAAAGAAATATCTGCAACTTTAAGAAAAATATCACGCAGTCGTTGCAGTAAGGCTATACGATTATTCTGAACAGACTTATCGTCGCACATCACTAGTACGTCATCAAAAAAATCATCAACTGAATTTTTGAGTTGGGCAAGCTCTGCAAGTCCCGACGTATAGTCGCCAGCTTCAAACAAAGGTGCCGTACTATGCTCTCTATCGCGCAGTTGTTGAAAGAGCGCTTTTTCTGCCTCGTGAACTAATAGTTCAGCGTTTACATCATTAGATAAAGAAGAGGCATCGACCTTGTCTAATAGGTTGGAGACTCGCTTGTTCGCAGCAGCCAATGCAGCTGACTCGTCAAGTTGCACGAAACTCGATACAGCCTCAATTCGTTTTGCGAAATCGTACGGTTTGCGAGGTTTGATCTGCATAACAGATTGAAAAACATTACTAGGAATACCTTCGTCTGAATACCAGCTGCGAAATCGCTCGAGCATGAATTCAAAAACAGTCTCTGCAGTATCTGAATCTAATTCAAGTGCTGTAAAACTCTCAAGCGACGTTTCTATGCAGGCGAGGAGATCTAAGTCCAATTTGTTCTGAACCATTATGCGTAATACGCCGATAGCAGAGCGCCGCAGAGCAAATGGGTCTTTAGAGCCGGTTGGAGGTTGGCCGATGGCAAATAGGCCCACAATGGAATCAAGTTTATCGGCAATCGCTAATATGCTCCCTATGCCGGTAGAGGGCAGATCGCCCCCTGAATATTTGGGCATATACTGTTCACTGATAGCCGTAACTACAGGCTCAGGTTCGCCGTCATTGGCCGCATAATAAGAACCCATAAGGCCTTGCAGGTCAGCAAATTCTCCAACCATATTAGTGACCAGGTCACATTTAGAGAGCATGGCAGCCCTCTCACTTTGTGCTTCGTTCTCCCCTGTATTCGCCGCAATAAATTTAGCTAGCTTGGCGACTCGTAAACTGCGTTCATAGACGGTGCCCAGCTTCTTTTGAAACACGACCTTTTTAAGTAGTTCCAAGCGACTCTCTAGGGATGATTGTTTATCAGTTTCATAGAAAAACTTGGCGTCTGCTAGTCTAGGGCGAATTACCCTCTCGTTGCCTTCAATAACTTGCGAAGGGTCGGTGCTGCGGATATTGCTCACAGACACAAAATACGCGAGCAGCTTTTCTTCCCTGTCCAATAGATAGAAACATTTCTGATGTGACTTCATTGCTAGGATCAGGGCTTCCGAGGGAACTTCCAAATATAGCTCTTCGAATCTGCCAGTTAAGGCGACCGGATATTCAACGAGGCCGGTAACCTCATCCAAAAGTGACTCATCAACCACGGTAGTGGCGTCGAGCTTCACACCTTCCTTGGTGATCGCATTTCGAATCAGTTCTCTACGTTTTGTAAAATCGGCAATAACGTTGCCGGGTTCAAGCAAAAGTGCTTCGTACTCGCTTGCCTTGTTGATGCGGATCTTATCTGGATGGTGAAAGCGATGGCCAAAGCTGTCGGCGCCGGACTCCACTCCCATAATTTTTGATGGAACGACTTCTTCACCGAACAACATCAGTAACCAGTGTACGGGGCGTACAAACTCATCTCTTGAAGCACCCCAGCGCATTCTTTTGGCAATAGGAAGCTTGGCGAGCGCTGCGTCGACGATTGCAGGCAATATCTCGTTTGTAGACTTGCCGGGGAGCGTGGACGAAAAGCCAAGTTTTTCTACGCCGTCTTTTTCCATTGTGGCTAAGTCGGCAACAGTCACTCCACACGCCTTGGCGAATCCTTCAGCTGCGCGCGTGGGATTGCCATCGGCATCGTACGCGGCTTTTACGGCAGGGCCGAATTTTTCGGTCAGCCTGTCAGCCTGTTTCGTATCTAACGCACAAACCAATACGGCTAATCGGCGGGGTGTAGCGAAGGACTTTACCTCACCGTGAGCTAGGGACTCCTTCTTGAGGCCTTCTACTACTCCAGCTTGAAATGATTTCGATAGCTTGAGTAGTGCTTTTGGAGGCAATTCCTCTGTGCCCAATTCGACTAGAAAATCTTGTTTCGACATGACTATTTTTCCAAAAATTCCTTACGGAGCGCTTCGCTTGCTAGCGGGAAACCGAGCTGTTTCCGGCTCGAGTAATAGACTTCCGCCACTGCGCGCGCGAGTGTTCTCACACGAAGGATGAAGCGCTGTCGCTCTGTCACCGAGATGGCATTCCTGGCATCGAGTAAGTTGAAATAGTGAGAGGCCTTTAGCACTTGCTCATAGGCAGGCAACGCTAGTTGTTTTTCAATGAGAACCTCACATTGCCGCTCGCTATCATCGAAATTGCGAAAAAGAATATCAACATCAACATGCTCAAAATTAAAGGCGGACATCTCTACTTCGTTCTGTTTAAAAACATCCCCATAGGTAACTACGCCATCAGGGCCATCCGTCCATACAATGTCATAGATACTGTCGACACCTTGGAGGTACATGGCGATTCGCTCGATGCCGTACGTAATTTCTCCGCTTACGGGGTAACATTCAAGTCCACCTACCTGTTGGAAGTAAGTGAATTGCGTTACCTCCATTCCATTGAGCCATACTTCCCAACCTAGCCCCCATGCGCCGAGAGTTGGAGATTCCCAATTGTCTTCGACAAATCGGATATCGTGTACCGACATATCTATACCTAGAGAGCGTAATGAATCAAGGTAGAGTTCTTGGATGTTCTTTGGAGAGGGCTTCAGAAGAACCTGAAATTGGTAATAATGCTGCAACCGATTCGGGTTCTCTCCATAACGGCCGTCAGTAGGCCGACGACAGGGTTGAACGAAAGCTGTATTCCAAGACTCGGGACCGATGGCTCGCAAAAAAGTAGCCGGGTGGAACGTCCCTGCGCCGACTTCCATATCGAGTGGCTGCATAATGACGCATCCTTGATCAGCCCAAAATTGCTGTAAGGCAAAAATGAGTCCTTGAAAGGTGCTACTGTCTAAATTCTTGTTCACGCGTTGGCCGGTTTGCTTGGATAGATTAGAATGGTCTGTATTGTTAAATGACTATAAAGTCAGAGGCTTGCAATTATCCTCGATTATCCCGAAATAATCCACCTGCGGGCTAGATAAGGGGATAGTGACAAAGACCCGGCCGATTGTTTCTACACAGAAATTATGCTTCCATCTCCCCCTAATTCTATCGACCTACCTATCTAAATGAGAAATCATTATCGCCACAGTTAAATATTATTTCCTACTCTCTTTCCTCTTTATAACGGCGAATTTGCCACTGAGGGTCGTCCATGGATTAGCCTCTATCTGGGGAGCAACGCTCTATTACCTTCCCAATAGAGCGCGAGAGACGACATTAAAGAATCTAAAAGTCTGTTTTCCTGATTTGCCGGCCAAAGAAATCTCACGTCTTGCGAAAGAGAGCCTGACCAGCACGGCGAGTACGGCCATGGAGATGGGCAAATCGTGGATGTTACCGATAGAAAAGACTTGTTCGCTCGTTACTGAGACCGAAGGGTTTGAGAGCTTCCAAGAAGCTGCAAACAACAATCAGGGCATCGTCTTGTTGACACCCCACTTGAGCAATTGGGAGATATTCGCTATGTATGTCAGTTGGAATATTGAATCGACTTTCATGTATCAGCCACCTAAACTACTTGCGCTTGATCGCTTGCTGCAACGAGTTCGGTCTCGCGGCGGATTGAAGCTTGCACCGACCGACATAAAGGGAGTCTCAATGCTACTCAAGGCGTTAAAGAGAGGGGAGTTGGTTGGTGTTTTGCCTGATCAAGTGCCGAATGAAGAAGGAGGAGAGTTCGGCGAATTTTTTGGTGAACAGGCGTTAACAATGACACTGGTAAGCAAGCTTGTGGCACGGTCGCAGGCCAAAGTTTTCTGTGGCTATGTGGTACGTCTACCGAAAGGGAGAGGTTTTAAGTTAACTATTCGAGAGGCGGATTCAATGATCTACGATGAAAACCTATCCCAATCTATCCGCGGGCTCAATAAATCTGTAGAAGACTGTGTACTCATGGCAGTGGAGCAATATCAGTGGGAATATAAACGGTTTCGAAAACAGCCGAAGGGCAAAAAGATTTACTAATTAACTATTCATGTACTGCCTAACTTGATAAATATCCATAAGTTAAGCCGTTAGCTCGTAATTGATAGGATAACGAAAACCTATCTTTTCCAGAACATAGGCGTAAATAAAACTAGCAAAGTAAAAATCTCTAGCCGCCCCAATAACATCGCAAAACACAATATCCATTTTGCCGCCGCAGAAAGTTGCCCGTAAGTCACCGAAACTTCGGCGAGACCCGGGCCTAGATTATTTAAGCATGCACCTACGGCACTGAAGGCTGTAACAATATCTAGACCTGTAGCTAGCAGTGCTAGAAGCATAACCATAAATACCATTACATATACGGCGAAAAAACCCCAGACAGATTCTACTATCCGATCCGAGACACGCTGCCCACCGAGTTTGATTGGTATAACGGCGCGGGGATGAATCAATCGCTGCACTTCCCTAAAGCCTTGCTTAAAAATCAACAGAATGCGTATGACTTTCATACCGCCACCGGTAGAGCCGGCACAGGCACCGATGATGGCTGCATAGAGAAGCACGTAGGGTAAAAACAGGGGCCATGAATTAAAATCGGCTGTTGCGAATCCAGTCGTCGTCGCCATGGACACAACTTGAAAAACGCCCTTAATCGAAGCCTCAAATAGGCTCGAATACACATCCGAAAAATACAGCACTACAACGGTGACTACCGATACGGATACTAGAATAAATGCGTAGAATTTAAATTCTGGATCAAAAAGATAGTGACCAATCTTCCTTCTCTGCCAAGCAGTAAAGTGCAATGCGAAATTCACACCCGCGATAAACATGAATATAATGGCGATTATTTCAATGGCTGGATTGTCGAAATAGCCTAGGCTAAGGTCATGAGTAGAGAAGCCGCCAATGGCAACGGTGGTGAAGCTATGGCTAATCGCATCGAATAGATCCATGCCAGCAATCCAGTAGGCGAGCGCACAAACAACCGTCAGCGTGAGATAAATATACCAAAGCGCCTTCGCCGTTTCCGCAAGTCGAGGTACTAACTTATTGTCTTTTACAGGCCCAGGGCTTTCAGCTCGGTAGAGCTGCATCCCACCAATACCAAGCATCGGCAGCAATGCCATGGCTAGCACAATGATGCCCATTCCGCCCAGCCATTGTAACTGCTGCCTATAGAATAGAATCGATTTTGGTAAATCATCGAGACCGGATATCACGGTTGCGCCGGTTGTGGTAAGCCCAGAAAGTGATTCGAACACCGCATCAGTTACCGACAGCTCTACCGCAGAGGAGAAGATAAATGGCAAGGAGCCTGCGATACCTAATACTGCCCAAAATAGAGTTACGACTAAAAAACCGTCTCGTGTGCCGAGCTCTGCATGTGACCTAACGGTTGCAAGCCACATCAAAAAACCAATGCTAAAAATAATAAGTAGCGAATCTGTAAAGACGCTCGCCATGCCATCAGCATAAATGTATGAGACGAGTAGAGGCGGCAGATTGCCTAATGCACTAAAGAGCATTAGCAATATACCTAATATTTTTATGATGATTGAGGCGTGCATAGTTTTCGTAGCCTTTAGAAGAAGCTGAAACCAACTTGGAACAGCCGTTCCACTTCAGGAATACGTTTGCGATCTACAAGGAACAAGATCACGTGATCGTCAGGCTCGACGACGGTGTTGTCATGGGCGATGAGCACTTCATCGTTGCGCACAATCGCACCAATTGTTGTACCTTCCGGCAGGTCGATATCTTCGATAGCCTTGCCTACTACTTTCGATGAAGCTTCATCGCCATGAGCGATTGCTTCCATCGCCTCGGCGGCCCCTCTGCGTAGAGAATGTACATTTACTACATCACCGCGTCGAACGTGTGCTAGGAGTTTTCCGATCGTTGCCTGTTGTGGAGAAATGGCGATATCAATTTCTCCACCTTGGACGAGATCGACGTAGGCGGAATTGTTAATAAGCGCCATGACCTTCTTAGCGCCTAGCCTCTTAGCTAAAAGGGAGGACATGATATTGGCTTCGTCGTCGTTAGTAAGCGCGAGAAATACATCGGTATCAGCAATGTTCTCTTCAATTAGTAGGTCGCGCTGGGATGCTTCACCGTTTAGCACAATAGCGTGATTAAGTGTTTCAGAGATTAAAGAACATCGATCAAAGTCTCTCTCAATAATTTTAACTTGATAACGATCCTCAACACTCTCAGCTAGGCGCATTCCGATGTTTCCGCCACCGGCGATCATCAATCTCTTATAGGGCTTGTCCATGCGCCGCAGTTCGCTCATGCATGCACGTATGTTTTCCTGTGCTGCTACGAAAAAGACCTCATCATCTGCTTCGATAACAGTCGAGCCCTCGGGAATTATTGGGCGGTCCTTGCGAAAGATCGCCGCAACGCGAGTGTCCACTGATGGCATGTGTTGGCGTAGTAAACGAATTTCTTGGCCAACGAGTGGTCCGCCGTAGTATGCCTTCACAGCAACGAGCTGCACTTTACCATCGGCAAAGTCCAATACCTGTAATGAGCCAGGCAGGTCAAGCAAGCGCTCGATGTCGCTAGAGACAATTAATTCTGGACTGATAACAGTATCAACAGCAATGCCGTGTTGGCCGAATAACTTATCTGAAACAAGGTAGGAAGAGGAGCGAATGCGACAGATCTTCTTTGGAGTTTGGAACAGAGAGTAGGCCACACGACAGGCGACCATATTAATCTCGTCGCTCTCGGTTACCGCAATGATCATGTCCGCGTCATGCCCGCCTGCTTTCTCCAAAACGTCAGGTAAAGAAGGATGACCAGCTACGGTGCCTATATCGATATGGTCTTTGAGTTCGCGGAGCTTCTCGGTGTCTGCATCGACAACCGTTATGTCGTTCGCCTCATTCGCCAGGGTTTCGGCTAGGGTGCTGCCCACCTGGTTGGCGCCGAGGATAATTATTTTCATGCTGGCCTTACATTATTGATCGAACAAGTGAATCTAGAAATTCTACGCTAACTCTTTTCGTTACTGTTTTTGTAATACCGCGTAGAAAAAACCATCAGGGCCTGAGTTTGTACCTGGCAGAAGCTGCCTACCAAAAGCACATTCTACTCCCCAATCGGCTGTTATGGCTTCATATTTAGCGCTATCAGTAGAATCGAGAAAACGTTTAATAGTCTCTTCGTTCTCCTGCCGTAGCAGAGAACAAGTGGTATAGAGCAATAGGCCTCCAGGCTTGAGACAAGTCCACAGTTTAGTCAGCAGGGTTGACTGAATTTCTGCCAGGGATTTGGCTTGCTCGGGCTTCCTTAGCAATTTGATATCTGGATGTCGGCGAATGACGCCAGTTGCTGAACACGGGGCATCTAGAAGAATGCGATCGAATTGTATGCCGTCCCACCAAGTCTCTAATTCACTGGCGTCTGCAGCCACCAAGTTCGACTCGACCCCTAGCCTATCAAAATTCTCTCGTATTCGGTCCAGCTTTGATTGACTAATGTCTATAGAGGTCATCCGAGTAAGTGAGTCTTCACTTTCAAGTATGTGACAGCTCTTACCGCCCGGAGCGGCACAAGCATCGAGAACGTGCTGAGCTGGCTCGAGCTGAAGCAGGTTAGGCACAAGCTGTGAAGCCTCATCCTGTACGCTTACCTTCCCCTCAACGAATCCTGGCAAGTCGGTGACGGGGGTTGGCTTATCGAGATACACAGCGGAGTCACTCAAGCCTCCGGCAGTTGCGCCAATGCCAGCTTGTGCTAGTGATTCAAGATATTGCTCTCGGGAATTTTTAGCGAGGTTAACCCGCAGGGTCATCGGAGGGCGCTGGTTGCTGTTGTGGAATATAGATAACGCTTGTTCTGGCCACTGACCGCGAATTTCTGAGTCTAGCCAACTTGGAAATGCCAGATCTCCATTGGGCTGGCTTGCAGTCAAAGCTTTCTCTAGTTCGTCTTTTTTGCGCTGATAGCCACGCAAGACGGCATTAACCAAGCCTTTCGCCCAAGGCTTCTTGAAGATAAGGACTGCAGAAACTGACTCGTTGATAACGGCATATTCCGCAACCTCTAGCTCTCTCAATTGATAGAGTGCACAAATCATTAGACATTTAATGTCCAAATCCTGCTTCTTGAGCGGCTTGTTTAGCAACTGCTCGAGTAGGGACTCCAAAGCGAAGTACCAGCGACAGCAACCGTAACTGCTCTCTTGGATCAGACTAAACTCTGGATGATCTTTGTGATTACCCAGCAGGGTATTCAGTGAGCCGCGATCGTTAAGCAGGGAACAAAGTATCTTGGCAACTATGGCTCGGCTATTGCTCATTCTATTTTGGTTGCTCACAGGTAAATGTAACGTCGCGAGAAAATAATTCCGGACGCGAATTGTTAATGTCTTTTACAGATGCGGGTTTCTTGCCTGGAAGTTGTACTCGTTGTACCTGGAGTGTTCCAGAACCGCAACTTACAGAGAAATGCGTTTTTACGCTTTCCACTATCTGACCTGCCTTGGCATTGGAATTATTCATGGACACAGAACCTTCGAGAATGCGCAGACGCTGATCGCTCAATATCGTATAGGCGGGGTTTCTTCCTATACCCGCGCGAATCTGAAGATCAATTTCCGGCGCGCTCAGGCGCCAATCAATAAACGCCTCGGACTTTTCTAACTTCGCCGCGTAATTGCTATCCTCATCATTCTGAATCATGGAATCATATTGAAACCGCTCTAGGTTGCTAAGAGTTTTTAGAAGTGCTGTTTGGCCCGCTATTTGTAGTTTCTCTTCTAGGTCGATGCGGTTGTCCGTAGAAGTAATCTCCACAGTCTCTTTGTACAGCATGGCGCCAGTATCCAAGCCTTCGTCCATCTGCATAATAGTGACACCTGACACTTTATCGCCCGCTAACAATGAACGTTCAATCGGAGCTGCGCCTCGCCAGCGGGGTAGTAATGATGCATGTACGTTCAAGCAACCAAGTCTTGGAACATCGAGTATTCTTTTTGGAAGAATAAGCCCATACGCAACCACGATCATCAAGTCACTATTGAGCGAGGCTAACGTTTCAGTTTCTTCCAAGGGTCGTAGAGTCGATGGCTGAAAAACGGGGAGCCCATTCTCAAGAGCGGTTAGTTTGACGGGGCTAGCTTGTAATTTCTTGCCGCGGCCAGCGGGGCGATCAGGCTGCGTGTAGACTGCGACCACATGGTGGCCCGCCTTTAGCAATGCTTGCAGATGCGCAGCAGCAAAAGCAGGTGTTCCCGCAAAACAGATTCGTAAGTTTTTCATTAATTCAGGCAGACTTATTTTGCTCTTTCTGGAGCTTAGAGCGAATTCGCTGCCTCTTCAAAATGCTGAGATAGTCGACGAATAACTTGCCATCGAGATGATCTATCTCGTGCTGGATACAGGTCGCTAGAATGTCTTCGGCAGTTTGCTCGAATTTCTCGCCCTTGGCGTCTTGTGCTGTTATCTTTAGCATCCGAGGTCGAGATACGGTTTCATAAAAACCAGGGACTGAGAGACAGCCTTCGTCATATTCGGATAACTCATCTTCAAGAATTTTGATTTCAGGATTAATAAATACTTGCGGACTATCCCGATTCTCCGATACATCTATAATCAATAGACGTTTATGAACGTCTACCTGAGTTGCAGCGAGCCCGATACCTTCGGCTTCATACATCGTTTCGAGCATATCTTCGATCAAGACTTCTAGCTTTTCGTCGAAAACACTAACGGGCTCGGCTATTTTCCTTAGTCTGGGGTCAGGAAATTCCAGAATTTGTAAAATTGACATAGTCGTGAAAACCTACAGAAATAGTGTGACGCAGTATGTGAACTGCTTCTAGTGATAATTATAGCGTATTGCTAACATATGAACTCAACGCTTTTTAGCGCGGAAGACTAAGAATGAAAAATCTGGGACTCAGACAACTACTACAAGCGTTGGCAATAGGCTTGGCGTGCTTGAGCACATTGATGTCTGCACATGGGCAAACCAGCATACTCGTGAACGACTATCCTACCAGCTATTTAGTCAAAGATGGCGACACGTTGTGGGAAATTGCAGGCCAATTTCTGTAAGATCCAGAACGCTGGGCTGACATCTGGCAGCCGGATGAATACCTAGACAACCCTGATCTTATTTACCCTGGCGATACCCTGAAGCTCAGTATATTGGGCGGAACACCCCGTGTCTTCGAGCAGCGAGGCGACCGGGAAGTAGAAACTATTTCTCCCCAAGTACGAGAAGAAGCTCTGCAAAGTGCGATTCCTGCTATTCCACTAGAATCTATAGAGAATAGTTTTACCAGAAATAGGATTATCAACCCCGCCGACTTTGATTCTGCGCCTTTTATCGTCTCGAACGCAGGCAGTAATCTTGCGATTGGTACTGGCGACGAAGTATTCGCCCGAGGCTCTTTCCTTATCGGAACAACGTCCTTTGAAATATATCGTACGGGTCAGACTTATTATGGAGAAGGGTTAAAAAAGAAACGCGCGTTCGGTCTGTTGAACACCACCGAAGAAGAAGTTCTAGGAATTGAAGTTGAATATCTAGGCTTTGCCAGTATCATCGAAATCATAGCTCCCGATATGAGGAAGTTAATCATTAACAATGGTACTAAAGAG
>TARA_B110000879_G_scaffold169345_1_pt1 | contig 13838 bp, 14 predicted proteins | sample TARA_B110000879 | Tara Oceans TARA_B110000879 (sample SAMEA4398094) | marine metagenome | biome: Polar Biome; feature: [SRF] surface water layer (ENVO:00010504); material: water (ENVO:00002006), including particulate matter (ENVO:01000060) such as... | depth 5 m
GTTGGGGGATTTTTCAAGTACCTATCGATACTAATAATCCAATTACGGAGGAAGATAAAAATGTTACTAACCCAAAAGAAAGAGAACGCCTCTACTGGCAGGATGACCACTTGAGGCTGTTTGGCCTGGATTATGGTAAAAAATTAGCTACAGCAGGCTTTAAAGTTACTGAGAGCGACTTTATCAATGAATTAACCCCTGAATTAGTAGAGCGCTACGCCCTTCCTAAAGGAGAAATCGTTTATTTCTGTGAAAAAGCATAACATAACTAATGAATAAAATTATCTTTTTACTAATGATAAGTGTACAGCTTTTAGATGCTCAAAGTTTAAAAGATTTACAATTTGGAACTGACTCTACTTTTGAAGTAGTAAGTTGGAATATTGAATGGTTCCCAAAAAATGCTCAAGTAACTGCTGACTCAGTTAAAATAATAATCCAAACCTTAGCTGCTGACATATATGCACTTCAAGAGATTGATGATACTACTCTTTTAAAACAAGTGGTAGGTACTATTCCTGGATATAGCTGTTATTTTAAAAGTAGTTATTACGGTGGATTAGCTTATGTGTATAATACTAATACAGTACAAGTGAATAAAAAGCATGAAATTTATACTTCACAGCCTTTTTGGAATTCTTTTCCTAGATCACCACAAGTTTTAGAACTTACTTTCAAAAATGAAGACTATATAATTATTAACAATCACTTAAAATGTTGTGGAGATGGATTGATTGATCTTAGTAATACTTCTGATGAAGAAAACAGAAGATTAAGTGCTGTTAATTTGTTAAAAAATTATGTAGATAGTATTTTTTCGAATGAAAAAGTAATAGTTGTTGGTGATTGGAATGATATACTAACTGACCCTATCCCTAATAATGTATTCAATTCTTTTTTAAACGATTCTGAATATTTGTTTGTTGATTTTCCAATTGCCCTTGGTAGTTCTGCTAATTTTTCTTTTCCTACCTGGCCATCACATCTTGATCATATTCTAATTTCTGATGAGTTATTTTCTGATTTTTCAAAACCTAATTCTGAGTTATCATGTATTAGACTTGATGATTATATGAGTAGCTGGAATACATACGATTATAATATTTCTGACCACAGACCTGTAGGTTTGAAATTGCAAGTAGATGCTGTAATTAGTAATACTCTTGAAATTGAAATTATAGATAATAACCTTATTAAAGTAGTTGATATTTTAGGTAGAGAAACAAAAAATAAAATTAATGCTCCCCTATTTTATTTGTATGAAAATGGTATTGTAGAAAAGAAGATAATAGTTGAATAAAAATCCTAATAAGAAATATAAATCACTTTTTTGGTTTCAAAAAATTCTTCCTCAAATAAATCAGCTATTTCGTATTTAATGTGAGTCATTCCTCTTAGCTCTTCTGATAAATCACCTCCTTTAAGGTAAAGAATACCATTATTTAAAGTGTTATTATGAGTGTTATTAATTTTCCCTTTTACCCATTTTTTAAAATCTGTCATATTGGTAACAGCTCGACTCACTACAAAATCAAATGTTTCTTTTGTGTTTTCAGCTCTTTCGTGTAGGGTTCTGACATTAGTTAACCCAATTGATCTACTAATTTCATTTACTACTTTTATTTTCTTACCAATGCTGTCTACTAGCAAGAAACTAACTTCAGGAAATAATATAGCTAAAGGTATTCCTGGAAAACCACCTCCTGTACCAATATCTAATATTTTTGTACCTTTTTCAAATTGAATAACTTTAGCAATAGCTAATGAGTGTAAAACATGGTTAGTGTAGAGTGTTTCCATATTTTTCCTGGAAATTACATTAATTTGTTCATTCCAATGTTCGTAAAGGTGTTTTAAGTTATCAAACTGTTTGATTTGTTTTTCTGTTAAATCAGGGAAATACTTGTGGATTATATGCATTTAGTAATTATCTTTTACTCCTGACATAATTTTAAATAACTGTTCTCTACTTCTGTGTAATTGTGCTTTTACTGTTCCTAAAGGAATATCTAGTTCATCTGCTATTTCATCATAACTTAATTCTTTAAAATATCTTAGTTTTACTAAGTCACGATACTTTGGCTTCAATTTATCAACAATTTGGCGTAATATAGCTATTCTTTGTTTCTTTTCCATTACCTGTTCAGGATTCAAGTCCTTTGAAATCAAATCATAAGTATTTTTATTACCATCTTCAGACAGCATCATATTGTCTATTGATATGGTGGGTAATTTATTTTTTCGCAAATAATCAATACAATGGTTGCGGGCGACAGTATATAGCCAAGTACTAAAGGCATAATTAGCAGTATATAGATGCAGTTTCTTAAATGCTTTACCTAATGATTCAATAGTTAGGTCCTTTGCTAGTTCTTGTTCTCCTACTTTTTCGTACAACATAAAGTAAAGAGGATCACGGTATAGTTTCATTAGCTCATTATACGCTTTTGGATCTCCATCTTCTAATGCTCTATTGATTAGCTTTAAATCTCGTTTTCCTTTTTCAGTTAAACTATTTGTCATCTACTCCATTTTTTTGGTTTACTTACAATATTCAATAATACAAAAATTCCTTGCATAGATAAATGGACTATTTCGTAAAAAGGATGAATCCAATATAAATCCATTACCCTTAAATTTTTCATTGTTTTGTAGTTTATTAGATATGAAAGAAACAGTTTTGTTCCTAATAATATAGTGCAAAATTTTAGAGGAGCATTAAGGCAAAATAGTAGTAAAGTTACACACCAAAACATTAGCTGCGCACTAGGATATATACCTAAGAGTATTTTAAACTTCTTTTTGTAAAGTGGTGCTGTTGTTATATGTCTTCTTTTCTGATATACCCATTCCCCCCATTTTTCTATTACTTCTGATTTAGTATGCGCTTGTTCGGAAATTTCAATTCTTACATTATTTTTGTTTGCAATTTCTTGTATAAACAAATCATCATCACCAGAAGGTATATGCAAATGTTTAGCAAAACCTTTATTTTCAAAAAATAAAGATTTTTTATATGCCATGTTACGCCCTATTCCCATGTAAGTTTGACCTGAAAGTGCATATGCAAGGTATTGCTGAGCTACATTAAAAGTGTCAAATCTTATTAGTTTATTTAATAACCCTTTTTTTTTTACATAATCTCCATAACCCAAAACAATATCAGCTGATTTAAAATTACTACACATTTTCATAGCCCAGTTTCTAGAATTAGGTATGCAATCTGCATCAGTTAATAGTAAGTGCTCGTGCTTAGCTGTTTTAATTCCTAAAGTAAGAGCAAGCTTCTTTCCAGTGTGTTGATTAATGTGTTTCTCAATAGTTACAACAATTAGTCTTTGATATTGTTTTTTAAATTTCTTAAGTAAGTCAGCAGTATCATCAATAGATTGATCATTAACTACTATTACTTCATAATTGGGATAATCTTGTTCGAGAATGAATGGTAGTTTATCTTTTAGATTTTGAAATTCATTTTTAGCACAAACAATAATTGATATAGGTTCGTTAAAAGTTAAAATATTTGTTTTATGAGTATTTAATTTTATAAAAAAATATGCGTAATAAAACAATAGTAAAGATATGCTTAGTATTGATGTAGCTAGTAAATAATTAATAAGCATTTAATTATTTAGCTAAATAGTCTAAGATATTTTTCTCAACTCTATTGACAACATTATTTACATCTTCTTTTATAAATTTATCTCCAGTAATATATTCAAATAATTCAATGTATCTCTCTGATACTGAAATGCAATACTCTTCACTCATTTCAGGAATAGATTCTCCATCTTTTCCTTGGAAGTTATTTTCAATTAACCATTGACGAACAAATTCCTTTGAAAGCTGTTTTTGTTGTTTCCCATTTGCAATATTATCTTTATAACCTTTAATATAAAAATAACGAGATGAATCAGGTGTATGGATTTCATCAATTAATGTTATAATTCCATCTTTATCTTTTCCAAATTCATATTTAGTGTCTACTAGTATTAAACCTTTTTCAGCTGCCATTTCAGTTCCCCTTTGAAAAATGGCTCTAGTATATTTTTCAAGCTGAATATAATCTGATTCATTAACAATTCCTTGCAATAAAATCTGTTCTCTACTAATATCTTCATCATGACCTACATCAGCCTTAGTAGTTGGTGTAATTAAGGGTGTATCAAACTTTTGATTTTCAACCATGCCATCAGGCATCTCTACACCACATAGCATTCTTTTTCCTGATTTGTATTCTCTCCAGGCATGTCCTGTTAAATATCCTCTAATCACCATTTCTATCATGAATGGATCGCACATCTTACCTACTGTGACACTTGGATCAGGAGTTGCTTCCATCCAATTAGGTAGTATATCACTAGTAGCAGTCAAAAATTTTGCTGCTATTTGGTTAAGCACTTGTCCTTTGTATGGAATTCCTTCAGGCAAAACATGGTCAAAAGCTGATATTCTATCAGACGCTACCATTATTAGCGTTTCATTGTTTAATGTATACACATCTCTAACTTTTCCTTTATAGAATTTTGTTTGACCTGGTAGTTGAAATTTTGTGCCTTTAATTGTATTAATCATTTTTTTTGTTTTTATAAGCTTTAATAATATCTTTTACTAATTTATGTCTAATTACATCTTTACCGTCAAGGGTTATAAAACTAATATCCTTAATGTCTTTTAATGTGTTTATTGCGTTTATTAATCCTGATTTTTGATTTTTTGGTAAATCGATTTGAGTTTCATCTCCTGTAATAATGAATTTAGCAGACTTCCCCATTCTTGTTAAAAACATCTTCATCTGCTGTTCAGTAGTATTTTGACCTTCGTCTAGTATAACAAATGCTTTATCTAAAGTTCTGCCTCTCATGAAAGCTAAAGGAGCAATTTGTATAGTACCATGCTCTAAATATTCATTTAATCTTTCTATTGGAATCATATCAAAAAGTGCATCATATATCGGTTGCATGTAAGGATCTAGCTTTTCCTTTAAATCACCTGGAAGAAATCCTAAATTTTCTCCTGCTTCAACAGCTGGTCTTGTAAAAATTATTCTTTTTACTTCTTTATTTTTAAGTGATTTAACGGCAATGGCTACAGCTGTGTATGTTTTTCCTGTACCTGCAGGGCCAATAGCAAATAGCATATCATTTTTTTTAATATCATTAATCATTTTACGTTGGTTAGCGGTCCTTGCTTTTATTATTTTACCATTTTGACCGTGTAAAATAATATCATCTTTTGTTTTTAGAATTTCTGATTCATTTCCTTCAATTAAACGTTCAATTTGACTTAATGTTAGAGAGTTATACTGATTAATATGTTTTATAAAGGCTGTTAATTTCTGTTCAAAATATCTAACCTGATCACTGTTTCCAATAATTTTTAGTCGCTCTCCTCTAGAAACAATCTTAATTTGAGGAAACAGATTTTTTATCTTATCTAACTTTCTGTTATTAGTTCCAAATAGTTTTATTAACTCAATGTTACTAAGTGTTATTAATTTCTCACTCATTAATTATTCTGTTCATAGATTTATTTTAATTTTGGAGCTACAAAATAACAATATTTTAACTACTTCATCAACAGCTTTTCATAATAAATGGCAATAATTACTCTTACTACTGATTTAGGAACAAAGGATAGCTATCTCGCATCAGTAAAAGGAAGTATTTATAATCAACTTAATGATGCTAGAATTGTTGATATTACAAATGATATTACTGCATTTAATATACCGCAAGCTGCTTTTGTATTACGTAATTGCTATAAAGATTTTCCTGTAGGCACCATTCACATCATAAGCGTTGACGATGAATTAAATATTGAAAATGAGCATTTAGCTGTTAAAGCAAATGGTCATTATTTTATTGGATCTGATAATGGTCTTTTCTCTTTATTATTAACTGAAATGAAAGCTGAAAAGATAATACAGTTAAATATTGCTCAAGAATCAAATTGCTTAACATTTGCTACAAAAAATATTTTTGCATCCGCTGCTTGCCACTTGGCTAGAGGTGGTACAATGGAAATGATCGGTACATTAGTTAACGATTATCTTGTGCACAGAACTGATTTGAAAGCTGTAAAAGAAAAAGATTTAATCAAGGGAGTTATAGTTTATAATGATAATTATGGAAACGCTATTACTAATATTGATAAAGCTATGTTTCTAGACATTCAAAGAGGTAGAAGTTTTATTATTTATTATGGTAGAGAGGATGAGAAAATAACTGCTATATCTCAAAAATACAATGATGTTTCTCCTGGAGATAAGTTAGCTATTTTTGGAGAAAACGAACAACTTCAAATTGCTATGAATAAAGGAACAGCGAATACCTTATTAGGTTTAAAATTACATGAAATTATTAGAATAGAATTTAAATGATTTCACTTTTAAAAAAAGAAATAAGTATTTTTTTTAGTTCGCTCATTGGTTATTTAATTATTGGTATTTTTCTTGTAATAAATAGTGTTTTATTATGGTCAGATTTTAGTGATGTGAATGTTCTAAGTTATGGTTATGCTGATATGGATGTTTTTTTTAGTACCGCTCCATTATTCTTTTTATTATTTATTCCTGCTTTAAGTATGCGTGTTTTTTCTGAAGAATATACATCAGGAACTATTGAAATTTTAATTAGTAAACCAATTTCCTCATTACAAATTATCTTAGCTAAGTTTTTAGCTGTTATCGTTTTAGTGTTATTTACCATTTTTTTTACTTTAATTTATGTTGTTACTTTATATTTTCTTGGAGAAAGCGTAGGTAACCTTGATTTAGCAAGTATTATAGGTTCTTATTTTGGATTAATCCTTTTATGTGGCCTCTTTACATCTATTAGTGTTTATGCATCATCAATATCAAGTAATCAAATTAGCTCTTTTGTGTTAGCTATTTTATTATGCTCTTTATTTTACTTTGGATTTGATTTGTTAAGCGAATTTCTATTCTTTCAAAATTTTGATTTAATTATTCAGCAAATAGGAATTTCTTTTCATTACGAAATGATTAGTAAAGGTCTAATTAAACTTTCGGATATTATTTATTTTTTATCATTTACTATTTTATTTATTAAGTTTACTGAACTTGTTATTAACGAAAGAAAAGCATAATGAATACTCATAAACATATATCAGTAGTATTACTTATTGTCTCTGTTTTATTTTTAAATATACTAAGTGGATTTATTAATTTGAATATTGATTTAACATCTGATAAAAAACATTCCTTTGCTAAAGAATCTATTGCAATAATTAATAATTTAGAAGATAAGTTATTTATCAGAGTGTACCTTGAGGGTGATTTCCCTGCAGAATTTAAAAAATTACAAAAATCAATAAAAGATCTTATTAAACGATTTAAATTAATAGGAAAAAAGAATATTGATTTTGAGTTTATTAACCCTAATAATGTTGCAAATGAAAATGAAAGGCTAGCTTTATTTAAACAGTTAGTAAAACTTAAGTTATCCCCAACTGATTTAGAAATTAAAAAAGAAGGGAAACAGTTGAATCAGATTATTTTTCCTGGGGCAATTATTTATTATAAAGAAAAACAAGTTGCTGTCAATTTTTTAAAACAGAATCCAGGGGAATCGACAGCTAGCAATATAAATGCTTCCATTCAAGCACTTGAATATGAATTTGTTTCTGCAATAGAGCATTTAACTAAAAATAGCTTAAATAAAATTGCTTTTTTAGAAGGTAATGGCGAACTAAATGAGCAACAAGTTTATGACATTACAGAGTCAGTTTTAGATGATAATTTTAATCTTTCATATCACTATAAGGTTGATAGATTTAATATTAAGGAATTCAATATTGATAGCGCTACTAATCTTCCTGATTTCTCAAGACAAACTATCCTTTTAAACTCCTACAAAGCTATAATAATAGCTAAACCAACTATCCCATTCAATAATTTAGATAAACTACTTGTTGATCAATATATTATGCAGGGAGGTAAAGTAATTTGGTTAGTTGATGGTGTTAAGGCTAGTATGGATAGTTTGATGAATAAATCAGGATCTTTTATTGCCACTAAAAATTCCTTAAATATTGACGATCAATTATTAAGCTATGGAGTTCGTATTAATTCGAATTTAATTCAAGATTTGCGTTCTACTAAAATACCTATTGTGACAGGATACAGTAATAATATTCCGCAACAATCTTATTTTAGTTGGCCCTACTCTGCTTTGTTAGTTTCTGAAAGTAAGCATATTATTTCAAATGGTTTAGATGGTATAAAGTGTGAATTTGTTAGTTCAATAGATACTATTAAAAATAATATTCAGAAAACTATTCTACTTCATAGTTCTAAGGAAAGTAGATTAAATCCTGCTCCTAGTAAAATTAGTCTAGGCATTTTAGAAAACCCACCTTTATATTCCAGTTATAATAAAAAGTTTCTTCCGATTGCTATTTTATTAGAAGGAGAGTTCGAATCTGTTTTTAAGGATAAATTAGTTCGAAAGAATAAAAATATAAAATTTATTAGTAAAAGTGTTAGTACTGAAATGATAGTTATAAGTGATGGAGATATGATTGCCAATGATTTAAGTAAATCTGGAACTGTTTATCCTCTTGGTTATGATAAAAATTTAAAGTTTACTTTTTATGGGAACAAACATTTTTTAATAAATGCCGTGCAGTACCTATGTGGAGATAATTCCCTTTCACATTTAAAAGCAAAGGAACTTAGCTTAAGAATGTTAGATAAAAAAAATATTAAAGAAAATAGATTTATTATTCAATTGATGAATATTTTTCTACCTTTATTATCATTATTAATATTTGCTTTGTTTTTCATAAGTTATAAAAAAAGAAAATATGCCTAAAAAACAATTGTTCTACATATCTCTTATTTTAATGATGGCCGCTCTAACTTGGGTGTTATCTACTGATAAAAAATCAACTATTACTTTGGAAAATAACTTTGCAATAAGTGATACAGCTTCCATAAGTAAAATATTTATTGCTGATAGAAATGGTATTACTATTACTCTAAATAGAAATAATGATAATTGGCTAATTAATAATAAATATTTAGTTAGAAAGGATGCTATTGAAACTATCCTGTCTACCATAAATCAAATTAAAATTCAAAGACCAGTTTCAAAAAAAGCTTTTGATAATGTTGTGAAAAACTTAGCTACAACAGGTGTGAAAATAGAAATTTATACAAATCAGGAAATACCTGTCAAAACTTATACTATTGGTAGCTCTACATCAAATCACTTAGGCACTTACATGTTTCTTGCTGGAAGTAAAATGCCTTTTGTTGTTCATATTCCTTCATTTAATGGCTTTCTTTCTCCTAGATACGGAATTCAAGGTAATAGAATCCGTGAAAATGATTGGCGAACAACTAATATATTTAGCCTTAAATCTGAAAATATTTCTAGAATCACAGTTAATCACATTCTATCTCCTGAAAAATCATTCACTTTAATTACTGATTCAATGAATTTGCTTAACAGTTTTGGAAATGGAGTTAGCTTTAATCAAGAAAAGGTTTTGCAATTACTTGATTCGTTTAATAAATTAAATTGTGAAAGTTATAAGGATGATAAAGATAAAATAGAATTTGCTACACTTAAACACGAATTAATTGTAAATAACGACACTTTACGAACTTATCTTATTGGAAGTGATTTGGTTAAATCAAAGGAAGAAAACTTTACAGTTAAAAGAATGTTTGCTACTTTAAATAATGGGGAACTGATGCTTATACAGGACTATGTTTTCAACAAAGTGTTAATTACTATTGACCAATTACAGTGATAATATACTAAGCTATACAAATAGAAAAATTATATTTGTCAATTAATAAATAAATTAAATAATACAACCCTTAGAATGAAATTTATAGTTAATAGTACAGTATTGTTAAAGGAATTACAGAAGCTAAATGGAGTTATTAGTTCAAGTAACACTTTACCAATTTTGGATAATTTCTTATTTAATATTAGTAATAATAAAATGTCTATTGTTGCTTCTGACTTAGAAACAACTATGATGTCTTCATTTAGTGTTGAGTCAGATCAAGATGGTAAGATTACTATTCCTGCTCGAATTTTAATTGATACCTTAAAAACTTTTTCTAATCAACCATTAACTTTTATTGTAGATGAAATTACTTTTGGAATTGAGATGATTTCTGAACTTGGAAATTATAAGCTAGCAGGGCAGAATGCTGATGAATTTCCAAAGATACCAACTATGCAAACCTCATCTTCAACTAGCATCAAAGGAGATATACTAGCTAATGCCATTAACAAAACTTTATTTGCTAGTGGTAATGATGAGTTGCGGCCTGTAATGTCTGGTGTGTTCTGTGAGCTTTCAAGTGAGCAGACTATATTTGTAGCAACTGATGCTCATAAGCTAGTTAGGCATACTAGAAATGATGTTAAATCAGATAAGACCTCATCTTTCATTCTACCTAAAAAACCATTAACTATCATTAAGAATAATATTAATGATGCTGCTGATATTACTTTAGAATATAATGAAACAAATGCTTTGTTTTCTTTTAGTAATATTACTATTATTTGCCGTCTTATTGATGGTAAATATCCTAACTATGAAGCTGTAATTCCGAAAGAAAATCCTAATAAATTAATAATTGAAACAGCTGCACTTTTAAGCTCTATTAAAAGAGTCTCTATTTATGCAAATAAAACAACTCACCAAATTCGTTTAAAGGTTGCGGGTAGTGAATTGCAGATTACATCTGAAGATTTAGATTTTGCAAACAAAGCAGAGGAAAGATTATCATGCCAATATGAAGGAGATGATATGGAAATTGGTTTCAATTCTAAATTTGTAATTGATATGTTAAATAATATTGGTGCTGAACAAATCTCAATAGAAATGAGTGCGCCAAATAGAGCAGGAATTATTTTACCACTTGACGGCTTAGAAGAGGGCGAGAATACTCTTATGTTAGTGATGCCAGTAATGTTAAATTCTTAATTAATAAAATATGAAAAAAATAGCATCAATTCTAGTTTTAGCATTTATAACTATATCAATAAGTGCTCAAAGTTTAATTCCTATTAAATTTGGTATCAAAGTTGGAACAAACATCTCAAATATTACTTCTATTCCAAATAAAGGAGTTAAGAATATTGAAAAATCAGCAATAAATGGAATTGCTGGTGGTTTCTATGTTGAAGTTGCTATAAATGATAAATGGTATCTAAATCCTGAGCTTATTTATTCGCAGAAAGGAGCTTCTTTTACTTATGAATATACTCATAATTATGATGTAAATCAGAGTGATGTTCACAACACATTAAATGAATTAAAATTAGCATACATTGAATTTAACCCAACAATTAGTTATAAAGCTACTGATAAACTTGCACTAAATTTTGGTCCTTCATTTTCTTTTATTCTTACTCCTGATTACAATGTTATTTCTGACAATGGTCAAAATGTAAGTCCTCATCCAGATTTACCAGTTGGAGCTTATAAAGAAGAAACTATTGATTTTGGTCTTAATTTAGGATTTTCGTATTATTTATCTGAAAAAATATTAATTAACTCTAGTGTAAATACAAGCTTTTTGAAGGCGGGAACTATTTCAAAATTAACTAATACTGGCTTAGTAAATGGTTCTCAAGTAAATGATCCAGAAACTAATACCTATGAAATAAAGAATAATGTTATTTCATTTTCTTTTGCTTATTTACTTTAAAATAAATTGTCCATAGTAACTTACAAGCCTGCTAAATGCAGGTTTTTTTATTTGAATAAATATAATAAAGTTACTAATTTTGTTATTTAAATTAATATTAAAACTATATTAATTAAGAGAAAATTACTTTTTATTTACGAAAATTTTCAGCTTTGACTAATAAATCCGATCACCTTAAATCGTATATTCTTTATAATATTACTAATTTATCTCCTTTTAGTATTGGTATAATATCTGATGTAATCGGCGGAGATAAACAATAACGAGTATCATCGTCCATGTTTAAGGACTTTAATCTTTTCCTATGTGAGGAGTCAATTAAATAATTGAATAAATCTCCTTTAGAATTTTTTAATAATTGTCTGGAAGCAAATAAGGAATCACATGAAGTTTCATATCTATCAGAATCTATTAATAGATTAGCTAAACTTCCTGCAAAAATGGGATCTTCCAAATTAAACACCCCTTTCCATCCTGAGCATAAAATTATCACATTATTATGTTCTTTAATTAAATGCTTAGCAACCGCTTCTATATTAATGTAAGAAGCTGTAATTACTTTATGCTCTTTAGCATTATGTATTGCTTTTGTTCCATTTGTTGTAGTGAGGACTAAAATTTTACCCTTTACGTCTGCATTGATATAATGAAATGGGGAATTACCATAATTAAAACCCTTAATCGGCTTAGCGTTACGTTCGGCAGCAACAATATAACCTTCTTTACCCTTGTAGGAGAGTGCTTCTTTAAGAGTTTGTACAGGAATAATCGCCTCAACTCCTTCCATAAAAGCAGTAGAGATTACTGATGTTGCTCTTAATAAATCAACTACAACAACTGTTGATTTTCCATCAGCATATTTTTCAAACTGATCGGCAGTAAAGCAAACTGATATTTTTTTTCTCTCTAACATCATTTTAAGAAGGGTAAAGCAACAATAATTGCTTTAATTTGTTTTTTACGTACCTGAATATAAACCTCACTCCCTATCTCTGAATGTTTCTTAGAAATATAGGCCATCGCAATTGCTTTATTTAAACTAGGAGACATAGTGCCAGAAGTTACAATACCAATATCATTTTTTTTAGAATCAACTATAATATAGTCTTTTCGGGCTATACCTTTATCAATAAGTTTAAGGCCAACTAATTTTTTAGTAATTCCTTCATCCTTTTGGGCTTTTAATCCTTCATGATTTATAAAATCTTTTGTGAATTTAGTAATCCAGCCTAATCCTGCTTCAATAGGAGATGTTGTATCATTGATATCATTTCCATATAAACAATATCCTTTCTCTAAACGTAAAGTATCTCTTGCTGCCAATCCAATTGGTTTTAATTCAACTGAAGTGTTAAAAATAGCATTCCAAAGCTTTATTACTGATTCATTCTTTACATATAATTCAAAACCTATTTCTCCTGTATATCCAGTTCTTGATAAGATAACATCTTCAATCTCTGCAATAGTTCCTATTTGAAAGTTATAGTACTTTATTTCAGATAAATTAATCTTAGTAAGTTCTTGTAATAACTTAATTGCCTTAGGCCCTTGTACAGCTAATAATGAATAATTATCTGATTGATTATCAATAGTGCATCCAAAAGTATTATGCTTATTTATCCATGATAAATCCTTTTCCATATTTGAGGCATTAACTACTAATAAATAATTATTATCAGCAATCATATACAATAAGAAGTCATCCACAATTCCACCATCATAATTAGGTAAACAGGTATATTGAATATCCCCAGGCTTTAGCTTACTTACATCATTAGTAGTAATATATTGTAATAAATCTAAAGACTTTTTACCACTTACAAAAACTTCCCCCATGTGAGAAACATCAAATACACCAACTTCATTTCTAACAGTATGGTGCTCAGATTTTACGCCTTGATACTGTACGGGCATATTATATCCAGAAAACTCAACCATTTTCCCTCCTAAAGTTTCGTGTATATCTGATAATACTAATTGCTTCATAAATATTAATTTTTCACAAATGTATGAAATCCCCCTTTCTTTAAAATAATTTCACAGTGAATTTCATTTTTTTTTTCTTAATTTGCATAAAGCCAAAAAAATTAATGAAAAAATTAGAAAGAAAACTTTCTTTATCTTCTGTTATTGC
>TARA_B110000879_G_C11183765_1_pt1 | contig 13825 bp, 7 predicted proteins | sample TARA_B110000879 | Tara Oceans TARA_B110000879 (sample SAMEA4398094) | marine metagenome | biome: Polar Biome; feature: [SRF] surface water layer (ENVO:00010504); material: water (ENVO:00002006), including particulate matter (ENVO:01000060) such as... | depth 5 m
CACATTATTCTCAGTTAATTGTGGAAATGACATACGATATATATAATGATTGTAGCAAAATAATATTACATATACGCTAAATAATAGAGAACAAAATAATAGCTAAATATGGAAAATAAAATAACAACAAGCCAAATAGGTAGTATAGTTTTATGTGTATATCCAACACCAAATTCCCGAAAGCTTCCATCGTCATTATATACTAATGACGGTTGGTTATAATGCAATGCAAATATAGAAAAAATAAAAAGCAAAATAGCAACATTTACTTTATTATGGTAGACAAATCTTTTTACACTCATTATTATTTATATTAATGTTATAAATAATAATGTGAAAATTTCACTAATAGGAATAATAGTATTTACATAATTAATCAAAATCATCGTCTTGGTCTTCTTCGTAAACTACGCCATCCATGTAGTCTTCGTTCATATTTTGAATATTTGTTTCTTGTTGCTCTTGATTATTCATATCTTCTTCTTCTTGTAATTCTAAATCATATACACTGGTTCTCATTTCATTGACAACATTATGCATATTACCCATAACATCTTCAGTAAGCTGTTCCATCATTTCACTACGTTCTCTAGTATAGGTTTCCTTATTATATTTAAATATACCAGTTTGTTGACCAACATTCCATTTCCCTAATCTATATTTTTTCATTAAATCTTCTGCTTTTCTATTTTCAATACTCATATTTCCTAAATAGTCAACAAATCCTTTTTTTTCACGTTCTTTGGCTAAATTAACTTTACGCATAATACCATCATATGAATAATTAATTTCTTTTTTATTAGCAATATCAATTTGTAAAAACGTGTATAATAATGAAGCAACCCTTGATTTTAAATGAATATTCGCATTATCTGTATAAATTTGAACTTCTGTAATATGATCTTGATTTTCATCGTTGTTAGAAAAAGCTTGCATGTTTAATGCAGTGTCTTGTAAATTTGTATTTTGGTTTCTTCTAATTTTTTTATTATTTTCAATATCAATTTGTATAATATTCGCCTTATCGCAAATGTTAATATAATTACATAGTGTTAAGTAAAAGCAATAATTAAACAATAGATGAATAGTATCCTTGTTGAATAGTGAATAGAATGAAATCACTCGTTTCACACCATTTTCATCAATAATTTCACGTTTAATATCAGTTTGTATTGGAATATTTTTAATAAACAGAATCATGTCGGTCATTTGATTTTCAACCTCTTGCAATACTTCAATGAGTGGGTTATCGTTACGGAAAGCATCTAAGCTTTCATAGTATTTGTTAATAAATTTATTAACATCCACAATATGGTCTTTTGCTAAGTCCCAATGAACAGGTACTTTATTAAAAAATTTAGAATTGTTAATTAATATTTTTGGATATACTTTTGTAATCATAACAATAGAATTTTGTATAAATTGAGAAATCGTATATAATCCATTATCAGAAATATTCTCAGTAGTATTGGCTTTACTATCAACATTCCATACATGTAGTTGTGATATAAATTGATTTAAATGAGTATACTCATTATCAGTTAAATTACCGTGTTCGTCAAAGAAAACCATAATTTTCCTATACATAGATTGATTACAAGTAGTTAAATAATCTGTAAAATCATCCATTTCTTTTGTATAAGTATCACGCATTTGTTTCGGGTTGTATTGATTTAATACTAATCGTAAATGTTCTCTAAATCGGGTATCAAACAATGTAGAATCGCTATTATCTAAATGGTCAAGTAATTCAACAATATTATTTATAATATTGACATCATCGTCATAATTAATAGAAATTAAATTTTGTTCATTAATAACTTTCATTAAATTATTTAAACTATCAACATCATAATGTTTACCATTTCGTTTCATAAATTCTATTTTTTCTAACAACGACCATGTAGATTTATAATTATCCGGTTTTTCATTACAAATAAAAGACAAATTATCAGGTACCGGTAATTTTCGGTCAAAATTACAATAACTAAAAACTGCTGCATATATATTTTCTTCTAATCTCCCATCTGGTAAATCTGGATGAACTAATCTAGTAGATTCAGGATGGTAAATGATTGGGCTTTTTGATATATCTTTAATATAATATTGTAATTTTATCATACTACGTACTTTTTGAATTAATACGCGTATATTTGCATTTTTATCATTAAAATAACTTAAGGGTTTGGTTAAATCTGTGTTTTCATTACAACAAGCATTTTCCAAAAAAGGAATTTCACTTGAAGTTTTCAGTAATAGATTTTCGGTTTTAACAATATCATTGATTAATTCAATAAGGCCATAACCAAAAAAGGAAATTCGTGAATTTAATAATGATATCATATTATTTTGTGATAAACTACCTTTTTTAATAGTTTCTAATAATTCATTTTTAAAATCACCACCGATTGGGCGTAATGATTTAATAATAGAAAATGAAATAACCGGTGGCATAAAGTTGTGCCATTTTGTAATATTGTGTTCATTCGGTATTACCGAATCCGGTTTTAAAATCAAATATTGATGTTTTTTAGTGTATAATTCTTCAAACTCAGGTTTTTTCATTATATAATTTTCAATAACTTCTTTTAAACGCATAGTAATTTTTTCAGCATTTAGTTTTTGCAATGAATTCCAAGGTGTAATTGAGCTTTTTGATTTATATAAAATACATGCAATATATTTGATTCCACTTATATCTTCTATACCTGTGAATGGGTAACCAGTTATTGATTTTACACAACCAGGAAATGTTTTATTTACAGTAAATGATGGTATAGCCGTTTGTATGCTAACAAATAAAACAGATGTAACAATGAGAATAACAGTTTCATTTCTATAATTCGCATATGGTCCTAATGGTTTACCTTTCTTTTTCATTGCAGTTTCTGAGCGAATTTTATAAGAACTCTCTGTAATGATATGTTTTGTAATTAATTCATTGGATATTTGTATTATAAAATCTTGAATAGAATCAAGAGATATATGCATATTTTTAGTTAATGTTTTTGCTATATTATAAATAGTTTCGGTTAATTCATCATTAAATACTTTGGATGTATTTGCAATATTAGACATCATGGTTATTCCAAGATCTTTTTCAATAATATCATGTGTAGTAATGCGAAACCCAGCTTCATCATATCCATCTTCGTCACTAAAATCAAGTTTACGTAAAAATTCACCACTATATTTATCAACAATTGAATCTCCATCATCGCTAATAATACCATATTCATTGCATATTTCGTCTAATTTATGTTTATAATCACCGCCTGAAATAAACGTATTTGCTAATTTAAAAATAGAAACAGGAAATAATGGTGTATTTGTATCTTTACAATAAAGCCAATTGGGTGATTCATTCATTTGTTCAATCATAGGTTCTCTGCAATGTTGGTCAACAAATCTACAAATTTCAGTTTGTTTATTACTAAACTCATCATTCCCCATAATTAAATTCCGTAAAGGAATATGTGGTGATTTTATAATTTCCTTTTTATCGCTAGTTTTTCCTATTTCATAGGCTAAATTATTATATTTATATTCACGTACATCACGAATCATATTATTACGTTTTAATAATTTTATATGGAAAGCTATTTTTTCTTCTAATTCTTTTTCTATTTCATCAACTGACCTATGATAGCGTTTATCAAATTCATTAATTAAATTATCTTTGTTTTGGTCTCTAATTCGTATTTTATTTAAGTCATTAGAATCGCAAATTTTATTTTTTTTATTATAAAAACATTCTTCGCTAATATTACAAAAAATATCATTTGTATCTTTAAATGAGTTTTCTTCCATTTCATCATCAACAATCCAATTATTTTTCAACCGTTTATAATATTGTATTTTTTTACGAATATCAGCTTCCATATCAATAGATTCTTTATCACTGTCATTTAATTTTGATTCGTCAATACCAGGTTTTAATGATGGTTTTATTTCAAGAATTGCATAATTTCCATTAGTAATTTCTTTTTTTTTAGCAATAATAATTTTTGCCATATCATTTGCCAAATGTTTTGGATAATCGTGTTTTTGTATTAAATTCTCAGTTAAAAAATCAACAAAGATGTTAGGGTCTAATTTTTGTTGTTCATTAGAATAATTATCTAATAAATTATATGGAGTATCATCATACTCTTCATCAACAAAAATATGTTCAACATCATTATCCTTTTGTAATTCTTTAATTGATGTATATTTTTTAGATAAATATCGTTTTGTACAATCCATTGGTTTTATTTTTTCAACATCAGTCATATCATCTAATGCTGGTTCATTTAAAATACTCAGCAAGTTAGTTGGTGTCATTAATGAAATTAATATAGTAGTAATCGTATTCATATATAACGTACAATTATCAGTATTAAGCATATGATGTAACATTTCAGTAGTAGTAATATTCGTATTATCTTTGTTATTTATTTTATATATTTGGAATAAATTATCAATTATATCAGTTTTATCATTTAATATTTTTAACAAAACATTTGGTGTTTTGACAATATTATATTTTTGTCTTTTTATTTTAGAAAATTCATTATATTTTGTGTTCATTTTCTGTTTTAATTCTTTAATTTGTTCTTTAATATGGAAGCGTATTTCTTTATAATGTGCATACGTAATATTATCACTATATATCATAAATGGTTCCAACTCTTTAACAACACTAACCATTGTTAGTTTGTTTTTGATATGTTTTCTAAAAATTCGTATAAATATACGAGTAGTTGGTATAATACATTCTAAGAATTTTTCAAAGTTATTATTATTATTTTCACTATTACTATCATCTAAAATAAATTCATGCATACCGTCTAGAATGGTTTTTTTCGTGTTTTCATCCAGGTTTTCATGATCAAGTTCTTTTTCAAAGTTGTTAATAACATGTGGTGTAATATCTGTATTTTTTCGTAAAGCACGGAAAAGTAAAAAATAATGATTATGTAATGATGCTCTATCTAAAATACTAGTAGTTGATAAATTAATAGACGAAAACCGAATAACCGGATAAGGTAATGTTACTAACGATTTTAAAGAGATCATATCATTTGGTGTCATATTTGTTCTTGTATAAATTGATTTTCCATTTTTCAATAATGTATTATCTAAACGCGTTAATCCAAGATTGTAGCGTTGTATAACATACTGTCTTTTAGATAATCCAGCTTTAGTATATACAGTACTATTAAAATCATCAAGATTATCAACAATTGCTTCTATATCAGTAAGAACTTGTGTAGAATACATAGAATCCTCATTGTTGGAAATCATAGGATTCATAATATCCTGAATACGTCTTTGCATTACGATATAATCACGTAAATCATCTCGTGAATTTTGGTCATAATAACTATTTTGTAATGATTCTATTTCGGTTAATGTTGCACGAGTATCTTCATTAATAACATCAGTGAATTCAGTAGAATTGCTATATATTTTTTTATTTAGCCGGACAACCGGTAATAACCAATTCAATCTAGTATTCATTTTAAGTATATTTTGAATTAATGGTTTATAATAATCCCCATATCGTTGAATATCATATATATTTTGATTATTATCAAATTTTGAGAATTGTTTACGTAATAGTTTATATTTTTCAATTAAGTTATGAATATTATCCATGACTTTTTTGGTACGTTCAGTATTTGGTATTGTAGAAAGTAATTCATCCATCATATCATTTACTTGTATATCAACCCCATATTGCTGTTCATTTTCAGGGCGTTCAACTACTTGTGCAATATCACCAAGTTCATCACCATTAATAGAATTTGCATCAAGATATAACTCATTTAATGTGTCATGTATATTTTGTTCTGTTTTACCCTCAGGTATATTAATAATAGAATCACCAGATTCAGTGAATTGGATTGATGCAAATTCTTCATCTGGAAAATCATAATCCTCACCGTCTTCCAACCCTTGTTTAATTAATGATAATGACTTGATATTTTTTAAAGAAATTGGCTTTTCGCGAATTATAATTTGTTCAATGGGAATATTTAATGGTATACCCTGATACTTAAAATCAATAAAAATAGTTTTTAATTCGGGATAAGTAATCATTTCTAACATATCTTCTTCAATATTCGTAATTTCACCGGTAATAATAGCAGGTATTTCCCCACCAATATGTATATTAATCCATGTATTTGGTAATAAATTGTTTTGTCGTACATATCCCTTTTCATCACTTCTACTCAATAAATTAATTTGAATGATAGATTCATCTGTAATAAACCCATTTTCATCAATGCTTAACTGATATTCTTTTAATGTTGATACCTGTATTAATTGTATATGATTGTTATCAATATATTTTATAAACATTGTACTCTCATGCATAATATCATTTGCCGGTGAAATTAATTCAATAATATCACCAAGTTCTATTGTAATTGATACATTTGATTGTGCCTTATTAATTTCATCAGGAATTTTAGATGTATCCATTAAATAATAAAATATATATTATGTATCTAAATTATATTTACGAAAGTTATTATATGCATTGCTTTTTTCAAAATAAGTTAAAGATATATTGTATTATTTTCTAATAAAACAATATGATGTATTACATATCAACTAATATTGATAATAATAATATTAATAAGCATATAATTAATGATAATGGCACATCATATTGTATATTAAATTATGATGAAAATATGTTATGTAAAGATGATACAGTAAATGGTATATATAGGTCAATTATTCTTTCATTTCCTGAAAGAAAAATACTAGCACTTGCACCAATAAAAACACTATCTATAACTAATTTTCAAGCAAAATATCCATGTTTAAAGGATATTGATATTCACAAATATATAGATGGAAAATTATTGCAAATATTTTATGATGAAAGAATATCAAAATGGAGATTAAAACCTATAACTAATATCAATACGGAAGAATCTAATTATGATGAACTTGAATTTATAATAGCATCGGCTGGTGATACAGATAAGCCATTTGAGGAATTAGCAATATTAGAATATTTTCCTAAGAATTATTGCTATACTTTTTGTTTAAAATCACAATTTTCGTTTCAATCATCATTATATTTAATTTCTGTTTACGAAATAATAGATAATAATATCATCAAATATATACCACAACCTGAATATGAAAATTGGTCAATATTCGCGAATTTAGATGGAGTAATTTGTTTTCCTAAAAGTGAAAATAGATATGGATCTTATTTTGAATTATTTGAGAGTATTCAATATGAATATAATGCGAATAAATTAGTATTAACAAATACAGAAACGGGGTATCAAACTACAATATCTACTAATGAATATAAATTAATGAAACAAAGCCAAATCATAGATAATTTGTTAATTTATAAATATTTATGTTTACAACGAATTAATAAACAAGAACATTATGGTATGATTTTTCCATCTCACAAAAATAATTTGTACTTAGTAAAGCAATTGTATGATTGGTTTATTAGAACAATTCATTCCATATATATTGATTATCATATTGAGAAAACAGCGAATAATATTCCAAATAAATACATTATTACTATTCAAAATATTCATCAATACTATATTCAATCATTAAATACCAAACAGCCAATAATAATAACTAAACATGTGATAAAACAATACTTTGATAAAAAAGACCCATCTGAGATTATGTATATGTTAAATTATTATAATATTTAAGGATATTTATATGGATGAGAATACCTAAAATGTGTAATTATATTTACACATTTTAGTGAATATAATTATTTACATTGAACTATACATTTCAGATAATTTACTGAGTTTCTTAATATATTCTGCACAATGTCCTTTATTCGTTTCATCCATTTGGCGAATTGGTTCTCTAATTTTATTAATAACTTTCATAATTTCTTTTCCATTTGGAATTTTTTGTAAATCGTCATTATAATCTTTATTGAAAAAGAAAGTGATATCACCTGAATCTATTACATCACTATATGGGAGATATACCATTTTATACCAAGATTTTGTAATAACAGTCGGGTTCATTTGTTTAAATGTCATAACTGAGGTTTTTGCTGTAGCAATATCTGCATGTTCTGGATATATAGAAATAATATCGTCTAAAAAATTAAAAAAAAGAGTATTAAAAGCTTTATTTATAGAGCTTTTGTCTGTCATAGTATGAATAATATGGAGATATGTTTTTATATATTATTTAATTTAATATATTATTCAATATGAAATATTATATAAAAAATATTATATATACAATATATATATTACATATAGCATTATGTCAAGCTCAACTGATGAAAATCTATTAACAATTAGTCCTTATACAATGACACCTACTGTAGTAACTAATGTAACTGTATCCGTACTTTCATTAGATTTAGGAAAATCGGTTACAATGGGAGTAACTTATTTAAATAATGCGAATCAAGCAGTTGACCGCAAACATGTTATCATTGAAGGTGAAGAATATGACATCTGGGGGTTAGATGACCAATATATTGTAACTCTAGCATTACAAAAATTAGGGTTATCCAGAACTTAAATCTTATTATTAATAATAATGTAATCATTATTATTAAATTATCAAATGTGTAAAGCTGGTGGTATAACATTATCTGTTTGTCCAATATCATCTAAACGTTTTTGTTGCAATGTATCTAATGTTACGTCATTAGATACTTTATCTGGTCTATAGTTATCTGGTGGGGTATTTATTAAATTCAGTTCATTTTGAACAGAAACATAGTTATACATTTGTCTTGAACCACCATTTCCCTTTGCACTTAATTCGTCGGGTGTCATATCATAACTTGTAAATTGTTCTGACATTATATTTGTACCCCCTATATTGTTGTTACTAAATAAATATCCACTCGGTTCAGTCGTGGTTATATTACTAGAGTTTCGTGAATTATTATTTTTCATGTCTTTATGAAAATATTTTAATATATCATCACCCATAATAATTCGGTAATTGTCTTTTATCAATAGCATAGATGGAACACTATGTATATTTGGTGGCATGATTACCTTAGTTCCATTTTCTAGTGTAATATGCATTTGACCATTTTGAGGGTCGCGACTACGTTTATCTATACAAACAAAACTTAATTTATCGGCTAAATTACTTTTCACTAAAGATTGTACAATACCTTGAGAATGTTTACAATAATTGCTATAATATAAAATATTCATTGCCTAGTTTATATTATATTTAAAAAAATGATTTTGAAATAGAACGGATTAATTATACTCCGGAACACATTGTATGTAATAATCTATTTTGGAAATAAAAAATAGCATAACCAACTGCTACTGAAATCATTTGAAAATAGAAATCAATTCCCTTACCTTTGGAAAGACCAATAATAAGAGAAGAAAGCACTAATAATGTCATTAATACAAATCCAATAATAGATAAAAGAAAGAAGTAAGCACAATATTTACGATCAAGAGGACCAAATAGAGTATTCATTATGTCAGCCATGTTGGGTGATATATTATATGTTAAGAAATATTTTATAATATAGAAATGACTAAATATTATACAATACAATCTTTGTAAAAAGACATAAAAATATATAATATATTTTATATACACTAACTAGATGGATAACACGACAGTATGGAAAGTTATAGACAAATATTTTGAAGATAATCCACAAGCTTTAGTAAGACACCACATAGAATCGTATAATGATTTTTTCAAACAAGGTATTTTTCAAATTTTTAAAGAAAAGAATCCAATAAAAATACAAACTAGATATGATAAAACCATAGACGATTATCGGTCTAAATGTATTATGTATTTGGGTGGAAAAGATGGTAGCAAAATATATTTTGGAAAACCCGTTATTTATGATGATAATAATGCACATTTTATGTACCCAAATGAAGCAAGACTTAGAAATATGACATATGGTATTACTATTCATTACGATATTGATATTGAATTCATTGATATATTAGAAGACGGTGAATCGCCTACATTAGTTGGTTCAGAAGACATTATTCTAGAAGAAACTGAAAATGATATTGATAATGAAGAAAAATCAATGGAAGGAGGTACAAACAAAGCACCTACACGTAAAAATAAAGTTAATCGCAAATTAATGGAATTAACACCTGCAGAAAAGGCTCTTTTTAAAGAAGCTACTGCCAAATCTATGGATGACAATAATCGTCAAATTAGACAACTGACTTTAGAAAAAGTATTTCTTGGGCGATTTCCTATTATGCTTCAATCTAATCACTGTATATTATCTGGTCTACCAAAAGAAATACGACATACAATGGGGGAGTGTTCCAATGACTATGGTGGTTATTTTATTATTGATGGTAAAGAAAAAACGGTAGTATCACAAGAAAAGTTCGGTGATAATATGTTATATATTCGTGAAGTGAATGACGATACCTATTTATATTCTGCGGAAATACGCTCAGTATCTGAAAATGTTTCTAAACCGATTCGCACATTATCCGTGAAAATTATGGCACCAACTAGTAAATTTACATTTAAAAATATTGTTGTTAATATTCCGAATGTACGTAAACCAGTTCCTTTATTCATTGTATTTAGAGCGTTGGGATTTATTAGTGATAAACAAATTATTACGATGTGTTTGCTTGATCTAGATAAACATGAAGACTTAGTTGATTTATTTGTACCATCAGTACATGATTCTGGTGGTATATTAACACAGCGTAGTGCTTTGAAATATATTGCAACATTGACGAAGGGAAAAACTGTTCCACATACATTAGAAATATTGGCAGATTATTTTTTACCACATATAGGTGAAATTAATTTTACACAAAAAGCTTATTATTTGGGATATATTGTATTTCAATTATTATTGGTTTATATTGGCACTGAACTACCGACTGACCGTGATAATTTTAAATATAAGCGAATTGAACTTGTTGGTTCATTAATGTATGATTTATTTCGTGAATATTATACAATGCAACAAAAAAGTATTCATTTAAGATTTGAAGAGAAAATATTCTTTAATCAGGCCATATATGCGGATAATCTATATGGATTAATACAACAAGAACATAAAGCCATTTTTGACGAACGAATTCTTGAAAAAGGATTTAAAAAAGCGTTCAAAGGCAATTGGGGTGCACAAGCACATACTAAACGCATTGGTGTTGTTCAGGATTTAAATAGGTTAACGCATAATTCTATGTTAAGTCATCTACGTAAAACAAATTTGCCGTTAGATGCTAGTGTAAAAGTGGTTGGTCCGCGTGTATTGCACAATACACAATGGGGATTTTTTGACCCTATTGATACACCAGATGGTGGAAATATTGGATTGCATAAACATTTATCTATTGGTGCATATATATCACAAGGATATTCGAGGGATATTATTATTAAATGGTTACGTGAAAAGGTTAATATGAAATTACTGGAAGAATGCACACCTTTACAATTATCTGCATTATCTAAAATCGTTATTAATGGATATTGGGCGGGTGCAGTTCAAGACCCTATTGAGTCTATTAAAAAAATTAAATTATTTCGTAGAAATGGATTAATACCTATTTATACCAGTGTTACATTTGAAACAAAATCTAATACTATATTTATGTATACCGATGGGGGACGTATATGCAGACCCATATTTTATAGAGATGATGAAACCGGTAAAATGTCTTATGATAATAAAAATATTAAACAATATTTGGATGATGACAAATTTTCGTGGAATGAATTAATCGCTGGGTTCAATCGTAAGAAAGTTAAGAATTTTAATCCTAATACTTATAATATGTATGAATTACATGAATTATATGAAAATATTGATGCTGAAACAAATCCTGCCAAATTAAATAGATTCATACAAGAAAAAGCGATTATTGATTATATTGATACGAATGAAACAGAAGGTGCATTAATTGCTATGAATAAAATGGAATTGGAAAAAGCAAAAATGCATACACATGTTGAAATTCACGAATCACTTATTTTTGGTACTATGTGTAATTTAATCAACTTTCTAGAGAATAATCCGGCTACTCGTAATTCATTTTCGTGTGGTCAAAGTAAACAAGCATGCTCTATGTATCACACAAATCATCAAGTTCGCATGGATAAAACTGCAGTTGTTCTTAATTATGCTCAAAATGCATTAGTTAAATCCAGATATTTAAAACATATTAATAATGAAGAAAATCCTTACGGTGAAAATGTTATAGTTGCTGTTATGTGTTATACCGGATATAACGTTGAAGATGCTATATTACTTAATGAAGGTGCATTAAATCGCGGAATGTTTAGAACTACATATTATAGTACTTATGAAATGCATGAAGAAAAAACACAAACTAGTGATTCTACGGTTGAACAAACATTTTCAAATATTGAAGACCTAAATGGTGTTATCGGTACAAAACCAGGATTTGATTATAGTAAACTAGATAAACATGGATTAGTAAAAGAAAATACAGAACTAAATGATAAAACCGTATTAATTGGATATGTTAGTTCTAGCTCTACTAATCCGGAAGTTAAAACGGATGGTTCTAAAACACCCAAAAAAGGTCAACTTGGTATCGTAGACAAAACATTTATTACAGACGGAGAAGAAGGTACTCGCATTGCAAAAGTACGGGTAAGAGAAGAACGTATACCAAATTTGGGCGATAAACTAGCTTCACGTGCTGGACAAAAGGGTACAGTTGGGTTGGTTATACCAGAAAAAGATATGCCTTTTAATAAAGATGGAATACGACCAGACATCATTATAAATCCACATGCTCTTCCATCACGTATGACGATTGGCCAATTTGTGGAAACCATTACTGGTAAAGCATGTGCTTCCTATGGAGGATTTGGAGATTGTACTGCTTTTAATAATGATGGATCTAAGGTTGGAATATATGGAGATTTATTGTGTAAATCTGGCTATCACTCTAGTGGAAATGAAATTTTATATAATGGAATGACAGGTGAACAATTAGAAGTTGAAATATTTATGGGACCTAATTATTATATGCGATTAAAACACATGGTTAAAGATAAGATTAATTACAGAGCTTCTGGTAAAATGACTGCATTAACAAAACAACCTGTTAGTGGACGGGCGAATGACGGTGGATTACGTATAGGAGAAATGGAAAGAGATGGTGTTATTTCACATGGAGCTAGTGCATTTCTTAAAGAGTCGATGATGGAAAGGGCTGATAAATATAGAATGGCTATATGTAACACCACTGGATTAACTGCTATTTATAATCCTTCTAAAAATTTATTTTTAAGTCCAATGGCCGATGGCCCTATTAAATTTTCGGATACGGTTGATAATAATAAAACGATTGAAACCGTTTCTAAATTTGGGCGTAATTTTAGTATTATTGATGTTCCTTATTCATTTAAGTTATTAATACAAGAATTGCAAACTATGAATGTACAAATGCGAATTATTACAGAAGATAATATTAATCAACTTGAAACTATGACTTTTTCAAATAATTTAAATCTATTAATGAAAAATGAATTTTCTGATCCTAATACCGTAAATAATACTACTAATAAAATTCTTAAAGATAGTGAATCATATAATATGAATACACCAGAAAGCATAAAAACACCAGAAAGCATGATTCAAGATATGATGTCTAAAGAAAATATAGTGGAAGATATTATTGCTAATGATAATAGCCAAAATTTAGAAACACCACCTTATCCTGGTTCACCTGAATGGCCACCTACATATAACAATTCACCCTATGGTAGTCCTGAATATAAACCGAAATCACCCTATGATAGTCCTGTATATAACCCGAATTCACCCTATGTTAGTCCTGTATATAAC
>TARA_B110000879_G_scaffold37804_1_pt1 | contig 13756 bp, 10 predicted proteins | sample TARA_B110000879 | Tara Oceans TARA_B110000879 (sample SAMEA4398094) | marine metagenome | biome: Polar Biome; feature: [SRF] surface water layer (ENVO:00010504); material: water (ENVO:00002006), including particulate matter (ENVO:01000060) such as... | depth 5 m
AATTCCAATTTCTCTCAGTTTAATAATCTTTAGTTTTAATCCTCAACACGAGTTAATTTCTGATTATAGAATGCAGAAACCCCAAAAATTCCAAAAGAAATTTCAAAAAAAATACAACTATCTGGTAATCAAATAATTTGCTTTATCAGCCTTAGTTTGTGTGAATAGGTATTGGTATCGACATTGAAAATGCCTTGGTGGTCAATTTTATCAATTCGAACTTTTCCACTTGCGTGAATAATTTCGTTTTCATTCATTAAAATCCCAACATGTATTATACTTCCATCTTCGTTGTCGAAAAATGCTAAATCCCCATCTTCTGCTTCTTCAACAAAACTTAGAGTAGTTCCAATCTCTGCCTGCTGATAGGCATCACGAGGTAGCTTCTTTCCTGCTATTTTGTAAACCATTTGGGTTAATCCCGAACAATCTATACCAAAAGGAGATTTCCCTCCCCATAAGTAAGGCGAATTAATGTACAACAATGCATTTTCAAGAATCTTTGATCGAGAAAGTGCTTCACTACTGTGAACTGCAGTTCCTTCAAATGCAAAATTCTCTGAACCGATAGTTATTAAATTATCCTTAAAAAACGGGAGCACACTGCCCATCGCAATAGGCTGTAGTTCATTGTTTTTAGCATTTTGAATGATATTTACAAGATCTGTACAACTGTTCCATTCTCTAGAAGTTTCCACCTCTTCATAAATCTCTTTATTTACTTCAAAAGCCTGCTTACGATCGATCCAACATTCGTATTTATCAAATGCAACGCGAATTTTAACCCAATTTACGCGTTCGTCAATGATTTTATAATGGTCGCCAAAAAGCAGCTGAGTCACCATCTCTGCCTTATCGCTAGCCTCTTCCCTTCCGGGAACTACGCTTAATATAGATATGCCGTATTTCACTGTGTTTGTATCAAGGCAAATAAAGGACTTTTGCCGTTCTGGAATAGAATGTTTCCTATTTTAGTTTTTAACGAATAGGATTAGAATTATCAACATTACGCTCATATTATTATATAATTATACTGCTTGAATAGTCTTACAATCCTAATTATAGCACTATTGAAACGGTAAGAAAAGAATACATTAAAAAAGTCAATGCATTTATTTCTGTTTTTTTACTTTTTTGGCATTCTCCTTTTATTTGTTTTAATAAAAATAAAAATATTTTAGATTATGGCTTAATTCGATAGGTACGATCAATTTCCAATTAAAAATATTCAAAAAATGGAAGCTTAGAATCATTACTTATAAATCGATAAAAATTTTCATGATTCCAACCTTTAATTGAAAAACCACAGCTCCCATTAATAAAAATAGAACTAAAAAATTCAATACAATTAGAAGATATAATCGAGGTAGGAAAAGCGATTAAAGAAATAATAATGACAAGTAAAACCAGTAAATAATCAGAAAGTTTCATAAACTAAATTGTTTATGAAATCATTAAATCAACTTTTTCTGAGCCATTAAATACCCCAAATGCAGTCCTTCATGAATATTATTGAAACAGATTGCTTCTTCAATATTTTTTAGCACCACTCCATAACTTGTAGGATATTCATTGAATTCGTTAAGTTTTCCAGCTTTATATTCCTCTTCAGTTAAGTCAATTAATTTAAAATAATTTGACTTAAAATATTCAAAATCCTCTTTAGGCGTTTTAATATCGGCGCTTCCTGTTCCCTTTCGATAAACCTCTATTAAGGTTGCTGGAATTATGGAATCTCTTCCAGCCAATTTAAAGCACAACAAATGCTGCGTTACTGCAACATGACAAAAGTTCCAAAGGATACTATTATTGTATCCTTCAGGAGTTTTTGTAATCTGATCAAAAGTTAATCCTTCAATCGAGCCCAATATTCTTTCTCTTGTTATTCTATTGTTTCTAAACTGTAGCTCCATGTTATTCAATAGCCTTATCGTTAAATGCACTTACAAATAATGTATTTCCTAAATTCGGTAAATCGTTAAACAATTCCGCGCCGCGCTCATCAAGAGAATTACTGGTATATCCAAGAATAGTAAGATCCGCATCTCCAGATTTTTGCTCAATAATCTTAGAAATCAACTCCCCTTGTTGAGGAATTAATTCTATATTATTAGGCGAAATGGGTAATCTTCCTGTGGCAATTAAATCAGTAAGTGCCTGACGTTTAATTTCGTACTCACCTTTAGAATATCCACTAAATATTTTGATTTCTGCTTGCTTCCAATCTGGATGACCCGTAAGAATGTATGCCAATAAAATCATGAGATTTGAATTCTCATAATCCTTAGCAGAAATCCAAACATGAATTGACTTTTTGTACCCAAACCCTTTGTAAGTGCTACGCAGAATACATACATCGAAATTGGTTGCATGAAGCAAGCCGTAATTATCAATTACCTCTTTAAGCTTTGTCCTATCCTCGTCACTGTACTCAAAAAGAATCAAGTTATTACCACTTCCTGAAACACCACTCAACTGAATAGTTTGAGCAATTGCAGAAGTATAAGAAGGTGAAACTATAGTATCCAGATAAACTCGACTGCTGGTACCTTTAATAAGTGCGATAAGCCTAAGCTTAGTTTTCCGAGACTCTTTATAAGCCTTATTATCAAGAAAACCTTTCATAAAATGGATGTAAGTACCAAAACCATATTTATGTGAAAGCCAACGCACTAAGTCCAAAGAAGTTGTTCGTTTAAAGGTATCAGCAGATAAGCAAATAATAAAAGGTCTCCAACCTTGTTCGTTAGCACTTGCCTTCTTTTGAATATAAACTGAAAGCCTTCTATTCATTTGAAAAAGAACTCCTCGTAGTAATTTTGCAACGTCTCGTTCAGTGTTACCAACAGATATTGCCCAGCGATATATTCCAACCATTATTGCAATTGACAAAAAAGCATATGCGGTATTCATTTTAAACATGAGGTAGAAACAAAGTATAGCCCCAATTAATGAAAAATACCAGCGCGACCTGAAGGTTGGTCGATAGCTTGGGTCAGCTGCAAAGTGTTCCAGAAAAGAAATCAAACAAATAGCACCGTAGGTCACCATAAAAAACATGGAAATTATTTGAGCCACAAAATTTATATCGCCAATAGCCACAAAGAAAAAACCAAATACACTTGTTACTATAGCGGCATTAAATGGCTCTAATCTAATTCCTTTACCTTTCGCAAACCAAAGACTTAATTGCATTGGGAAGACTTTATCTACTCCCAAAGCTTGCAGGGTTCTCGGAGCAATCATCATACTTCCTAAGGCAGAAGAAATTGCGGCACAACCTAGTCCAATTGGAATTATTGGTTCCCAAATGGCAATTTTTCCCATGATTAGTATATCTGTATTTGCAAGGTCTTCAGCACTTGCAGAAAGAAAAAGTTTGAAAACTACGGCTATATAAACTATGATACCCACTAACGTGGCCCACATTGTACCTGCGGGTATTGACTTTTTTGGATCTTTAAGATCACCACTTAGTCCTAAACCAGCTGCGATTCCAGTGAATGCAGGAAATATTATTGTAAAAACATAGAAGAAGTTATCGGGGTTTTCAATATGAGCAGTCATATCTCCTGAAGAGGGTGAATATACCCCTCCTATAAAAAACAAACCCAACGAGACAAGTAATATTGCAACAACTACATAAAGCGCTTTTACTCCAATATCGGCACCCTTACTCAACATCAACATCGCAAGTAAAGCCATAAATATTAGACCCGCCAATCTATTATCTACATAAACTCCATAGTGGTGATAAATAACATCTGCGAGAGGTTCAAAAGAAACTGCAAATGCAATTACATAAAATGCAACACTAATAGCTTGAGAAAGAAACAATGCAATACCAATAGCTGCTCCGATATTCAATCCGAACGATCTGGAAATCATGTAGTATGCACCACCACCCTCTACTTTGCTGTTTGTGGCTATTTCAGCAACAGCCATTGCTGTAGGAATGGTAACCAAATGCCCTAGCAAGACAATTCCAAGCGTTCCTAAAAGCCCTACATGTCCAACAGCATATCCAAATCTTAAGAATAGAATAGCTCCCAGAATGGTGCTTAATGCTGTCATAAAAACAGGCATTGTCCCCATTGTGGAGTGTTTGTTTAGATTCTCTGACATTTAAATTTGGAAAAGAAACAACAGCTAGTTAGCAACCTCGCTCATAAATTTAATGCGCATTAAACGAATTTCTTCTTCAGAATAATCTTCGTCATCCATTTCTTTCATAGCTTCTTCGACCGTTCCTGTTTCAGCATCTTCCATGAAATAGTCGTAAAGTTCATCCTGCTTATCTTCATCAATTGCGTCATTAATGTAATAATCAAGATTCACCTTAGTTCCTGAGTCTACAATATTTTCAATTTCGGTAAGAACGTCTTCTATGGACATATCTCTCGCTTTTGCAATCTCGTCTATTGGTCTTTTTCTATCAATATTTTGAATGATATAAACCTTTGTACCTGATTTATTAATGACCGATTTAACAATAATATCTTGTGCTCTTTCTATTTCGTTTTCTTCAACGTATCCTCCAATCGTTTCAATAAAGGCCGCACCATATTTTTTTGCCTTTCCCTGACCTACTCCCTGAATATTAGCTAATTCCTCTAGTGTAATAGGATATTGATTTGCCATATCCATAAGTGAAGGCTCCTGAAATACTACAAATGGAGGCACATCGCTATCCTTGGCAACAGAACGAGTTAGCTCTTTAAGCAACTGATATAACTTCTCATCCATTGCGCTGCCTTGAGCTTTGGTATTTAGGATAAGATTATCATCCTCCGCTCTTTCAATATAATCGTGATCAAGGATTACAGTAAAAGATTTTGGATTTTCAATAAATGCTTTACCGGTAGTTGTTAGCTTGAGAACTCCATAAGTTTCAATATCCTTATTTAGTAACTTAGAAACAGTTGTCTGACGAATAACCGCCATCCAGAATTTCGGATCTCTTTCTTTTCCTGCTCCGAAAGTTGAAATTCTATCGTGTCCAAAAGACTTGATTTGAGAATTTCCTCTACCGGTTAGAATTTCAATCACATACTTTGCCTTTGCAGTTTCTTTTAATTCTGCAATGCAATCTAAAAGTAGTTTCACCCATTTTGACCCCTCTTCTCTTGGTCTAGGATTAACGGCATTATCATCCATATTAGCACCAGCACCGTTCACTTCATCAAATTCTTCTCCGAAATAATGTAATAAGAACTTTCTTCGACTCATTGCAGTTTCTGCGTAAGCAACCACTTCTTCGAGTAAAATCCTTCCAACTTCCTGCTCGGCAATAGGCTTGCCTTGCATAAATTTTTCTAGTTTCTCAATGTCTTTATAATCATAAAATGCTAAGCAGTGACCTTCACCTCCATCTCGACCCCCACGACCAGTTTCTTGATAATAGCCCTCTAAACTTTTCGGCATATCGTGATGAATTACAAATCGAACGTCTGGCTTATCGATTCCCATACCAAATGCAATAGTAGCTACAATAACATCGACATCTTCATTCAAAAACATATCTTGATTTCTTGCTCGAGTTCCCGAGTCAAAGCCAGCATGATATGGCAATGCTTTTATTCCATTTACCGTTAACGCTTCAGCAATTTCCTCAACTTTCTTTCTACTCAAACAGTAAACTATTCCTGACTTTCCTTGCCGTTCTTTTACAAATCGAATCAGTTGTTTAACAAGTTCAACTTTTGGACGTACTTCATAAAATAAATTGGGACGATTAAACGATGCTTTGTAAACCATAGCATCAGACATTCCTAGATTTTTCTGAATATCTCCTTGCACTTTTGGCGTTGCAGTTGCGGTTAAAGCCATTACTGGAATTTGATCATTAATCCCCTTTATCATCTCTTTAATTCGACGATATTCTGGCCTAAAATCATGTCCCCATTCAGATATACAATGCGCTTCATCTACCGCAACGAAACTAATTGTGAGTTCTCTAAAAAACTCGATGGTCTCTTTTTTATTTAATGTTTCAGGAGCAACAAACAAAAGTTTTGTAAAACCAGCTCTTAAATCATCTTTCACAATTAATTGTTCAGCCTTGTTAAGTGAAGAATTCAGAAAGTGAGCAACGTGATCTTCTTCTGAATGCCCTCGGATGCTATCTACTTGATTTTTCATCAAAGCAATTAGCGGGGAAACGATAATAGCAGTTCCCTCAAGTAATAATGCAGGCAATTGATAACAGAGGGACTTCCCTCCACCTGTTGGCATTATAACAAACGTGTCTTTCCCTTCGATAACACTTTTGATTATCTCTTCTTGATCGCCTTTAAAGGCATCAAAACCAAAGTGTTTCTTTAGAGCGGCGTGTAAATCCATTTCTAATATTAAATTTATAACAGTGCGTTACATAAAGTTTAAAAATAGAACAATCTTTCTTAATTAATGGTTCAGTATAAAGAGAATTATACTCTTTTGTCAAACACCATAATCGATATATTTATAGCCCGACAAAAACATTGATGAAATAGGCAATGTTTAAAAAGCCTTATTGTTATTTTTGTCACAAATTAAGAGTTATGAAAAAAGGAAATTGGATTTTTATTTTCACATTAATAGTAATCGCTGGATTATCCAGGTTACTTCCACACCCGCCTAATTTTACTGCACTAGGAGCAGTGGCGTTGTTTGGTGGTGCTGCACTAAGCAGTAAAATTTTAAGAATCGCTCTTCCCTTAGTTGTACTTTTAATAACCGATATTATTATTAATAACACTGTATTTGCTCAATTCAACGAAGGATTTACCGTCTTTTACCCAGGTGCAATTTGGACTTATGTTGCGATTGGTTCAATTTCCTTGTTGGCTCCGATGATCATAAATAAGCTTTCTGTAAAGCATGTAGTGCTTGGAAGTTTAAGTGCTTCTTTAGTTTTCTTCATCATCTCAAACTTCGGCGATTGGACAACGGGATTTGACTTTCCTTTAACCTTTGCTGGTTTAATTGGAAATTATATCGCGGGTATACCCTATTTTATGAATAGTATCGCTGGTGATTTATTTTTTAGTGGAATATTATTCGGTGGGTTTTATTTAGCCGAATTAAAAATACCTAAGCTATCATTAAGTAAAAACTAATAACAATATATTCAGTATTGAAACCGCAAAAAGCTTGACTCGTTGCGGTTTTTTTATTTTGTCTCTTTATCAAATACCAATTTGGTAATAGGATCGCCGTTTCTGAAGTAATAGACCCCGCCCCAACTGTATTTTATTTCTTGGTATTCTGTTCCTCGACCTCCGTTAACCAATATAACTTGAGTTATGGCTTTATTTCCTTTAGAACTTTTATTCACTGTTTTCCCTTCTGGATAAAGAGTTGCCAGCTTTGAGATAAAATCTGAGCTTTTCTTATCCATTTTATCCAAATCAATATTTGGATCTGTTGATGGTAATTTAGAAGTCACCTTTTTTTCGAGAGTCTTATTCAAAATAGCAAGGGCAGAATTTACTTCAGTAGATTCAGGTTTAAATTCTTGAGCCTTTTTATAAAAGAAAATTGCCTGTTTTTCATTTCCAGAACCTTCAGAATTTTCAGCTAAAGAGATATACTTAGAGAATTGTTCTTCTTTTTCTTTTTCGGCAATCAATGAAAGCTGAGAAGCCGCTTCAGCACTTTTCTTTTCTTCAAACATCATGGCTAAAGCAGACTTTTCATTAGTAAGAGTTTCATTGTTTGGTTTCACTATCTCGGCTTGCGCCAAAAGGCTTTCGGCCGAAGCCAAATCTCCTTTAAATCTAGCATTCTTTGCCTCAACTATTAAATTATTAAATTTCTGATCGATTGCCTCTTCCTCAGCTTTTTGCTTTACCTTAACTTTAAGTGAAGCTAAAGCTATCTTTTCAGCAGCCAATGTTCCGTTTACTGACTTAACAGCTTCGGCTTGAACTAAAAAACTCTCCGCTGCAGTCAAATCTCCTTTAACTCGAGCATTCTTTGCCTCAACTATTAAATTATTGAATTTCTGATCGATTGCCTCTTCCTCAGCTTTTTGCTTTACCTCAACTTTAAGTAAAGCTAGCGTTAACTTTTCAGAAGCCAATGTTTCATTTTCTGGCTTAACAGCTTCAGCTTGAGCTAAAAAACTCTCCGCCGCAGTCAAGTCTCCTTTAACTCTAGCATTCTTTGCCTCAACTATTAAATTATTGAATTTCTGATCGATTGCCTCTTCCTCAGCTTTTTGTTTGACTTTAGTTTCGCTAAATTCTAATTTTTTAGTTGCTAATAATGCTTCAGGGTTTATATTCAGTGCTTTTTTATAGCCCGCCGAAGCTGCAATATAATTTCCATCTGAATAAGCTCGATTTGCAACTGCCATGTAATTATTGAATGCATTTGCTTGTTTTTCTTCTTGCTTAATTTTTTGAGAAATCACAACAATTTGTTGTTTCGGAAATTTAGATGTCGGATTTAATGTTGAAGCGGAAACGTATCTTTCAGAAGCCTGCTGCAATTCTCCTTTTTCAAAGAGTGCATTACCCTCTGCCAGCAACTCATCATACTTTTCTTCTTTTTGGAGCACCTTATTAATAGCGTTTAACTTTTGCTTTGCTTCGCCTTCGGCGTTAAGAACTATTGCCTTTTCAAAATAACCTCGCGCAGATTTAAACTGCATACTATTCAGTGCATTATTGCCTTTTACAACTAAATCTTCGTATTCTTTTTTATTTTCCTTTTCAACAGCAGCTTCCTGCTTTTCAAGTTTTTCTACTTGAGCTTCAACTCCCGCTAATTCCTTTTTCCGCTTTCCTGTGAACTTGTAATCTATGGAAAACTCCGACATATCAGATTCATAATGAATTCTAGCAACTGGTCGTGCTAGCTTGGATATATCTATCTCCTTATAGGATTTAAAAAGCTCTATCTCTCCAATACTCCAATCGTGAACCATGTTTTTTTCTGACTCTGGAATATTAGAGATTAAATCCAACTCAATGATCTTAGTTGCCATACCATCGCCTGTAAAATGCAATTGATAAACAAAGCCATAAGGTAACAAATAGGAAAACTCTCCGTCCTGATCTACATTGGCTTGGTCAAGAAAAGAGTTGCTTCTATACACCTTAATCAACGCACTAGGATATGTATTTGATTTGTGCTTAACAGTAATACTGAATTTTACGCCCGAATCTTCTTGTCCAACAATACAAAGACTCAGTAATAACAGACCGAATATGAGATAAAGACCTCGTAGCATAAATTAATTTTGCAATGCCTCTTTTTGCCAAGTAAATCGTGTTGTTGGTTTACCATTTTTAAAGAAGTAATTACCTCCCCAATTGTGCACCACATGTTTGTATTCAACACCTATTTCGCCCTCCACAATGATCCTTCTTGTGATTGATTTACTGCCTTCCATATATTTCTCTACAGTTAAACCTTGCGAATATTTTTTTGCCAATTCCGAACAAAACTCAGCACGATCACTTGAAATTTCAACGCCTTTGAGGGTTAATTCCATATTCTCTTCTTTAGGAGAATTATCTTTAGCTTTTTTTTCGGCTAAAAGAACATCGATTTTTTTTATTTGTTCCCGAGGAAAAGCATCCGTAGTATTTACTTTAATTGCGGCCAAGTACATTTCCTTTGCTTCACTATACTCTTTTAACTCGTAAGCTTCGTTTGCTTGTGCAATAAGCGCCTTGTATTTTTCAACATCAGCGAGCTTACCATCAAGCATACCATCGATTATTTTTATTTGAGTTCTTGGATATTCTGCCAATGGCTTTAGCCGCATAGCTTCTTTATAGTATGATTTAGCCAACTGATAGTCTTTAGCTTCAAACTCAATATCAGCATCTCGAATTAAGATATTGTATTCTTCTTGCAACTCATCCTTCTCTTCTTCAACACTTGCAATCACTGCCTGATTCCCTTCTTTCTGCTGTTGAATTTTTTGTTTCCTATTCTTCAAATATTCTCGATCTAAATTAACCATACTCATTCTTTGATCAAAATAATATCTAGCTACCGGTATTTTATATTCCTGAATATTCATTCCTTCAGTAAATCTAACCATTCCCAGCTGAAAACGACCAAGATCATAACCTTGACTTTTAAACTCGGTTGGTATATTAGTCAAATCAATCTCGACCAATTTTGTAACAAATCCAGTTTTAGAAAACTTCAATATGTACTTATAATCAAATCTTAAATCTGTTTTGAATCCACCCGTTTTATCGGTTAGCATAGAATCGATATTCGTCTTATTTAGTTTTACTTCAACTAAGACCCCGTCAATCGTTCTATCTCCTTCAGTAACAAAAGCATCTTTTATTACTAGGTTCTTTTCTATTGCATTAGTGTCATAACCTCCCCATAGTCGTTTAGAAAGTGGGCCTTTCTTTTCTTTCTTAGGCTTTTCACCTTGAGCTTGAACTCCACAAACGCAGAAAACAAATATAAAAATGGGTATCAAAGATTTTAATTGATTGTACATATCTAAAACTTAATTATCTCTAGCTGAACGTCGGCCTTTTTAAAATTATTTTTTACTTCTTTTTTATATTTCCTATCCAAAATAAAATTTACTGCCGCTGGATCATAAATAAATTTAGCAATTGGTTTTTTATAAAGTGCGATTGGTATTTCATCATTTGATTTAATCATGCTCAGTTTAAATAACCCCGCATCATAGCCTCTAAATCGATCTTCTTCAGGCATATTTCGTGTATCAATTTCTATCATCTTAGTTAAGTAGCCATCTTTAGAAAACTTCAACGTAACTAGAGTATCAAAACCTATCTTCAATTGAAAAAAACCTTTTTTTTTAGTTTCAGCTTCTCTAATAACAAGACCCTTGTAGATTACAAGTACATTAATATTTGCAATAGGCTTGCCGTCTTCCAAAACTTGGGCATCAATTAAGAGATTGGTGTCACCAGCAACTTCCAAGTCATCTCCTATTTTCAAAAACCCTTGCCCGTATGAAGAAAAAACGCTGCAAACGGCTAATATCAAGATTATTAAATTTATTCTAGGCATGCTCATATTAGAACAAAAATACTGTTATCTGTATTGAATAAAAACCTGGAAAAAGATTATTCTGAATCGTTTGTAAACAATAGTCTTGCCGAAATAATGAACGCTGTTTTAATTGTAAATTTTACATTCGTCAATATACAATGAAAAATCTTTTTCTCAAAATTCAGAATAGCCTTGATGTAATTTTCAAAGCTTTATTGCTCGCGGTTTGCGCAGCAGTAATTATATATGCTTTACCTAAAGAAGGTAAGTTTAAATATGACTTTCAACAGGGGAAACCTTGGTTGCATGAAAACTTATATGCTCCATTTGATTTTGCAGTATTGAAATCAAATGAGAATTTATTAAACGAGAAAGCTGAAATTGAAAATAATAGTTCATTGTATTTCAATCAATTTGATTCCATCTCGAGACTAGCAATTAACAACTTACGGAAATCTTTGGAGGACAGTATAGGTTCAGCTATAATCCTGAGCTTAGAAAAAAGAAACTATTCTCTTAAAAAAGTAAAAGCTATATATGCTGCGGGTATCGTTCAAACCATAGAATTGAAGAATGACGTCCATCAAAATCAATTAATTGTAATCCAACGAAACGGTCATTTTGAAGAAATTGAATTTGGTGACCTATTATCCATCAAAGAAGCAATTTTAGAATTGCAGTTAGATAGTGATATTATTAACTCTCAAAGTCCGTCAAATATTCAAAACGAATTAATCAACGCCATTCAGCATAATGTTTTTTATGATGCTAATAAAACTGGAGCTGTAAAACAATCTAAACTTCAGAACATAATTAATACGCATGGTAAAGTTGAGCGATCTGAACTTATTGTGGCAAAAGGAGAGTTAATAAATGAAGAAATATATTGGAAGTTAACATCATTAAAACAAGAATTCGAACACTCAAAAGGAGACGATTCTTCGGTTTATTTTGTCACAGTTGGGAAGATAATATTCGTATCCCTAATCTTCTTTGTTCTCGTCTTATTTCTTGGAGTATTTCGTCAGAACATATTGAATGTTAACAATCGAGTAGTTTTTATCTTAATCACTTTTACCTCGGTAGTACTTATGGGAATAGCGCCTTTATACATTGAAGATCTAAATATTTATCTACTCCCTTTCTGTATTTTACCTATAGTGATTAAAGCTTTCTATGATGAAATAATGGCTGCTTTCATTTATATATTGGCAATGATTCTCATTGGGTTTTCTGTCCCAAATGCGTTTGAGTTTGTGTATATCGAAATCCTTGCAGGCTTAATTGCAGTGTTTAGTTTGGTAAATCTCAAAAAGCGATCTCAACTTTTAGGAACAGCAGGAATCATCTTTGTTACCTATTGTATCGCGCACTTGTCTATAATGATTATGCAGGAAGGTACATGGCATAATATTGAACTCAACAATTTATACGCATTTGGAGGAGCAGCAACTTTAACATTACTCTCCTATCCTTTGATTTATGTTTTCGAAAAGATTTTCGGATTTTTATCGGATGTTACATTAATGGAGCTTTCCGACACTAACTCCACTTTGCTTAGAAACTTAGCAACTAAAACTCCAGGCACATTTCAACACAGTATGCAGGTAGCTAATTTAGCAGAAATCGCCATCCAAAAGATTGGAGGAAACCCACTTTTGGTTAGAACAGGCGCACTGTATCACGATATTGGGAAATTAGAAGCCCCTCAATTTTTTATAGAAAATCAGGTAAGCGGATTCAACCCCCATGATGATTTGGAACCTAGAGAAAGTGCACGAATTATAATCAACCATGTTATCAAAGGAGTTGAATTGGCTAAAAAACATAACCTTCCTGAAGTTCTTATTGACTTTATTCGGACTCACCATGGAACAAGTCAAGTTAAATACTTTCTGTTCAAGGAAAAGGAAGAAAACCCAAACCAAGAAATAGATGCTTCGAATTTTTCCTACCCTGGTCCTATTCCGTTTAGCAAAGAAACAGCTGTGCTTATGATGGCAGATTCATGCGAGGCGGCAAGTAGAAGTTTAAAAACCTATACTGCTGAGTCTGTAAACAAACTAATTGATGGAATAATCGATGGGCAAGCGAAAGAAGGTCAATTTGCTAATGCTGATATTACATTTAAAGATATTACTACTATCAAGAGTATTTTTAAGAAAATGCTCTTGAACATTTATCACGTTAGAGTAGAATATCCAAAAGGCTAAGATTGGTACACAGAAATATTAGCTATAGCTGCAGTTTTAAAACGCGAATGGGATATCTCATTATTTATAGTCTTCAGAACAAGAGGAGATTACTATTTCACAACGCAAATTTCTAAGGACGCATTTCCACAAACATAGCAGAGAATTGATAACATTGAACTTGCTCTTTCTTAAACCCGTTGCAAATTAATGGAGGTCACAAAGATTACTTGTATTTTACTGAACCAGAGCAATTCCCAAAATGCGGGGAAGTGCCATCTGATACTTTTGAAGACATAGTACCAACCGGTAAGATGAATTCAGCTGGACTTGCTCATAAAAAAATGAAAATTGAGTTTGAATTTTAGGCGAAAAAGCAGCCTTAATCAGCCACAAGCAGTTGATTCTAAAAACCTTAATCATTATCTAAACTAAAGTAAAAGGCATGGCCATTTTAACTGAACTTTATGTTGGTCAAAATAGTTTTAATTATACTTTTGCATCATTCTACAATGCGTTTGCAGAATAACGGAGAGATGCCTGAGTGGCCGAAAGGACTTGTTTGCTAAATAAGC
>TARA_B110000879_G_scaffold144974_1_pt1 | contig 13692 bp, 8 predicted proteins | sample TARA_B110000879 | Tara Oceans TARA_B110000879 (sample SAMEA4398094) | marine metagenome | biome: Polar Biome; feature: [SRF] surface water layer (ENVO:00010504); material: water (ENVO:00002006), including particulate matter (ENVO:01000060) such as... | depth 5 m
AATGCGTTGTACAAAAATGCCTGGAATGTGAATATTGTTTGGATCTAAGATACCAACCTCTACCAATTCTTCTACCTCTGCCACAGTAATCGTTGCAGCACCACACATGTTTTGATTAAAATTTCTGGCGGTTCCTTTAAATACTAAGTTTCCTGCTGCATCTCCTTTCCATGCTTTTACAAAGGCAAAATCGGCTTTAAATGCAGGTTCTAAAACGTGCATTTTACCATTAAAATCTCTTGTTTCTTTGCCTTCGGCAACTTCTGTACCATAGCCTGCTGGTGTATAAAATGCTGGAAAACCTGCTTGTGCAGCCCTGCATTTTTCGGCTAAAGTTCCTTGGGGTGTTAATTCAACCTCTAACTCTCCAGATAACATTTGTCGTTCGAATTCGTCATTTTCACCAACATAAGAGGAAATCATTTTTTTTATTTGTTTGTTTTCCAACAACAAGCCCAAGCCAAAACCATCAACACCCGCATTGTTTGAAATACAGGTAACCTCTCTCACATTTAGTTTCACCAATTCTGCAATTGCATTTTCTGGGATTCCACACAAACCAAATCCACCCAACATAAAAGTCATTTTACTTTGAACGCCTTGCAAAGCATCTTGTACATTATTTACTTTTTTGTTAATCATCGTTTATCGTTTAAGATGCATAAAAAAAATGAATTGTGTTTTTACTATTGAGTTTCCTCCCGCACTAAAAGTCTATATCTTCTTTGATCACTAATTTTTTGGGTACTTTCTCACCTTCAAGTTCGTCACCACCTTCATCTTCGTTGTCTTCATCTCCACAATTTATTTTTATGGATAACTTTTCTGGTTTTTCAAAATCTTCTTGACTAATATTTAAGGTAGGGTCTGCATAGCATTTTTTCATAAACAAGGCCCAAGACGGTAATGACATCGTCGCTCCTTGTCCTTTTCCAATGCCTTCAAAATGTGTAGAACGGTCTTCTCCACCTGTCCAAACACCTGTTGCCAGGTTGGGAACGATTCCCATGAACCAACCATCCGATTGATTTTGAGTCGTTCCTGTTTTACCTGCAATTGGGTTTTCAAATTTATAAGGAAAACCGGTAACTACATCGGGAAGTGCAGTATACGGATTTCGCAAACGCTGCCCAGAACCAGATTCTGTAACGCCTTTTAGTAAATCTAAAATCACATAAGACGATTCTTCACTTAATACTTCTTTTGTTTCTGGAGTGAATTGTTCTAAAATAGTTCCATTTTTATCTTCAATTCTTGTCAATATCATCGGGCTTACACGCAAGCCTTTATTTGCAAAGGTTGAATAGGCACTTACCATTTCCATTAATGACAATTCTACAGCGCCCAAAGCTATGGATGGATTGGCTCGGATTCGGGTTTCTATTCCTGCCAACTTCGCCAAACGCACCACGTTTACGGGTTTTACCATGTCTATTAATCGCGCAGACATTGTGTTTACCGAACCTGCTAAACCCGCTTTTAAAGTAAGCATTCCTCCATACTTGTCTCCAGAGTTATCAGGTCTCCATTCTTCTGGAATTCCGTATTTCCCTTTGGGAATTGTATAGTGTACATTTGGAAATGAATCGCATGGAGACATTTTCAGTTGATTAATCGCAGTCGCATATACAAACGGTTTAAAGGTAGAACCTACTTGTCTTTTTTGCTGCTGAACAGCATCGTACTTAAAATATTTATTATTAATACCTCCAACCCATGCTTTTACATGACCAGTCTGTGGCTCTATAGACAGCAATCCAGAGCGTAAAAAATATTTGTAATATCGAATCGAATCCATTGGTGACATGACCGTGTCTAAGTCTCCTTTCCAAGAAAAAACACGCATAGCTGTTTTTTTCTTAAAACTGGCATCAATTTCTTTGGCGGTTTTCCCAGCTTTTTTCATTCTTCGATACCGATCTGTATTTCGTTTCGCTCTTTGTAAAATAACGTTCACCGTAGAATCTTTAATGTCGTAAAAAGGGGCTGTTTTATTGCTCTTTTGTTCTTTAAAAAAATGAGATTGTAAATTGGCCATATGCTCTTTTACAGCCTCTTCTGCATATCTTTGAATTCGAGAATCTAGCGTAACATGAATTTTTAACCCATCTTTAAAAATATTATATTGTTCTCCATTTGCCTTTGGATTTTTACGTACCCAAGTTCTTAATTGTTTTTGCAAATACGATCTAAAATACGTTGCGTATCCGTCACTATGGCTTTCTGGAGTGAAGTTTATTTTAAGTGGTAATTTTTGAAGAGAATCTTTTTCTTGAGAGGTTATAAATCCATTTTTTGCCATTTGAGCAAATACCACATTTCTCCTAGAAAAAGATTTCTTTTTAGAAATTTCTCTATGAGGATTATATTGCCTTGGATTTTTTAACATGGCAACTAGTATTGCAGCTTCTTGGACATCCAATTCTTTGGCTTCTTTTCCAAAATAAATTCTTGAAGCAGAACGAATTCCAGAGGCATTAAACAAGAATCCTTGTTTGTTTAAATACATTGCAATAATTTCCTTTTTTGTGTATTGTCGTTCTAGTTTTACGGCAACAATCCATTCTTTTGCTTTTTGAAGCACTCTTTTAAAAATATTACTAGACGCTCTTTTTGTAAATAAATTTTTTGCTAATTGTTGTGTAATTGTACTAGCGCCTCCACCAGAGCCCATCTTTACAACAGCCCTTAAGGTTCCTCTAAAATCAATTCCAGAATGCTCGTAAAAACGTTCGTCTTCCGTTGCAATTAATGCATCAATTAAGTTTTGTGGTAACTCGTTGTAATGAATTGGTGTTCTGTTTTCTGTAGCATATTTACCAATCGTAACACCATCTGAAGAGATGACTTCAGTTGCTAAGTTTGTTTGTGGGTTTTCTAGTTCTTCAAACGTTGGTAAATCTCCTAAAGAAGTTAAAAAAAACAATAAGAATATTGCTAAGATTCCGCTTAGAATTAAAAACCAAAAACCTTTGATATATTTCTTAAAGTCTGTTTTTTTTTTACGTGCCATTTTACTTCGTTTTTTCAATACTGAATCCAACATCTGAAACTCCTTCCAATGTTTTTAAGCCTTCTGAAAAACCATTTTTTCGCATTGCTTGCCTTACATTGAATGTGTAATTTCCAGAAAATGGAAATACTTTTTCTTCTTTATAAAATAATTTATTCTCTTTAACCTCAGTAAAACCAGTTCCTAAGTATTTTCCAGAAGGAGCTGCCATTTTATACTCTAAGGTGTCTATGATTCTTGTTTTATTTGGAAAAACAAGTTCGGTAATCAGAAATAAATTACTGTATTTGTACTCCTTATTACTTCGAATATGAATGAATAAATTTCGCTTTGCAATGGTATCTGTGACTGAAAAATCAAAACTCACATGCTCGTTTAAAACCCACGCACTGTTTGAAATCGCTTTATACTTCGTAAAAACAGGTCCAGAAGTACAAGAATAGCCTACTAATAAGAGAATTAATAAACTTAAAAACTTATTTACTTTCTGAATCACTTCCATTTTTAGGAGTATTGTTGTTTCGATTTCGATTGTTATTTTTTTTTGGTTTGTTGGTGTTTTTAACCGCTCCTTTTGGTTGTTCTCCTGTTTTTTTTGCCTGAGGTTTTCTTTTTGGAGCTCCGTTTGGTTGTTGTTTTACAACTGATTTTTGCTGATTTGGATTTCCAACAGTAGCTTTTTTCTTATTACGGTTTTTGTTGTTTCTACGTTTTTTTGTTTTTGGAACATCAAAACGGGTTAAACTATCTTCTCCAACCGCATCTTCAAAATTCACTTTTAATGGTGTCTCTATCTCAGATTCATACTCTTCTAACGAGGAAGCTTTCTCATTATTTTTATTCAATTCAATTATTTCTTGTACTTGCTCTAAAGTTAATAAAAACCACTTCGATCTTTCTTCCTTGTAGGTGTACCAAAGATGTTGTTTAAAAATATCCATCTTCACAAAAACAGCCGGTCCTTTTTCGGTGTTTAAAATAGTCTCCTGTTTTGGAAAAGCTTTTAAAGCATCTAAATAAGTATCCAACTCAAAATTCAAACAACATTTTAGTTTACCACACTGACCCGCTAACTTTAAAGGGTTTAATGATAATTGTTGATAGCGTGCCGCTGAAGTGGTTACTTTTCTAAAATCGGTTAACCAAGTAGAACAACAGAGTTCTCTACCACAGGATCCAACACCGCCCAATCGAGCTGCTTCTTGTCTTGCTCCCACTTGTTTCATTTCTACACGAATAGAAAAAGCACCTGCTAAATCTCTAATCAATTGTCTAAAGTCGATTCTTGTTTCCGCAGTGTAATAAAACGTTGCTTTATTCCCGTCACCTTGATACTCTACATCAGACAATTTCATTTTAAGTCCTAAACGCCCTAAAATCTCTCTTCCTTTACGCTGAGTCTCAATTTCTTTTTCTCGCGAAGCTTGCCAAACATCGATGTCTCTTTGGTTTGCCTTTCTATAAATTTTTCTTATTTCCGAGCTATCTACTGGAACATTTCTTTTCTTCATTTGAACCTTTACAAGCTCTCCTGCTAAAGAGACGGAACCAATATCATGCCCTGGTGAACCTTCTACGGCTAAAATATCGCCCATAGAAATTCTTAAGTTTTCTGTATTTTTATAAAACTCTTTTCTCCCGTTTTTAAAACGGATTTCAAAAATGTTAAATGATTCTTCTCCGTTTGGTAATGTCATGTTTGACAACCAATCAAATACTGATAATTTTTCGCATCCGCCTGTAGCGCAACTTCCGTTACTTTTACATCCTTTAGGCACACCGTCTTTACCAGTAGCACAACTACTACATCCCATGTGTGTTATATTTTAGAAAAGCCAAAGGCTTTTTTCTGTTTGTAAATTGATTTTCAGATTGATACAATTCTTCAATCTCATCTTCATTAATCAGTAAATATACTGAATTTTAAGCAGAAAATTAAATCTGAAATTAGGATATATTTATAAAGAGAAAGAACTAAAACCAATAGCCTAGATTAAATAAAATTGCACTCGTTTTTGTTTCTGGAGACCAACTGAATTTTAGTTCTAAAGGCCCCACAAAAGAATCGAAGCTATATCCAAGTGCGTATCCAGATTTCATCTCTTTAAAAATACTTACATCTTTTAAAACATTGTCGTCTAACCGGGCGTAATTGGCAATAAAACTTAAGTAATTTTTTTCTAAGAGTTGATACCTGAACACAAATTCAGACTTTAAAAAAGAACGACCTGCCAGTTCTGCAAATTCATAACCATACATAGAAACAAACGTATTTATATAATTTTGATTATAGCCCCCTAGATAAAAATCGAAGACATTAGATCCTGAGTTCCCAAAAGTAAACCCTACTGTGTTTGTGTTTTGGAAAGTGAATTTTTTGAAAAAGGTAGTCGCAAATCCAAGGATGCCCTTGGCTTGTCCAAAGCTTTTAAAATCGCAATTATTATTTGAGGAATCGAGGTACCATTTGAACCTTAAATCTGCAAAATAACCTTTTTTAACAAAATATTTTTGATCATAAGTATCCAACTTTAAATAACCAAAAGCATTTAAATAATTACCATCATCAAAAACAGTTGGCTTATTGTTGTCTAAAATAGTTTCTGTAGAAACATTTAATTTTTTATGCTCTAAACCAACGCCTAAAGCAAACTTTCTATCAAAAGTTGTTTGTACAAAAATTTGATTTGTAAAATCGGTATATTTTAAATTAACACTATTAACTACAGGGGAGTTTGGTGCAATATTATTAAAGGCAGTATTTGCTCTAAATTGGTTATAGCGTGATCGAAAACCATAACTAAAATAAAAACCGTTATCTACAAAGTAGTTAAGATTGTAGCGTAGTTTATCTCCCAAAATAGCATCTACAGATAAAACATCATTATTTGTAAAAACGCCTGCTTGCTTGTATCTTGCTAAAATTGCAGATTCGTACAATGCATCATAATGCACCCCTAACTCTAGGGTTGGTTTTTTTAATAGTTCAACTAAAGAAATTATAATTTCAGTTTTTGCAGTGGGTGTCTTCCTTAATTTATAGGAGATTCGTTCATAATTTTTTGTAGCTGACAAAGAGTAAATTCGCTTTGTTATATCATTACTAGAAACACGATCTCCTACTATTAAATTTAGTTTCCCTAGAACATATGCCCTTGATAGATTTTTAATTCCATGAATTGTAATTTTAGAGAGCGTTACTTTTTGTGAATCTTTGTGTGTTCTTACTCTTTTTTTCTTTTTCGTTTGTTTTGATGCAATTTCTTTGAAAATTGCTGAATGTTTTACGGCAGTTTTGTCTCCTTCTTTTAGAATGTCAAGTTTTTCATCAAAGTCGACAACATTGTATTTTGAAATCTCTGGACGGATGTATACTTCGATTTTATTCTTATCCAAATCTCTTTGGTTATACATTTTATAACTCACAATTTGATTTAAAATAGCAATTACAGAAGTTAGTTTTTCTTTTTCATACAGCCTCCCTTGTACATCTACTCCTATAATAATGTCTGCGCCTTTTTCTCTCATGACATCAACAGGGAAATTATTGGAAACCCCTCCATCGATTAATAATTTATCCCCTAATTGAATAGGGTTTAAAAGCGTTGGGAAAGACCCGCTTGCTCTTAATGCAATAGGCAATGACCCTTTTTCTAAAAGAACTTGCCCACCTGTTTCGACATCTGTTGCAATCGAAAAAAAGGGAATTTGAAGTTTTGAAAAATCTGAAATGTTTTCTGTTTCTGAGAGTAATTCGATGAGAAGACTTAGCATATTTTGCCCTTTAGAAACCCCTTTAGGTAAGCCTATTTTTCCTTTCACTACTGGTAATGAAACAATTGCATTTTCCCCATATTCTTTTTCAAAGAAAGACGTTGTACTCCTTGGTAATTTGTCTCTTATCAATGCAATGAAATCGGTTTCTAAGATAATTTCTTCAATTTGTTCTCCAGAATACCCAACAGCATACAAGCCGCCAATAATTGCGCCCATACTTGTGCCACCAATATAATCTATCTGTAAACCTGCCTTATCAATTTCTTTCAACACCCCAATATGTGCAAATCCTTTCGCTCCGCCTCCGCTAAGAACCAGCCCTACTTTTGGTTGTTTTTGCTGTGCAAAAAACAACATTGAGGTCGCTAAAAAAGGAAGTAGGAAATACTTTTTCATTTTTTTAGTGGATGGTAAAATTGATGTACTTTTAAAGCTCTTGCATTACCAATTTCTGTCTTAAGATCTTCAAAAGAAGCTTCTTTTACTCTTTTTGCTGACTTAAATTTACGTAATAAACTCGTAATCGTTTGTGCACCAATGGCGGGAATTTGCTCTAATTCTGATTGAATAGCGCTTTTACTTCGTTTATTTCTGTGAAATGTAATCCCAAATCGGTGCGCCTCGTTTCTTAAGTATTGTGTAATTTTTAAAGTTTCTGATTTCTTGTCCAAATACATCGGAATAGGGTCACCAGGATAATAAATTTCCTCTAACCTCTTTGCAATTCCGATAATGGCAATTTTCCCTCGTAAACCTAAATCATCTAAAGCTTTTAAACCAGAAGATAATTGCCCTTTTCCACCATCTACAATAATTAACTGTGGAAACGATTGATTTTCTTCCAATAAACGCTTGTATCTTCTATACACTACCTCTTCCATAGAAGCAAAGTCATCTGGGCCAACTACGGTTTTTATATTATAATGTCTGTACTCTTTTTTACTTGGTTTTCCGTCTCTAAAAACAACGCATGCTGCCACTGGGTGTGTTCCTTGAATGTTAGAATTGTCAAAACACTCAATATGTTTTGGTTCTTGTGAAAGTCGCAAATCTTTTTTCATTTGCGCCATAATTCTTTTAACATGCCGCTCTGGATCAACAATTTTAATTTGCTTAAACTGTTCTTGTCGATAGTACTTTGCATTCCTTTCTGAGAGTTCTATAATCCGTTTTTTATCTCCTAACTTTGGAATCGTAACCTTCAATTCTTCTCCCAAATCTACTTGAAAAGGCACATAAATTTCTTTGGTTACGGAATTAAAACGCTGTCTAATTTCTACAATAAAAAGCTCCAACATTTGTTTGTCTGTCTCGTCTAATTTCTTTTTAATTTCTGTTGTATGAGATTGAATAATTGCTCCATTCGATATTTTAAAGAAATTTGCATACCCATGCGTTTCATCAGAAATAATAGAAAACACATCAACATTGTTTATGGACGGGTTAATAATGGTAGATTTTGCCTGGTAATTGGCCAATAAACCAACTTTCTCTTTTATTTTTTGAGCTTCTTCAAATTCCATGTTTTCGGAAAAAGAAAGCATCATTAAATGAAATTTCTCTAAACTTTCTTTAAAATTTCCTTTTACAATATTCCGAATGGCAGCGATTTCTTCCTGGTATTTTGTTTCAGTTTGCAAACCTTCACAACCCCCTTTACAGTTTTTTAAATGATATTCTAAGCAAACTTTATATTTACCTTCATTAATTTTTTGTTGACTTAAATCGTAACTACAGGTTCTAATGGAATACAATTCTTTGATTAGATCCAACAAAACTCTCACTGTTTTTATACTGGTGTAAGGTCCAAAATATTCAGATCCGTCTTTAATATGTCTACGGGTCATAAAAACTCTTGGAAAGCGTTCTTTCTTAATACAAATCCATGGGTAGGTTTTATCGTCTTTTAATAAAATATTATACTTTGGCTTGTATTTTTTAATGAGGTTGTTTTCTAATAAGAGAGCGTCTGTTTCTGTATCAACAACAATGTGTTTGATGTCTACAATTTGTTTTACTAAAATGCGTGTTTTTGCATTTTCATGATTTTTAGTAAAATAGGAAGTAACTCTTTTCTTTAAATTCTTGGCTTTTCCAACGTAGATAACCACTTCATTTTTATCATAATACTGATATACCCCAGGAGAATCTGGCAAGGTTTTCAATTGAAGTTCTAAAGATGCTGACATGTAACGAAAATACACATTTTAATACAGTAGTTCTTGGATCTGCTAGAAAATGTTGTCCTCTAAAATGTTAAAATTAGCGGTTATTGTGTAAGTCAAATACGCTTATTTACATCTTAAATTAGTTGCAAACTTGTTCTACGATTGCTGTCTCTTCTTTTGGAAACGCCTTTTTACTATAGAGAAAGAGAAGTACTACACCAACGCTAATAAACGCATCTGCAGGGTTAAAAATATACTGAAAAAAGGTAAAATTATCTCCACCAAAAAAGGGAATCCATTCTGGTAAGGTGGCGTTTTCTATAAAAGGAAAATAAAACATATCGACTACTTTTCCGTAAAACAACTCTCCATAAGACTCCTCAGGAAAAAGGGTTGCAACCCTGTGAGCAGATGAATTAAAAATAACGCCATAAAAAACAGAGTCTATAATATTACCAACTGCTCCTGAAAAAATTAAAGAAATCGCAAAAATTACCGCATTATGTGTCGCTCTTTTAATATGTTGTGCTAGCCAATAAATAATAGCAGAAACGGCTACCAATCGAAATAAAGTAAGAAATAACTTCCCTGCTTTGCCTCCAAACTCCCAACCCATTGCCATTCCGTTGTTTTCAACAAAATGAATTTTAAACCAACTAAAAACTTCAAAACCATCATTAAGGGCATAATGTGTTTTCACATATACTTTCAAAATTTGATCTAAAGTAATTGCAATTAGAATTGTAAGGATTGCCAGGTTCTTTTTTGACATTTTATTGAGTTTTGTGTTCACAAAAATAAGAATATTATTGTGGTTTAAGAGTCGTTAATAAAATATTCCCTTTCGTGGTTCTTATTGTTAAATTTTGGGAAGTATTTTTTGTCTTTTTATAAAAGTTTTCTTGTTGAATTTCTTTATTAACAGCAATGGTTCCTCGAGTTGATGTGACATCGACATTCCTTGCTTTTAAAGTTGCAAAAACACTGCCTTCATAAAACTTTACCTTTGTTCTTTTTTGAATTGTATCTAGTTTTATAATTCCTTTTTCTATGTAAATATCCAAAGGGCCTCCATAGCTTTTAGCTGAAACATTGATCTCTTCTCCAAAAATAATGACTGCTTTGTTCTTCGGAATTTTAATAATTGCACTCGCTCTTTGCAATCTTTTGGTAATAAACTTCCTAAAAACAGGTTCCTCTGTAGACATTGCTGGAATCTGAAATTCAATTTTCGCAGTAGCCTCTGAAACGGAATAAACGATGTGTTGTTTGCTGGGATTTTCTGCGGATAAGTAGATCTCCAAAAATTCAGAATTCGAGTTTTCCAAGACAAAATCATCTAAACCTACCGTAGAGATCTCTACATACGTTGCATTCGTTTGTACTTTTTTTATTACTTTTTTTTGAGCACAAATTATTTGTGAAAGGAATAACAAGAAGAAAAATGCATCACTCTTTTTCATTAAAACAGAAATTCTATGGGATTGTCTTATGCTTTTACATGTCTTTATTTCGACATAAATTGAGAAACACATTAAAAAAAAGCTTCCACATTTTGGAAGCTTTTAAAAATTATTGCTTGCGTTTTGCTTCAATACTTAAAGTTGCATGTGGCACCAAAAGTAAACGTTCTTTTTGAATTAGTTTACGGGTAACTCTGCAAATACCATAGGTTTTGTTTTCAATTCGTAACAAAGCGTTGTTTAAATCACGAATAAATTTCTCTTGACGTATTGCTAACTGTACGTTTGCTTCTTGACTCATTACATCAGAACCGTCATCAAAAGATTTAAAAGAAGGGGAAGTATCATCTGTTCCATTATTGGCATCGTTCTTATATGAACTTTGCAACAATGCTAAGTCTGATTTTGCTCTTTCTATTTTTTTATGAATAAGGGTTTTAAACTCTTGCAAATCTTCATCTGAATATTTTGCTTTAACTTCTGACATACTCTTATATTTTTTCGATTAATATTCTGCTTTTAATAGTGTCAAACGCAATCTCTGTTCCCGCTTCTAATGCAGCTACAAAAACCAATTCTTGCGTTAATGTTTCGCTCATGATGTATGCTTTATTCTCTTGAATAGAATGTTGCAAGTTTTCAAAATTTAGTACGGTCAATCTAATTTTATCTGTTACTTCTAAACCAGCGTCTTTACGTGCATTTTGAATTCTATTGACCAATTCTCTGGCAACTCCTTCTTTGCGTAAATCTTCTGTAATTGTAACATCTAAAGCAACCGTTAAACCTCCTTCATTAGCAACCAACCAACCTTCAATATCTTTTGAGGATATCTCTACATCTTCACGCTCTAAAGTTATCTCTTTTCCATTAATTTCTAAAGAAATATTGCCAAATTTTTCTATTTTTACGATATCTTCTTGTGTAAATTGCTGAACCTCAGCTGCAATTAAACGCATCTCTTTTCCAAATTTTGGACCCAATGCTTTAAAGTTGGGTTTAATTTGTTTGATTAAGATGTCTGAAGCGTCTTCTAAAATTTGAATTTCTTTAATATTAACCTCGTGCTTTATTAAATCTGAAACTGCTAAAATTTCCTCTTTCTGCTGCTCATTATCAACCGGAATCATGATTTTTTGTAATGGCTGACGTACTTTAATCTTCTCTTTTGCTCTTAAAGACAATACCAAAGAGGAGATGATTTGTGCATTTTCCATCTTGCGCTCTAAAGAAGCATCAATAAAACGTGCATCCGATTTTGGAAAATCTGCCAAGTGAATACTTTCTGAAGTTTCTTTACCGGTAACCGAATTTAAATCTTGGTACAATTTGTCCATAAAAAACGGTGCAATGGGTGCACTTAGTTTTGCAATGGTCACCATACAAGTATATAATGTTTGATACGCAGAAATCTTATCTGTTTGATAATCTCCCTTCCAAAAACGTCTTCTACTTAAACGCACATACCAATTACTTAAATGGTCTTGTGTGAAATCTGAAATTGCTCTTGCAGCTCTGGTAGGCTCGTAGGCTTCGTAAAATTTATCTACTTTGGCAATTAAAGTGTGTAATTCTGATAATACCCATCGATCTATTTCTGGTCTGTCTTCCAAAGCAACATCTTCTTCGCTGTATGAAAAACCGTCAATATTTGTATATAAAGTGAAGAAAGAATAAGTATTGTACAGGGTTCCGAAGAACTTACGTTTTACCTCTTCGATTCCTTCCAAATCAAATTTTAAATTGTCCCAAGGGTTTGCATTCGAAATCATATACCAACGCGTTGCATCTGCTCCGTAAGTAGCTAATGTTGTAAACGGATCTGTGGCATTCCCTAAACGTTTCGACATTTTGTGTCCGTTTTTATCTAAAACCAACCCGTTAGAAACCACATTTTTGTAGGCAACAGAATCAAAAACCATGGTTGCAATTGCATGCAATGTGTAAAACCAACCTCTTGTTTGATCGACTCCTTCTGCAATAAAATCTGCTGGAAAAGATTCGTTTTCATCGATTTTCTGTTTATTTTCAAACGGATAATGCCATTGTGCATAGGGCATCGATCCTGAATCGAACCAAACATCAATCAAGTCGCTTTCGCGGTTCATAGGTTGTCCCGAGGGAGAAACTAAGACAATTTCATCCACAATATTTTTATGCAAATCTATTTTGGCGTAGTTTTCTTCGGTGTTGTTTCCAACCTCAAAATCTTCAAAAATATCTTTTGCTAAAATACCTGCGTCAACAGCTTTCGCCATCTCTTCTTTCAATTCTTTCACAGAACCAATACAGATTTCTTCTTTACCGTCTTCTGTTCTCCAGATTGGCAATGGAATTCCCCAATAACGAGAACGCGATAAATTCCAATCGTTTGCATTTGCCAGCCAGTTTCCAAAACGACCGGTTCCAGTAGAAGCTGGTTTCCAATTAATGGTTTTGTTTAAAGAATGCATTCTATCTTTTACATCCGTTACTTTAATAAACCAAGAATCTAATGGGTAATATAAAATAGGCTTGTCGGTTCTCCAACAATTTGGATAACTGTGCTTGTATTTTTCAACCTTAAAGGCTTTGTTTTCTGTTTTTAATTTAATGGCCAACTCTACATCTACTGATTTTTCTGGCGCTTCTCCTTCTGGATAGTATTCGTTCTTTACGTATTTTCCTGCAAATTCGGTAACTTCAGATCGAAACCTTCCTTGCAAATCTACTAAAGGCACCAAATTGTCGTTTTCATCTTTCACCAATAAAGGTGGAATTTCAGGAACGGCTTGTTTAGCAACCAAGGCATCATCGGCTCCAAAAGTAGGGGCTGTATGTACAATTCCGGTTCCATCTTCTGTGGTCACAAAATCTCCAGCAATCACTCTAAAAGCGTCTTGTTTGTTTTCGAATTCACAACCATAATCTAAGATTTGTTCGTATTTAATATCGACTAAATCTTTCCCAGCAAATTCTTTTACAACGTAAAAAGGAATCTTTTTATCTCCAGAATTATAACTAGATAATTCTTGCGAAGTTGCTACCTGAAAATTATTTTTTCCGCCAAACTGCTTTTCAACTAACTTTTTTGCCAACACCACTTTGGTTGGTTCAAAGGTATATTGATTGAAGGTGTCCACTAAAACATATTCAATTTTTGGCCCCACCGTTAAGGCAGTATTACTTGGCAATGTCCACGGTGTCGTAGTCCAAGCAAGGAAATAAACACCTCCTTGATTTTGTAAAAAATCGGGAAGGGTGTTTTCTATTGTTTTAAATTGTGCAACAA
>TARA_B110000879_G_scaffold212849_1_pt1 | contig 13684 bp, 8 predicted proteins | sample TARA_B110000879 | Tara Oceans TARA_B110000879 (sample SAMEA4398094) | marine metagenome | biome: Polar Biome; feature: [SRF] surface water layer (ENVO:00010504); material: water (ENVO:00002006), including particulate matter (ENVO:01000060) such as... | depth 5 m
AGCTATGCATAGTATAGTTAGCGATGAATCACGTAGAGAGCAGTTGATTAGTAAAGGATTTGAAAGGACCAATGATTTTGATTGGGATCGTACTGCTGAAATAGTTTATAATTGTCTTATAAAAGTAGCTAAAGTTTAACTGCGAAAAATAAGAACCATTATTTATTTTTAATAATGTACTGACTGATAAGGTTCATAATCCAACTTAATTCGCTCGCTTAGTAAGATAATGTAAAAAATCATTTACCCATCCAAAGTAACACAACACACAATCTAACCTAGCTCCTGGGACATTAACCCTACTTGACTCTTAAACTTAAGTTGGACACTTAATCTTGATCTAAAACTTTAGAAGTCCTTGGACGACTAATTCCATCCATTCATCGGCAAAATTAATCATTCTATATAGTACCATGTATTCATATATTACTTTGTATTACATAGTACTATAATTTATTCTATATTTGTATTATGCACATATAGAAGCAATCAATCATTGTCTATCACGATCATACACAACTAAGATGTAAAATGAAGTTAGAAAACACTAAAGCGCAGATGAGAAAAGGCTTACTAGAGCTATGTGTACTCAGTATCATAGCAGAAAAAGAAGCCTATCCATCAGATATCATCAAGAAGCTAAAAGAATCAAAACTGATAGTAGTAGAAGGAACACTATACCCTCTACTAAGTAGGCTCAAAAATTCAGAGCTCCTTGCATACAGCTGGAAAGAATCTAAATCTGGACCTCCGCGTAAGTATTATACGCTTACTAAGCAAGGAGAAGAATTTCTTGGTGCACTTATGGATACTTGGCAAGAACTTTCTTCTGCAGTAAATCAATCAACCAAATCTGTTGTCATTAATGAGACTTAGTACAGACAATAAGAAAAATACACACGCTCTCATAACTACAATTAAAAAACTCGCTACAAAATGAATAAGATACTCAATATAAACCTAGGCGGAATACCATTTACCATCGACATCGATGCGTATACACATCTAGAGAAATATCTAGATGCAATCCGCAGACATTTCTCTGATTCTGAAAGTTGTGATGAGATCATCCACGATATCGAAGTGCGTATGGGTGAGCTTTTCCAAGAGAGTATGAAGGGATCATCTATCATCAGTAATAAAGAACTTGATGAAGTAATTCAAATCATGGGTACTCCAGAAGATTTCGGTGCCGAATCGGTAGAAGATGATTACGAACCTACTGAAGAAAGCCGTAAGAATTATACTTCCAGAGCTAAAAAGAAAAATAGTGGAAAAAGATTATTTAGAGATGGCGATGATAAAGTAGTTGCAGGACTTTGCTCCGGAATAGCAGCTTACTTTGGCGTCAACGATCCATTATGGATAAGAATAGCTTTTGTAATACTTCTTTTCTCTGGGCTGAGCCCCATCATATACATACTGCTATGGGTTATTGTACCCGTAGCACGTACCTCCAGCGAAAAGCTATCTATGAGAGGTGAAAACATCAATATCTCTAATATCGCTAAAACAGTAGAAGAAGAAATTACTGAACTCTCTAAGCGTATTTCTAAGATCGGAAAAGATTTAAGCTCTAAAAAAAAATAGTATCCATTTGAATACAGATGAGGAAGGCGATTACACAAAAAGAAGAAAACTCAACGTTGAAAAAGGACTAGACTGTAAAGTAAACACTCTAAGAAACTTAGAAATGATAGGAAGTCCTAACATTTCTGACACCAGTAATACTCTAGTAAAAATTAATTAATGGATTAACTTAGAAGCCTTACTCCAATATACTACCAATAGAGATACTGATGACAGTAATATTGATTGATTCTATAGAGCGACTTACAATGGTAGATTGTCCTATTTTTATTTCAACTACACACACATGCAAGCATCATGGTCTTTACCGCTTAATTAACTATTTTTGCAGCCAATATAGATAACATTATGGCCGACCTACAAGAAGAGATCAATAAGAGGAGGACATTTGGGATTGTATCTCACCCAGATGCAGGTAAGACAACACTCACAGAGAAGCTATTGCTTTTCGGTGGAGCGATACAAGAAGCAGGTGCTGTCAAGTCCAATAAGATCAAGAAAGGAGCTACTTCGGATTTCATGGAAATAGAGCGTCAAAGAGGTATCTCAGTAGCTACATCTGTGATGGCATTTGACTATAGAGATCGCAAGGTCAATATCCTAGATACTCCTGGCCACAAAGATTTTGCTGAAGATACATTTCGCACGCTCACAGCAGTGGATAGTGTGATCGTAGTAATAGATGTAGCCAAAGGTGTCGAGGCTCAAACTGAGAAACTAGTAGAGGTATGCCGCATGCGTAAGACGCCTATCATCGTATTTATCAATAAGATGGATAGAGAAGGTCGAGATGGAATTGATCTACTCGACGAGATAGAAGAGAAGCTAGGACTGAAAGTTACCCCCTTAAGCTGGCCTGCAGGTATGGGTCAGAGATTTAAAGGTGTCTATAACATATACAAAGAAGAGTTACTTCTATTCTCTCCACATGGCAAACAAGTGCAAGATGACATACTCAAGATATCAGATTTGTCTGATCCTATTTTGAATGAGAAACTTGGAGCTGAACTTGCCAATGAGCTTAGAGAAGAAACTGAAATGATGACTGGAGTATATCCAAAATTCAATAGAGATGATTATCTCAACGGAGAAATATCGCCAGTCTTTTTTGGTAGTGCCATTAATAATTTTGGTGTAAAAGAATTATTAGATTGCTTTGTAGAAATTGCACCTACCCCACTACCAAGAGTGACAGAGGAGAGAGAAGTCCTTCCAAGCGAAGAAAGTTTTTCTGGATTTATATTTAAGATTCATGCTAATATGGATCCCAAGCATAGAGACCGTATTGCCTTTTTAAGAATCTGCAGCGGAACATTTAAGCGAAATACTAATTACCTCCATATTCGCAAAGACAAAAAAATAAAATTCTCAAATCCTACGGCTTTTATGGCAAGTAAAAAATCGATAGTCGAAGAAGCTTTCCCTGGAGATATTGTAGGTCTATATGATTCAGGAAATTTCAAAATTGGAGATTCCCTTACTGAAGGAGAAAAATTACATTTCAAAGGAATACCGAGTTTCTCTCCTGAGCAATTCCGTTATGTCAATAATATGGATCCTATGAAGTCTAAGCAACTTGAAAAAGGGCTGGACCAACTCATGGACGAAGGTGTAGCGCAAATGTTTAAGACTGAAACAACTGGTCGTATTATCATCGGAACAGTAGGAGCACTTCAGTTTGATGTCATCCAATATCGTCTGCAGCATGAGTACGGAGCATTAGTAGGTTACGAACATGTAGGATTAAATAAAGCATGTTGGGTCACCTACGATGACATCGAAGCCTTTAAAGACTTCCGAAAGAAACGTATGCGCGATCTCGCAAGAGATAAAGACGGCAATTTAGTATTCTTAGCAGAATCAGCTTGGTCACTCAAAATGGCACAAGAGAATCACCCAGATATCGATTTCCACTTCACCTCTGAAGGTTAAACGATTTCGCTATTTTAGTATTTCTTGTTTTTATAATCGCTAGAGTATAATATTGAAAAAATAACCCTTGTTCAAATATTTACAGAATACCGCCTATCGGCTGATAACTATCCACTGATTTTTAGTCCAAAATTTGCAACTTAGCAAACTGAAGCATAATCCTTTTCTCAGAATTGTCTAATAACTGATCGAAGACTATCGTAGCTACAAATCTATCATCGATACTCTGCACTAGGCCTTCGCCAAATTTCATATGTAAGATTTTCATTCCTTCCTTAATCGCATCCGATGGACTTGGTTTGAAGTCTTTAGGATCTATTGCCAGAGACTTGGGTGCTCTAGATATTTTCTTAAAATTACCTAACAACTTAGGTGTACCTAATCCACTAGTACTATCACCATCAGAAAATCCTCCTGAATTACGCTTAATACTAGAGATGGCATCTATACTAGACTCTGGCACTTCCTCTAAAAATCGACTAGCATCATTAAATCTCATCTGACCATATTGGTAACGACTATTTGCATAACTCAATGTCAAGTGCGCTTCGGCTCTAGTGATCGCGACATAGAATAGTCGACGCTCTTCGTCTATCTGCTCGGGTGATGACATCGACATATATGAAGGGAATAAATTCTCTTCCAGTCCAACGACGAACACCGATTTGTACTCAAGACCCTTAGCTGCGTGTACAGACATTAGCGTCACTGTATCCTGCTCACCATCGTCTTGATCGGCATCGGTCATCAACGAAATATTCTGTAAATATCCTGCTATAGATCTGTCTTGCACAGTGGCATCTTCTCCTTCTTCTAGTGTATCATCTTCGACGAAATCTTTGATACCATCCAAAAGTGAATTGACATTTTCCAATTTGTTCATTCCTTCTATTGTCGTATCGACTTTGAGGTGCGCGATCAGTCCAGATGTACGTGCTATAAACAAAGCTGCATCATATGCATTGAGCTCTTTTGTCTTATATGCACATTTTCGTATGATCTGCATGAAAGCTCCTATCGACTTCTTAGACCTTGCATTAAAATCCACTTGAGTCAGCACTTCCATGATACTCATGTCATTATCATTGGATAATGCTATAAGATTATCTATAGTCGTCTTACCTATACCTCGACGTGGAAAATTGATTACACGCTTCAGTGCTTCATTATCTTTAGGATTAATTGTAAGTCTCAAGTAAGCAATCAGATCCTTGATTTCTTTACGTGAATAGAATGACATTCCACCATATATTCTATAGGCAATATTAGATCTTCGAAAGCATTCCTCAAATACTCTTGATTGCGAGTTAGTCCTATACAATATTGCGATCTGTCTATTCGCTAGACCAAATCTGTTTTTTTGCTCAACTATAGTATCGGCAATACGTTTTCCTTCATCAGTTTCTGTCACCGCTTTGATTACTTTGATCTTATGGCCACCGATGTTCTCCGTCCAGATTTTTTTCTGAATTTGATTTTTATTATAATTGATCACTTCATTTGCCGCAGCTACGATGTGATCAGTAGATCTATAATTTTGCTCCAATTTATAAGTTTTGAGCTTAGGGAAGTCCTGCTCAAACATTAAGATATTTTCAATTGTTGCTCCACGAAAACTATAGATACTCTGCGCATCATCTCCGACGATACATATATTCTGAGGACTTCCTTCATAAACACATAATAGCTTGAGTATTTCATACTGCAAGAAGTTAGTATCCTGAAACTCATCCACCATCAAATATTGAAATTGACGCTGATACTTGAGTCTAATTTCATCTGGGTTTTGGTATAGCAACTTAAACATCTGCAACAGTAAATCATCAAAATCCATGGCTCCGGCCTTGAGACATTTATGAGTATATTTTTCATAAATAAGATGTGTCATCGGTCTACGATTCATCTTGTCCGATGTCATAAGATCTTCATTGACCACATATGCCTTGGGAGTAATCAAATTACTCTTTGCAGATGATATTCTAGCTCGTATCGCACCTACATTATACACCTTGGGATCAAGTTTGAGTGTTTTGATGATCTCCTTGATCACACTCTTGCTATCGTCAGTATCATATATCGTAAAGTCATTAGGATATCCAATACGATGAGCTTCTACTCTAAGTATGCGTGCGAAAATAGAGTGAAAGGTACCTGCCCACACTCTATTGGCTCCACTTCCAACGATTTTCTCGATACGCTCTTTCATCTCTTTCGCCGACTTATTGGTAAATGTCAAGGCAAGAATCTGCCACGGCGGTACACCATTGTTGAGCAAGTGTGCTATACGATATGTGAGTACACGAGTCTTACCAGATCCAGGACCGGCAATCACCATTACAGGACCATCCATAGTACTTACAGCCATTCGCTGCACGTCATTTAATTGATCTAAATAGGAGAAATCAGAATCATTATTCATAGACTAGCAAAGATGGATAAAATACCTCACATTGGATAGAGGATAGATCAGAGAAAGTTATATATTCTATTCCTACTTCCTTGGTACTTATTAAAGATCTCAAAGAGACCAAACAAACTAATTATATGAATATGATCTTCCATAAATAGCACCCTAAAAAACAAAACCTCACCCGCTTAGCGAATGAGGTTTGTAAAATAGTTGAGGACGGTAGCGGATTTGAACCGCTGTAGCAGGTTTTGCAGACCTGAGCCTAGCCACTCGGCCAACCGTCCAGGAAATCTGAACTCAAATATAGACTTTTTTTCTTTTCGACGAATCTTAAAAGCAACTTTCATTTAGGATAATTCAAAATGCCTTTATATGAATAATGCTATTATCTTGAGAGCCATTACGTTACATACAAAACTTATAATTATGGCACCCATCAACAGACGAAATTTTATAGAATATAGTAGCATCCTTGGTGCTGGCACCCTGTTATCGCCTAAAGCTATCCACCATGTTATAAATACTAAAAACAAGATACGTGTAGGTGTGATCGGTACTGGAATGAGAGGCCAAGGCCATGTATCATTACTTCTGCAAAGAGATGATGTCGAGGTAGCTGCCATCTGTGACATTGATCAAAGTATGATAGATAGTACACTGAAACAATATGAAAAGTATAATGCTACGAAGCCCAATATCTATAAAGACGGTCCATATGATTACCGTAATATGCTCGCGAAAGAAGATCTTGACGCCGTGATCATAGCTACACCGTGGAGATGGCATACTGAGATGGCTGTAGCTAGTATGGAAGCTGGAATATATACTGGCATGGAAGTATGTGGTGGTTTTTCCCTAGACGAATGCTGGCAACTCGTAAATACACACGAGAAGACTGGTACACATCTCTACTTTCTAGAGAATGTATGCTTTCGTAGAGATGTGATGGCGATACTACAGATGGTACGTAAAGATATGTTTGGTGAGATGGTACATTTAGAGTGTGGGTATCAGCACGATCTTAGAGGTGTCAAGTTCAATGATGGTAAGACGCCTTACAATTCCGGAGTCGAATTTGGCGAAAAAGGCTTTAGCGAATCCAAATGGCGAACGCTCCACAGCGTCGGTAGAAATGGAGACCTATACCCTACCCATGGTATCGGTCCTATCTCCCAGTATATAGATATAAATAGAGGTAACAGACTAGCCTATATCACTTCTATGTCATCAAAATCTAGAGGTCTACACGATTATATCGTCAATCATATAAAAGGTGGACCAGATCACCCAAATGCCAAACAGAAATTTAAACTTGGGGACAAAGTAACGTCTATGATCAAGACTAGCAATGATGAGACTATCGTACTACATCATGATACTAATCTTCCTCGTCCATATTCTCTAGGATTCAGAGTCCAAGGCACTAAAGGGCTTTGGCAAGTAGACAACAAATCGCTGTATATAGAAGGTATCAGCCCATCACATCGCTGGGAGAGCCAAGACAAATACATGGAAGAGCATGACCATCCACTATGGCAGATGTACGAAAAGCAAGCAGTAGGCGCTGGCCATGGTGGCATGGATTTCTTCTTACTACACTCCTTCATAGAGCATGTTAAGAATAAGAAAGCAGCTCCATTTGATGCTTATGATGCAGCCACTTGGCTATCTATTACACCTTTATCTGAGCAGTCGATTGCCCTAGGTAGTGAACCTATGGCATTCCCAGATTTCACTAGAGGCAAGTGGATAGATAGGAAGAATACTTTCGCTATGGAAGGTGACACATTCTAGTCTCTAATTCGTCATCTACTTAACCTTTCAGTTATAAGAAAGTTAAAGCCACTTTCCTATAAGCTACCAAAGAGCAGTTATCTGTTTAAAAAAGTATATTTAAAAATACAAAACTATCAAATCGGTATTATTAATGCTTATTATCAGGCAAGAATACTTGTAAATTATATATAATATGAAGAACTCGGCGATACTAGTAGCATTGGCTTCAGTGATAGCATTCTTAGCCTTTATCAATCCTTTTAACTTTGAGGAGAGGGAAGCTATGATCCTTACTGGTGTCATGAAATTTATGGATCAAGTACATTACAATCCAAAAATTATCAATGATGAACTAAGCGTTGTCATATTTGATGAGTATATCGAAGTTTTAGATTCGAGAAAAAGGTTTTTGACTCAAGAGGAGGTGGATGAGCTAGCTCAGTTCAGAGACAAAATCGACGATCAAATAAAGATCAAGACATTCGAAATGTTTGAGATGAGTAATGAGCTAATCGAAAAAGGGATACAGAGAGGTCAAAGGATTTATGCATCCATAGATGTATCAGCACTAGATCTTACTTCCAATGACAAAGTAAATCTCGATTACGAAAATAGAGAAAGACCTAAAAACGAAAAGGCACTCAAAAAATACTGGGAGCAGCTCATTACTTACGACATTATCAGTAAAGTAGAGACTAAGATAGATAAGCAAGTAAAAAAACTACAAGCGATGATGCTAGTACCTCCTGCCATTGATACTGCTGCAGAAGATTCAGAAAAAGAACCCTACGTAGAAAAGAAGAGAGATGAATTGGTCGCTGAAGCTATAGAGGACCACACAAAGAACTATAAAAAATGGTTTAAAAGATTAAACAAACAGAGAAGATCTGATAGATTTGAGCAGTACCTTAATGCTATAACACACCAAAGCGATCCGCATACAACTTACTTTAATCCTAAGAAAAGAGATGACTTCAATATCAATATGGGCGGAAAACTAGAAGGTATCGGAGCAAGACTACAGGCTGATGACGATTTTATCAAGATCGTAAGTATCGTACCTGGAGGACCAATATGGAAAACTAAAAAAGTGGAAGCAGAGGATCTCATTATAGCTATACAGCAGGAAGGCGAAGATGAAGTACTCAATCTTTATGGAATGAGACTAGATGATGTAGTATCTAAGATCAGAGGAAAGAAAGGAACAGTAATTACACTTACAATACGTAAAAAAGATGGATCGGAAATATTACTTGCTATAGAAAGAGATGAGGTAATTACAGAAGAAACATTAGCAAAATCATTAATCATAGACAAAGTAGGATCTATTGAGAATATTGGCTACATCAAACTTCCTAAGTTTTACTCTAGTTTTGAGAAAAAAGGTGGAAATAGTTGTGCTAAAGATGTAGCGTCAGAAATAGAAAAATTGAAGACCGTAAACGTAAACGGTATCATCCTTGACCTTAGAAATAATACAGGTGGATCGCTCAACGATGTAGTAGAGATGTCTGGACTATTTATCAAAGAAGGACCTATCGTACAAGTGAAGCCAAGAACTAGAGATGCATATGTACACCTAGACAAAAATCCTGATGTACTATACGACGGACCATTAATGATCTTGGTAAATAAATATAGTGCCTCTGCATCGGAGATCATAGCAGCTGCCATGCAGGATTACAAAAGAGCCGTAATCGTGGGAAGTACTTCTACTTATGGCAAAGGTACAGTGCAAAGATTCTACGATCTTGATAGAGCATTCAAAGGTGCAGAAGATTACAAACCATTAGGTAGCCTCAAGATGACTACTCAAAAATTCTTCAGAGTAAATGGAGGATCGACTCAGCTGATAGGTGTGACACCAGATATTGTACTTCCAGACAATTACCAATATATGGACGTAGGTGAAAAAGAATATGATCATGCGATGAAGTGGACAGAGATAGATGCAGTAGAATATAGCCAAGATGTAGCCCTCCTCGATCATATCGATGAGGTAGCTGCAACGAGCAAAAAGAGAGTAGACAAAAATGATAAGTTTACTAAAGTGCTTGCTAACGCGGAACGCATTAAAAAGTATAGAGACAATTCTACATACTCTCTCAACATAGATCAATTTATTGAAGAAATGGATCAGAGAGAAGAGGATTCAGAGCAGTACAAAGATCTCTACGATACTGATATAGCAAGCCTCAAGATATCTAACCTAGAAGTAGACATGGACAACATCAATTTTGATGAATCTAAGCAAGCTCGTAATCAGGATTGGTTAGATGGCATGAAGAAAGATTTCTATCTAGAAGAAGCATTATCAATTATGAAAGATATGATCAGATTGGAAGATTCATTCGCTAGTATTGAGCAAAAATTAGAAAGTAGTCAAAATTAGTGTCGTTTGCTATTTGATAAAATATATAGAATATCATCCTTCTTTTGTGGGATGGCGTTTTTTGTGATCGATGTAGTCTTCACATGCTAAAATTAATTATCTCATCCTCAATTACCCAAACCATAAATATTAATTGTATAACCAAATTATTAAGTCAAATACTACACAATTATTTGACATAAATAAAGAATCATGAAAATATTTCACTTCCTTTTTCTTACTATGATTATTCTTTCTTGTTCAGAAGACAATCGATTAGAGAAAAGTTTAATAGAGAAGTCAACTATGCAGATAGACAAGACTTCTATTGTCATTCTTGGTACTATCCAAGATGCTGGTTCACCTCAAATTGCTTGCAAGAAAAAATGTTGTGCTCATCTTTATACAAATCCAGACAATAATAGGCAAGTAGTTTCTTTGGGGCTCATCGATACTGAAAATCATAAAACCTATTTATTCGATGCAACTCCAGATATCGGAAGACAGATGAAAAGGCTAACCAATTATGATAGAAAAAGCACTAATGAAATAGTTGATGGAATCTTTCTGACTCATGCTCATATAGGACATTATACAGGTCTAATGTATCTCGGAAAGGAAGCTATGGATTCCAAAGGCATACCAGTTTATGCTATGCCCAAAATGAAAGATTTCCTTTCCAATAATGGACCATGGAATCTATTGGTATCACGAAAAAACATCGCTCTCCATGAACTTGAAAATGAAAAATATATTGAACTATCAAAATCTATTCAAATAACTCCTCTATTAGTTCCACACAGAGATGAATTTTCGGAAACAGTAGGCTATAAGATTAAAGGGCCTAACAAGAGTGCTTTGTTCATTCCAGATATTGACAAATGGGAAAAGTGGGATAAAAATATAATTGATGAATTGGCCATGGTAGATTATGCCTTTTTAGATGCCACTTTCTATAGTGGTAAAGAATTACAGAATAGAGATATTAGTGAAATTCCACATCCGTTTATAATAGAAAGTTTCGAAAAATTTAAAGCGCTAAACGAACAAGAAAGGAACAAAATAATCTTTATTCATTTCAACCATACAAACCCTATAATCAATCCAAATAGTATGGAAACTAAATCCGTAATTGAGAAAGGCTTTAGAATCGCAAGAATTAATGACGTTTTCGAATTATAAATAGCACTGCCCTAAGCTTATAATACATTTAGATTCTAATTAAAAATACTTCATTATACAACTTAAAATCCCTCTAAAAAATCTAGCGTCTGCGATACAAATTAAATATTCCTAAAAATAAATAAAGGTAGAAACTTGCCCAACTACAGGCTTTTTAAAATTAATCTGATTGTATACCGTGCTGAGATCAAATTCGAAATCACCTTCATTTGCAGTAGTGCAAGAAGCAAATGTGATTAGACAAAACAATAGGTATATTAAGTACTTTCATCGTAGATCTAACTCCTAACTCTAAGGATACAACTAATGGACGGCTAATGAAGCGATTGGAATAGATTTCTACTTGTTCACTTGTAGAATCTCAATCATCTCACTTGTATTGAGATCGGCTTTCATGACGATCTGTTTTCTCTTACCATTATACATATATGAAACAGCCATAGTATTAGGTGGGCGACGACCTACATTCTCTGCGTGTAGAATAATATAATTCTTACCTTCTGGATTGAGTTGTACTTTTAATTCATAGGGTTTGGAAGTAATTTTACGATTTTCAATTACCCAATCTCCATTGAAGTTGATACTTACAATATCTCCATCCTCTATCATATGATCGTATAGCTCAAACACTACTTTATTGCTATCTACTTTAATACTCTTGCTAGCTACTAATACTTCTCTATTCTTGAGTTTGGTAGGCAAAGCAGTCAATGTCCCAGCAGTAGAGCTGAGGTGATCTACTTTTTCAATTTTCTTAGGATAGACTACTTGATAGAAGTGTGGTACTTCCATATATCTAAGCTGATCAGATCTAAGGTAATCCAGTATACTATTGATCTCAAATACAATTCCAATACCAAATCTATTAAACTTACTTATCAGATCTTTATTATAATAATAATAGTACTTGCCATACATCTTATATTCCGCAGGTACATCTGCTGTATAATAAAAGTCATTAGTCCCTTGAGAAAATTTTTCTGCCTGAGATCGTAGATTTTTATAATGACCCTTTACTTCTCTGCTTAATAATCTAGTACTGTTATAACTCTCTAATGAAGTGGCTTTCAGATTAGCTTGTGCTGTATTTAGTTTTTCAATTTTTTCACTCAACCCTTCATCTGTCTTGGCATGCAATGTATTCATTATCGCTAGTGAGACACGATAAGCGTTATCCATCGTAGAGATCAGATTTGGAAACTCTATATCTAGAGATGATTTAATTTTATAATACACTTTATCTATACCAAGTCTAAGTTTCTGCTGCTGGGTATGGAAATCATTAAATAGCGTAGTCGCTCTTTCCAACTCATTATATACAGCTAGTACATTATCTTGATTATTCATATCTGCTGCTATAAGCTTCTCCAAACTAAATCTTAGTGAATTAATGTCTACTACTATTATCTTCAATTGATCTGCAAGTAAATTTAGCTCACGAGCACTAGCGGCTGGCAAAACGCTACTCGTTATTTTGGCCATCTTATGCCAGTCATAGGGAGCTATATCATAAAACCACGTATTATCGAAAATATCCGCTGGTAGATCCTTATTAGAATAGAAATTCACTTGGTATGAGTCCATATCTATTTTCTTATTCAGATCTTGATTAAATCTGTAGAGCAAACCGTGTACGATCAACATTCCATGTGCACATTCATTAGCAAAAAACACATAATTATTAAGTGCTTCTACCTTTTTACTCTCCGTACTATTAGTCAGCTGTGCTGTAGTACTTGAATGGATAAGTATAAATGAAAGCAAAAACAAAATGAATCTCATGATAATAATAATCTATATGTAAAGTAATGATCAATAATGTGATGCGAAGATATGGCTAATACTTGAGATGGACTAAATCAAATCATCTCTTTGCCCACCTGAGTTCAACAAAATAAATGTGTTAAGAGAAGCAGCTAAAAGACTAAAAAATCGTTAATACAAGAAGATATCTTATGAAAGTTAATCGGTAAGGGATATATTTAGAAATGGATTTTGTAATAGACATACAACATAACGAACAGGATTTCATATCTGCTTGCATCCGTAACGAAAAATGGGCGCAACAAAAGCTGTATGAAGATCACTATCCTATTATGGTAACTGTATGTAAACGATACTCTAATAATAGCAACGATTCTCTCGATATATTGCATGAGGGATTCATCAAAGTGTTTAGACATATATCGAAATACAAAGCCGGAACATCACTATCAGCCTGGATCAGGAGAATCATGATCAACACGGCCATCGACTATTATCGTAAGAGAAGCAGAAAAAGGACGGAAGACTTAGAGACAGCTTACAGTCTAAGTAGCAGTGCACCGGATGTAGTAAGTCAAATGTCAGCAAACGAGATACTAGAATGTCTCCAAAAGCTAACTTTTGCTTATAGATCCGTGTTTAACCTATATGTGATAGAG
>TARA_B110000879_G_scaffold209530_1_pt1 | contig 13584 bp, 11 predicted proteins | sample TARA_B110000879 | Tara Oceans TARA_B110000879 (sample SAMEA4398094) | marine metagenome | biome: Polar Biome; feature: [SRF] surface water layer (ENVO:00010504); material: water (ENVO:00002006), including particulate matter (ENVO:01000060) such as... | depth 5 m
TATAAAAAAAGGCGAGCAATGCTCGCCTTTTTTTATATCTTATTTTCAAGAATCTTATTCAGCAGAAGTAACTTCTTCCATGTCTTCTTTGTGAGAAACATAATCGGTTAGAATCACGCCACTTGCCATAAAAAGGTACTTAGTTTCTGACTCAGTAATAGCTGCGATTTCTTCAGTTGATTGTCCGTCATCCTCTGCATAATGCTGCAATTCTTCGACACTTACTGTTTCTTTGTAGGCATTTCCTTGAAGAACCGCATTACTTCCATCAGCATCTAGAGGTACGAAGAAAGCGTAATCTTTAAATTTCACAAATACTTCTTTTTCTTCTCCAACTTGAACATTCATCCAACAGCCTTTCTTTTTGCATACTGAAGCTATTTTACCGCCAATTAAAATATCACGCAGTGTATCGTTAGTTTCTAAACCCACCAATAAATCTTCAACAGAGGTAACTTCTTCCACTGAGACCTCTTCACCAAAAATAGAAGGAGGCACGTTTCCATAGACATCTATTCCCACAGACTTTTTCTTTTTTGATTCAATTGTTGGTGTTTCTGAATTAGCCTCTGTTTCAGAATTACAACCAACTAGAGCGAATGCACCAAACGCACAACTCATTAAAATAACTGATAGATTTTTATACATCTCTTAATTTTGTATTTATCAAAGTTAATAATCTCCTATTTAGATAAAAGAACAAATTCAGTTCTTCTATTTTGAATTTTCCCCGCTTCTGTTGCATTGATGGCCATAGGTTTAGAGCTTCCAAAACCCTTAAATTGGAGTCTGTCTGAGCTTACTCCCATTGCTTCCAAATATGCTTTTACTGAATATGCTCTATCTGTGGATAATACCAAGTTTTCTGTTTCAACACCAACGTTATCTGTGTGTCCATGAATGGCTACCTTAATAGAAGTTTTTTGTTTAAGATACTTTCCAAAATCATCTAAAATCACTTTAGACCTATCAGAAATATCAGCTGAATTGGTTTCATAGTGTATATCATCAAGCCGATATGATTCGCCTAGTTCTTCAGATTTTGCTACTATATTTATTTGTTGGGCAATAGGCTCTAGTTTCGTGATTTCATCTTTTTCTACTATGGAATCAGGCACCTCTATCAATCGAGCGTTATAGGCAACATCTTCTCCTTCAACTTTCAAGATAACTTTATCTCCGGGCTTTACAGCAACTACTGCTGCAAATGAACCATCAGTTTGATCTATTTCAAATTCAGTAATTTTCTTTGAATTAAGATTTTCAATTAAAATCCGATTTTCCAACGCTGAAGATTCAGTTTGGTCCACCTTACCTTTTACAAAAACAACATTTTCAGGTCGCGCTTCTTTGTATAAATCGAAAGAAAGAATATTTAGTCGTGTTCTAACATTTCCAATTCTAGCAGAAGAATAATAAACTTTTTTGCCGTCTGTGCTCACTACAAAACCATGCTCATCTTCATCGGTATTAATTGGGTGACCAATGTTTACAGGTTCATTCCAAGAACCATCATCGTTTTGCCGCGCATAAAAAATATCAAACCCTCCAAAACCCAAATGCCCTTGAGATGAAAAATAAAGTGTTTTAGAATCGGTGTGAACAAAAGGTGATTTATCATTTAGTTCAGTGTTAATTGGCGCTCCTAAATTCTTTGCCATTCCCCAACCATCTTCTGCTTTATCTGATCTATAAATATCAATATTCTGACTTCCTTCTCGAATTGAAGCAAAATACAAATGCTTTCCATCCGCACTTAACGAAGGTTGAGACTCCCATCCCGTTGGAGTGTTAATATTTGGACCACAATTCTCTGGTTCAGACCAATACCATTCCTCTTCTCCTTTTAACTTATTAAGACCATAAATAAAGTCAGATTGATAGATATCACAATTGTACAAATACGCCTGTTTTTTCTTATCGAAGTATGGCTTACAGATAGTCACGTATAAATGTCGGTTGTTCAAGGAAATAGTTACCCCACCATAGTTGGACTTTTTATCTGCATTGAAGGGTTCGGGCATCTCATCTCCTTTCGTAAACTTTCCCGAAGTTAGATCAGAAACACTAAATTTTTCAATGTATCGAACCTCGTGGGAGTTGTTTACTACGCTATTCCTGTCTGGAGTTTTATCCTCCCATCTTCTTGTAAAATATAGTTTCTCGTTATCTGGAGTTAGCAGCGGCAGGTATTCATCTCCTTCATTTGTAGAAACGTCTCGAACTACAGTTGGGTCAAATGGCACAGGATGAGCGTAAGCTTCAGCAAAGAATTTCGCATATTTCAAATCATCTTCTGTTTCGACTCGATATTGTTCGTACTTCTTTGAGAACTTTTTTTCATCATCCGATATGAAGTCTAAGAATAATTGCTGGTTCTCAACAGCAAGAGCAAATTTCTTTTGACCCAAATAAATTGCCCCCAGGTAATAATAGACATCCGAATGAAAGTCTGGACAGTTTACTTTTACTTTTTCAAGATATCTGGTTACAGTAGAAAAACTACCTCCTTTTGAACGCTGAGTTTTAATTGTTTCGATTGCCAACATAAAATTAGCCTCAGCATAATCTTCTTCATCTTCTAGAGCAGCTCTTAAAAATACCAATCTCTTAGCCTTGTCGTATTTCTTACGATCTTTTGCCTTATCAACCAGTTTAGTTGCTTTTTCAGAAATATCCTCATCGCACTCTTGTGCAATTATAGTTGCAGGTTTTATTGCAACTATAGCAATAAGAATTAATGTGAGAATGGAATAGCTGCGACTCATAGCCGATATCTTTAAAAATCGTACCAAATTAAAATGGAAAAAAGTGGAGTTAAACTTATCTTCCAATTAGCTTCTTCAATTTGTCTTCTCCTTTCTTTTTCAACTCCTCTGCAGCTTTCTTTTTTACTTTTTCAGCTTCCGCTTTTGCTTTTGCTTCTGCTTCCTTTTTTAGGCGATCTCCTTCCGCTTTAGCCTTAGCCTCAGCTTCCTTCTTGATTTTATCAACCTCCTGCCTCGCTTGCGCCTCTGCTTCATTTTTCAATCGATCTGCTTCAGCTCTTGCTTTTTCTTCTGCTTCTTTTTTCAGCTTATCAATTTCCTCTTTAGCTTTCTTTTTTAATTCGTCTTTAGCTTGAGTTTTCACAGCACCTGAACCACTTCCAAAAGAAGGCGTTATCCTAGGTTTATCATTGGTACCAGTAACTTTTACGTCAACTTTAACTTCATCACCTAACGAAGCATTTGTTCCGGCTTGCTGATTAAACTGATCCATTAGGCCTTTAGCCATTGCAGCTCCTGCTCCAAGAGCATCCATAGGAATAGCAGTTTTAATTAAATAATCCAAGGTCTGATCGAAACCATTTGAACCAGAAACATTAGCATTCAAGTCTCCTAACTTCATATCAAATGGTTCTACCCAAACTCTACCTTCTCTGAATTCATAAGTAATGTTTATGTCATTTAAAACCAATGTTCTTAGGTCCTCTTTCTTTAATGCATCCGCCACTTTATTTAAAGTTTCAGAGTCCGATATTTTAACCATGTGCGTTTGTAAATCGCCTCCTCCGTTCATTGATTCGTAAATCGGTTCCATTTTATCATCTAAAATGCAAACCAATGTCATTGCAGTTGAAAATGATCCGGCAGCATTTTCTGCAATCGGAGCCATTTCTTTTACAGTATTGAACGTTGCATAAGTTTGAGGAACATCGAATTTTTTAATCGCCATTTTAAAATCAATAGTTGGTTTATCCAAATTGGTAGTTTCATAAAAACCATTCATATTCAAGCTTCCACCTAACATATTCATGTCTAAGTTTTTCATAGCAACCTTTTGATCTCGAACTGTAATTTTTCCAATCATTTCAGTCATTTCCATGTTGTCATAGAGCACTTTTTTGAAATTAGAAGTCAATACAAAATCAATATTACCAGGCACCTCAACTGCGCCTTCCGAAGAAGAATCTACTGGAGCCGATTCATTTTCAGTTTCCTTTGTTTTTGTTGATTCTTCACCTTCCGCAGCCTCTGAGCTTTCTTCTTCTGGCCCTGCTAATTCATTTAAGTCCATTAGATTGGAGTTTATTGCCATTAGTCCTTTTAAAGTTCCATCACTAAACGCATATGAAATGTAATTGGCAATTGTACCTGTCCCATTAATATCACTTTTCCCAAGTAGACAATTCAATTCAGCCATTTCAATAGCTTGAGGTGTGAATTTAAAATCAGCCTTATTTAATAGAACGGGATAACCTAATGAAGGATCATTGTAAACTATTCCTTCAAGAATCATAGAACCGTTTGCATCAAAGTTTTCGTAATCTTCAGCCTCTAAAGTTGATACTTTCCCTTTCAAGTTTATATCAGCGCTAACTTTTCCTTTATACTCTTCACCATTTTCAGTAGGCATAACATCAGCCAATGAAGCAAGGTCAATATCCATTTTTATGTTCCCGTCAATATCAGCATCCGAAACTGGAGTTTTAACCAGCATTCTCATATCAATTGGATTATCAGCTAACTCTACGTGGAATTTTCTCAGATTAACTACAGTATTATTATCTGACCCTCCTGGGTTTTTGACATTCAAATCAATATTGATATTCTCCGCCGATTTAGGTAAGTCTGGATATTGAAATCTACCGTTATCTACTTTTAGATTAAGATTGAAGGCTGGTAAATCATTACCGATCATTTTGCCCCTAGCCATACCGTCTAATGAGAAGTTTCCGTCCGTTTTTATACTTTCAAAATCAGTCATATAAACCGCCGGAATAAGAGATAAAACACTTTTGAATGTTGTTTTTTCCGTATTGAATGTCAAGTCTAGTTCCGTGGTTTTTTCATCTGGAAGTGCAACATACCCTTCGAAATGTAGCATAAGACCATTGATTCCAAAATGATTTTCTTTAAAGGTATATTTTGAATTCACCATATCAATTTCAGTATCGAATTTGACATCGAATTTGGCTTTGTTCATATACCGAATACCTTCCATTTTGAAAGTCAGTTCTTCTATATTGGTTTGCGTTTCCAATAAGAAGTTATCTAGGGTAAAATCCCCACTTGCTTCATGAGTAAAGTTTTTAATTTCTGCATACATATCACCTACACGGTCATCATAAATTACATTTATGTTGCGCATATAATAACTACTAACACTCATTGAGAATGGCGCTGATTCCTCTGTAGAAACCTCTTCCGTCCCTTCCTCTGTTTTCTCTCCTGAAGGTTTTACAATATCATAATTAGCCAACGTATCTGATTCAACAACATCGACTATTACATGAAAACTTGCATCAGCAATACCGACTGATTTTATTTTCATTTGATCGCCATTCACGACAGACATTAAATCTAATCGCGTTTCAATCAGCCCAATATCCGCTAAAGCAATTCCTTCGTATTGTCCTTTACCTGTAACTTTTATACCTTTTAACTCTAATTTAAAATCTGGAAACGTGCTAATAAGGGACAAATCCAAGTCGGCTAATTCTACTTTTGCATTTAACTGATCATCCATCTGCTCCTGAATCATTTCAGCAATTTTCCCTTTAAAAAGAAATGGTAGCGCTACAAGCAGCACAATTACAACTACGATAAGAATTCCGAGTGCTTTAAAAATCTTTTTCATTAGTGGCTTTTTGAAGTGAATTCACAAATTTCTAAAAAACAATGACTTAAAAAAATGTGAGGTATTAATAAAATGTAATCTTTTACCGTTAGAAAACTAATCCTTTAAATTTAATTCTCCCTCTCCTTTTGCAATGATGGTGCTAACAGTTGCGTCGCCTGTTACATTTACCACCGTTCTGCACATGTCTAGTATTCTATCAACGGGGAAAATGATAGCAATCCATGCCGGGTTTAATCCCACTGAAATAAGCACAATCATTAACATAACCAATCCAGCACTTGGAACCGCAGCGGATCCTATAGAAGCTAAAGTTGCTGTTAATACTATTGTTAGTTGTTGCGCTAATGTTAAATCTACCATATGTAATTGAGCGAGAAACAAAACAGCAATAGTTTGATACATACTGGTACCATCCATATTTACTGTTGCTCCAATGGGCAGCACGAAGCTCGAAACATTTTTTGATACTCCAATGTTATCTTCTACACACTCCATAGTAACTGGCAAGGTTGCTGCGCTTGAACTTGTTGAAAATGCCAAAAACTGAGCAGGACTTATCTTTCTAAAGAAATCAGAATATCCAATTTTAGCCACGAACTTTACAATAAGTGGATAGAAAACTGCTACCATAAATGCTAATCCAACGAAGACAGCAATACTATATGCACCCAGACTTTTGAAAATTTCGAATACCTCTGCTGGAGTATCTGCCATCTTAGCTATTACTCCGGCCATTAATGCAAAAACGAAAATAGGAGCTGCCTTCATAATTAAATCAACCATTTTCAAAAACACCTCAGACATTCCCTCGAAAAATGAAATAATTGGTTGGGCCTTTTCACTAGGTATCATAATTAGAGTAATACCTAAAAATATTGCAAAGAAAATAACTTGAAGCATAAGTTTATTGTCGGAAATAGAAAGTACTATATTCTCAGGAACCATATCCACCAAAAAATACAGCGGCCCACGAGTTTCATTTTTCGATACTACTTTTAATTTCTCCTCGATATTTTTTCGATCCTCAACACTAAGTTCATCGCCATGTTTTTGTTCAACTTCATTTACTAAAGTAGCATACTTTGGATCTGAAGAATAGTATTTTCCGTCCAGTATTTCAACTCCATTATTAGTGGCCCAATACTCATAATTGATTCTGTTTTTAATCCGCTGTTCTTGATCAATAAAAGTTCCAGGCTTAACAACGTTGCCAATTAGCAGCCCTATGCTAACAGCGCAAACGGTAGTTATTAGATACATCAAAAGCGTTTTACCTCCCATTCGCCCAAGTTTACTAACATCATTCAGGCCTGCTATTCCAGTCACTACTGAAAATAAAACTAGAGGCACCGCAATGAATTTTAAAAGCCGTATGAAAATTTGGCCAAAAGGATCTATCCAATCAATGGTAAATTGATTCCACCCCATTGCACTGGAAATAAAAGACCAAATTGCTCCGAAAATCAATCCTATCAAAATCTTAACGTATAATGGCATTCCTTTCATTTGTTCTAGATTTTGTCTGTTCGTTTTAATAAAATATGATCAGCCAAAACCATTGCACACATAGCTTTGACAATTGGGACCGCTCTCGGCAAAACACATGGATCATGACGTCCTACAGCTTCAAACTCTAGATTTTCGCCTATTCTAGAAACAGTCTTTTGTTTTTGAAGAATGGTAGCTGGAGGTTTAAACGAAATCGAAATGAGGATATCGGATCCGTTAGAAATGCCACCTTGAATTCCACCGGAATTATTTGAAGTTGTTGTTACTTCTCCTTGCTCAAAAACAAATTCATCGTTTTGCTCAGATCCTTTTTCGAATACCGTATTCGAACCAATCCCTATTTCAACCGCTTTTACAGCATTTATAGAAAATAGAGCATGACTTAGGTCTGCACTTAATTTGCTGAATATGGGGCGGCCTAAACCTGCAACAACGTTTCGAATTACTACTGAAATTTTGCCTCCTAAACTATCTCCGGCTTCTTTATACTTTTTAATGACTTCTACCATTTTTTCTGCGAAATCCAAATCAGGACAACGAACTGCTGAGGCGTCAACTAAGGAATCATCATAAAAAACAGATGTATCAGGTATTACTAGAGCTCCTACTTGAGAAACATAACTCGAAATTTCAATTCCATTAAAACCAATAATTTTTTGCGCTACACTTCCGCCTACAACCCAATTCGCAGTTTCTCTTGCAGAGGCTCTCCCTCCACCCTTATAATCTCTTACTCCGTATTTCACTTGATAGGTATAGTCCGCATGAGAAGGACGAAAGACATCTTTTATATTGGAATAGTCTTTACTCTTTTGATCTTTGTTTGGTATTAAGAATCCGATTGGTGTACCTGTGGTCTTTCCTTCAAAAACCCCAGAAAGTATTTCAACTATATCTGACTCTTTCCTGTCCGTAGTAATATTGGATTGCCCCGGCCTTCTCCTATCTAGTTGTCTTTGAATGTCCGATTCTTCTAATTCAATTCCAGCAGGACAGCCATCGATTATTCCTCCAATCGCCTTACCATGCGATTCTCCAAATGTAGTGAGACGAAAGATTTTTCCAAGGGAATTTCCTGACATTCCGCAAATGTATTCAATATCGTTTGAGGTTTTGCCCAACTTTTACTCTAAACACTGTGTCTATGCTGTTAATATGATATTTTCTAAAATAGATTTAGCGACCTTACAAGGTGTTCTTAGAACTATAGTGTTATTCGATAGCATGAGCATTTCTATTGATAAACGCGAAATCGAGCATTACTTATTGGAGAGCACTGCAAGTATTGAAGGAATTGAAATTAGTCTTTCTATTCTTGAAGATTTAGAAATTATAAAGTCTGAAGCTGGAACTTACTCGCCACTTGCGAGAGATACCGCTATACTTAAAAGCAATTTCAAGCATAAGACTGTCAATCGTTTTCAAAAGATTATCCTAAGAAGTTTCGCTACAATTTCATTTGTTCGAGGAATTTATCAAATGGATGTTCCGGGAATTGATAGTGTTTTCGTGCTAGATATTTCTGGACTAAACAATCCTATTCGCGCAAGAAAATACTGTCAAATAGCTTCGATATTTTTAGGAAAAAGAGTGCTCTTTGTTAGCCGATTTGCAAAAGTTGAGAGTGAAACCATCTTTCACTCTATTGCCTTAGCTGGAATGACCTCCATATACAATCCATTCGGATTAGAGAAGTTGACTAGACGTCATTCTGATTGTATCTCCAAATTCCCTAATCGCGTTGCTAAAAATGATATGGATTTGAAATCTTTTTTAAACTCTCCCAAAAAGAATACTCAAAAGTCAGTTTTTAATGCCTCTGGCACAAATTATTCAGAGTTCTTTGCATGGGTTACTGCGTTTATTGAAACTCAATCTATTGCTGCTAACTGGAAAAAAAATCAATCTGTATATCGTCAGTGGTTACTTCCAAAACTTTCTAGATTGTATAGAAAATACCAACTGGTGTAAATTTTTGCTCATTCATTGCATAAAACAATAATTTTGGCTGTTAAGCGTATTTGTGCCGTGAAAGCCATTATAACTATTTTTTTTCTTGCTATTTCCACTATATCCTTCGGGCAATTAGGAGGAGAAAGGAGTTATACGTTTTTGGAAATCCCTTCTTCTGCTCGTTCTGCTGCTATGGGAGGAAGTTCTTCAGGAATTAAAGATGCGGATATCAATTTGATAAATGATAACCCAGCCAACTTAGACACCTCCATTGATAATCACTTAAGTATCAATTATGTCAACTTCGTGAGTGATATAAACGCTGGAAATTTTGCCTATGCCAGAAAAGCTGGAAAAGGAACGATAGGAGTGACTGCACAATTTTTAGGTTATGGGAAATTTGAAGTTGTTGAGGCAAACGGAATAAAAACAGGAGAGGAATTTAATGCAGGAGATTTTGCATTAAATATTGGCTATGGAAGAGCGCTTGACTCCCTATTTTCAATTGGTGCTGCCATTAAAACTGTTTACTCCAATTACTATTACAATCAAAGTGTAGCTATAGGAATAGATTTAGGAGCAGCATATATAAGTAAATCAAAATATTTAACTAGTACAATTGCTTTGAGAAACATAGGCCGTTCGATAAACAAGAGTAGTAATCAGTCTCGAAATAAGCTTCCTACAAACGTTGAAATTGGCGCGGCCATCAAAATCCCCAAGGCCCCACTTCGTTTTTTCACTCAATACAATAATATTCAGAAATGGGATTTAGGCTCCAATGATCCAAATTATATTGCAAAAGAAAAAATCGATGCAAAAACCGGAGTTAGCACTCTAAGAAAATTCAGCTCTGATAATTTATTTCGTCATTTAGTGTTAGGTGCCGATATAGTTGCTTCAGATAATTTCTCACTCACTTTTGCGTATAATTTTAGAAGAAGAAAAGAATTAGCCGCTACTTATAGAGGAGGGCTAAGCGGTATCTCTTTTGGAGCAATGATAAAGGTGAAAAAATTGCAGTTTAATTATTCTTTAAGTAGTTATCATACTGCAGGAATTTCTCACCACATTGGTATTACAAGTAATTTGAATGCACTGTTTTAAATGAAAACACCTAAAATTAATATAGCGATAGATGGTTATTCCTCTTGCGGAAAAAGCACACTTGCCAAAGAGCTTGCACAGCAACTGAATTATGTTTTTATAGATTCAGGTGCTATGTATCGCGCCGTCACACTGTTTGCACTTCAAAATGGAATAGTAAACGGAGAACTCGATGAAAACAAACTCATTTCAAGATTAGCTGAAATCGAAATAAGATTTGAGTTTAACACTTCTAGTGGCGCTTCTAATGTTTTGCTAAATGGAGAAAATGTCGAAACTGAAATTCGAAAAATGCAGGTTTCTGATTATGTTAGTCCCGTTGCAGCTGTTAAAGAGGTGCGATTGAAGTTGGTGGAACTTCAGCAAAAAATGGGCATTAATAAGGGGGTTGTGATGGATGGACGAGATATTGGAACTGTAGTTTTCCCCAATGCCGAACTTAAAATATTCATGACCGCTAATAATGAGATTCGTGCAAAACGAAGATTTGAAGAGCTACAATCTAAAGGAGAAAAACCATCTTTAGAGCGAGTAAAAGCAAATCTTGAAAAACGAGATTTCATCGACTCTAATCGTAAAGCTGATCCTCTGAGACAAGCATCAGACGCACGAGTATTAAATAACTCTGACTTGTCTAGAGAACAACAATTGAACTTAGTTCTTAAATGGATTGAAGAAGCAAAAAGTACTTTAGCCTAAATCTCCACCAAACAAACTGTCGACATAGGCAGTTCGATTGAATAATTGAAGGTCGTCCATTTTCTCACCTATTCCTATATACTTCACAGGAACTTGAAATTGATCTGAAATACCAATTGCAACTCCACCTTTAGCAGTACCATCCAATTTGGTAAGTGCAAGCGCATTTACTTCGGTAGCTTTTGTGAATTGCTTAGCTTGTTCTATAGCGTTCTGCCCAGTTGAGCCATCCAAAACCAATAAGATCTCATGAGGGGCACCTGGAATAATTTTTTCCATCACATTTTTGATTTTGGACAATTCATTCATTAAGTTGACCTTATTGTGCAAACGTCCAGCCGTATCGATGATAACCACATCTGCATTACTAGATTTCGCGCTTTGCAGAGTATCGAAAGCAACGGAAGCAGGATCCGCGCCCATTCCTTGGCTTATAACCGTGACGCCAACTCTATTTCCCCAAATTTGAATTTGATCTACTGCAGCAGCTCTAAATGTATCAGCAGCACCAAGCACTACCTTTTTACCAGCTTGTTTGAATTGGTGGGCTAACTTTCCGATAGTAGTTGTTTTTCCTACTCCATTTACCCCAACTACCATAATTACATAGGGTTCATTGGATTCTGGAATCGAAAATTCACTTCTATCTTCGTTGTTACTTTCTTTTAAAAGCTGTACGATTTCGTCTCTAAGAATTGAATTCAATTCTTTGGTATCTACATATTTATCTCTAGATACTCTAACTTCAATACGCTCAATTATCTTAAGCGTAGTATTTACACCTACATCAGAAGTCACTAGAACTTCTTCAAGGTTATCCAAAACTTCATCATCAACTTTTGTTTTCCCAACTATAGCTCGCGAAAGTTTAGAAAAAACGGATTGTTTAGTTTTTTCTAAGCCTTTATCTAAGTCTTGTTTCTTCTTTTTTGAGAATAATCCAAGTAATGCCATACGTTCCGGTTTGCTACAAAATTAACAATCAATATTTAACGCAAAAAAAATCCCGTATAATACGGGATTCCTTTTAAACTCAAATTACAACTACCTGGGTTACGATTTCAAGAAATCGTTTACCTTATCTTTTTGTAAAACTTCTTCTCTAAAAGTATAAGCACCTGATTTTCCAGACTTTACCATCTTAATTACTTTGGTGTAATCCTTAGCACCTTTCTTTTGAACACTTGCAACTACTTTCTTAGCCATGTCTAAATTTTTATCGAGTTATTACTTGATTTCTTTATGTACCGTGTACTTTTTCAGTACTGGATTAAATTTTCTGATCTCGATACGATCCGGTGTGTTTTTCCTGTTTTTGGTTGTAATGTATCGAGATGTTCCAGCAACACCTGAATTTTTATGCTCTGTGCATTCTAGAATAACTTGAACTCTGTTTCCTCTTTTTGCCATCTTTGGTATATTAATCGTCTAAAAAAACGGTCTGCAAAAGTATTAATTTTTTTCTATTTTCAGCTTAATCATCAAGGATTAGTTTTTCAATTTCAAGCATTTTCTTTTTAGTATAAACACCAGCGGTTGAATAAATGATTTTACCCTCTGAATCCAGCAGGAAAACATAAGCTTTACTCTTGTCTTCCAGCTTCAATTTTTGCTTGTAAATATCTATTTCGCCCTTGTAAAATAATACATGTGGGAATATATTTTCATCGCTTTTCGCCTTCATCCTTTTCATTACTCCAGCCATAGCAGATTTTTTGGCGCCCGTAAAAAGCGCTATGAAGTAGGTCTTGACGTCATATAAATCATCCAGCATTCCTGTTCTAGCAATAAACTTATTGTACACAGGATTCACCCATGATTCAAATTGCTCCTGAGAGTTTTTGCTAAAAGCAATACCGATAAACGTGTACTTTTCTTGAACAGACTCTGGTAAGTCGATTACTTCACCATTTACAGTTTGTCCGATCAACAACGGAAACACTTCACCCGTTTGAGCCTGAGCATTGACAAAAAAACAAGTACCTAGAATTAAAATTAGAGTTTTCATTATAAAGTTGGGATTTTTGCAGATTCTTCCATTGCATAAGGATATTTTTCCAATGCATTTTCTAAGCATTCAGCTGCTTCTATCAAATGATTCTTTTCAAGAACATAAGCTAGACGCACTTGGTTTGCGCCTGCGTCTGGCATGGAGTAAAAACCATTGGCAGGAGCCATCATTACTGTTTTACCGTTATAGTCAAAGTGCTCGAGTATCCATTCGCAAAACTTCTCGGCATCTTCAACTGGCAACTCTGCTATCACATAAAATGCACCACTTGGTTTGGGACAGCGAACTCCAGGAATAGCATTTAAAGCATCAACGAGTACATTGCGTCTTTCTACATACTCTGCAATTACTTCGTCAAAATATGATTGTGGAGTATTTAAGGCTTCTTCTCCTGCAATTTGACCTAAAGTTGGAGGACTTAACCTTGCTTGAGCAAATTTCAAAACGGTCTCCAGCACATATTTGTTTCTTGTAACCAAGGCTCCGATACGAGCACCGCACATACTGTAGCGTTTGGATACGGAGTCAATCATTATGGCATGTTGAGCCAAACCCTCTAAATTCATAATTGAATGATGCTCCTTTCCATCATAGCAGAATTCGCGGTATACTTCATCTGCAAATAAATACAAATCGTATTTTAACACCAAGTCTCTAAGCTTTTCTAATTCTTCCTTTGT
>TARA_B110000879_G_scaffold97059_1_pt1 | contig 13549 bp, 15 predicted proteins | sample TARA_B110000879 | Tara Oceans TARA_B110000879 (sample SAMEA4398094) | marine metagenome | biome: Polar Biome; feature: [SRF] surface water layer (ENVO:00010504); material: water (ENVO:00002006), including particulate matter (ENVO:01000060) such as... | depth 5 m
TCTACTCCAATATTTGCAAAATGGCAAGCAATACGCGATCCCATTATTCCGGACCCAACTACTGCTACCTTATTAATGTGTCTATTTAGTTTCATCTATAATTTTATTTATTTTTTTCAGGATAGCAAAGAAGGTATCCATTTCTTCTTTTTCAAAATGTTCGAATATTGTATTGTTAAAATTTACAACAACTTCTTTTGCTACTATTCTCCATTCCATGCCAAGTGGAGTTAAATGTATTACTGTTTTTCTTTTGTCTTTCGGGTCTGTCTTTCTGATTATTACCGCACTTTCTTCTAATTTGTTTAGGGACCTAGATAGTGAGGTTGCCTCCATTCCCATGTTTGGTCCAAGTTGAGTGGAAGGTGTTCCCTCTGTTATGTCAATGTTTAATATAATCATTCCCAAGGCCATACTTGCCATATAGTCGTTTGCTGTTCGGTTGTAAAGCTTAGTAATGTTGTACCATGTTTTTCGTATGTTATAGTCAATAGTGTCTTCTGGTTCCATAGTATTCTTTAATTTGAGAGCACGAAAGTAATAAAAAATACTATGCGTGCATAGTAAAATTAAAAATATTTGATTAATGTAAAATCACAAAAAATTGTTTATTTTTATCGAATATTAAAAAATTAAATTTATGAAGTATTTATCCCCTTTAGAAATGATGTACAAGTGGGAAGTGGAAAAAGAGAATGAAGTTTTTTTGAGTCAACCAATTGATGGGGTATGGCACAATTGGACTTTTAAGCAAACTATGTATGAAGTGAGGAAAATGGTTTCTTATATAAAGAGTTTAAATTTAGAAGAAAAAAGTAAGATTGCAATACTATCCAAAAATTGTGCACATTGGATAATGAGCGATTTGGCTATTATGATGAGTGGCCATGTTTCGGTACCTTTATACCCAAATTTAAGTGCAGATACTTTAAATAAGATATTAATACACAGTGAAACCAAAATGGTTTTCGTTGGAAAGTTAGATGATTTTGAGAAAATGAAAAGTGGAATTCCTGCAGATATGAATTGCATTACTTATCCGTTTTACTCAGAAGATTATCCAGAATGGAACGATTTAACAAAAGATTTAGATCCTTTTTTAGAGAATATAGTAAGAGATGAAATGGAAATGGCTACTATTATATATACTTCCGGAACTACCGGAGATCCGAAAGGAGTGATGCACAAATTTTATAATTTCAGTTTTGCAACTACAAATGCAGTAAACTCCTTACCTTTAAAAGATGAGTCCTTCTTTTCGTATTTACCTTTATGTCATATAGCAGAACGACTTTTAGTTCAAATGGGATCTATTTATACAGGAGGGAAAATTTCCTTTGCAGAAAGTTTATCTACTTTTGCTGCTAACTTGTCCACTGTTTCACCATCTGTATTTTTAGGTGTTCCTAGAATTTGGACTAAATTCCAGCAAGGAATTTTATTAAAATTACCTCAGAAAAAATTGAATGTTTTACTTTCTATTCCTTTTGTTTCTTCTTTAATAAAAAAGAAAATACAAAAAGGATTAGGTTTGAGTAAAGCTAGAAATATATTTACTGGTGCCGCTCCAACTCCCGCTCCTCTTATTAGGTGGTTTGCTCGTTTGGGGATTACTATACAAGAGGCTTATGCTATGACGGAAAATACTTGTTATTCGCATGTTAGTTTTAGGAATAATATTAAAATTGGTTCAGTAGGTCAGGCTTTACCTTTTTGTGATGTGAAACTATCGGAACAAAAAGAGATACTTATAAAACATGTTGCTTTGATGGATGGTTATTATAAGGAAGAGGAACAGACTTCTGAAACGATAAGAGAGGGTTGGTTATATACAGGAGATGAAGGAGAGATTGATGAGAATGGTTTTCTGACTATTACAGGTAGAGTGAAAGATATTTTCAAAACCTCTAAAGGGAAATATGTTGCTCCTTCTCCTATTGAAATGCAACTTTCTTCTAATAAAAACATAGAACAAGTTTGTGTGGTGGGTGTTGGACTAGCTCAGCCTATTGCTTTAATTGTTCTTTCAGATAGAGGACAAAAAAAATCAAATGAAGATCTTATTAAAAGTTTGAAAACTACATTGGAAGTAGTAAATCCGAAACTAGACAGTCATGAAAAATTACACAATATAATTATTGTAAAAGGAGAATGGAGTGTTGAAAATAAGTTACTTACTCCAACTATGAAAATAAAGCGTAACTCTATAGAAAAATTATATAGGGTAAATTATGAGCATTGGTACAACTCAGAAAGTTCGATAGTTTTTGCATAAATCAAATCTATTATTAAAAAATTATTTAGTTTTGTAAACTAAATTTAATTATGAAAGAAAAATCAATTAAAGATAAATTATATCATATAATTTTTGAAGCAGAAACTCCTTCTGGTAAGTTATTTGATATTCTTCTATTAATCATTATTTCTTCATCAGTCTTATGTATTATCTTAGAGAGTGTTCAGATTATTAAATTAGAATATCTTTTTCTACTACAAACACTAGAATGGATTTTTACTATTATATTTACTATTGAATATTTAATAAGAATTTGGATTGTTAGGAAACCAATTAAATATATATTTTCTTTTATGGGATTAATAGATTTATTAGCTATTATCCCAACTTATTTAATGTTTATTGCTGATCTTCATCATTTAACTGTAATTCGTTCAATTAGATTAATTAGATTGTTTCGTGTTTTTCATTTATCACCTTATGTAAGAGGAGGGCAAACTATGTTAATTGCTTTGCGTAAATCTTTCCCAAAAATAGTAGTATTTCTTATGTCTGTTATTTTGTTAGTTATTGTTTTAGGAACAGTAATGTATATAATTGAAGGTCCCTCTGGAGCTAATACAAATGGTTTTGACGATATTCCCAATTCAATGTATTGGGCAATTATTACTTTGACTACTGTTGGTTATGGAGGTGTTGTTCCGTTTACTGTTTTAGGAAAAATCCTTGCTTCAATTATTATGATTCTTGGATACGGTATTATTGCAGTTCCTACTGGTATAGTTTCAGTATCTATGGTTAAAAACAATGATAACATAACAACTATTACATGTCCTAATTGTTTACATGAAGGTCATATAATTGATTCTGATTTTTGTAATAAATGTGGAAAAGAATTAAATAGTTAATTATTATCTATCTCAGATAATTGAGTTTTAATAAACTCTGATAATTCCTTAACATATTTTGCAGAAAAATCAAATTGTATTCCTGCAGTTTCATAAATCTCCCCAATTGATTTGGTGTAACCTAGTTTCAGAGCTCTCGTGTAGTTGTCTAAAGCTACCTCCCCCTTTAGGATATATTCTCTCCACATTGCGATAGCACCAAGTTGAGCCATTCCGTATTCAATGTAGTAAAAAGGTACTTCATATAAATGAAGTTGTTTTTGCCATTGATTTGCTAATGAATCTTCCTGCCCTTGCCAGTTAACAACTCGGTTTCCTAATTCAGAGGATATCTCCATCCATTGTTCTCTTCTTTGTTCTGCAGTATGATCTGTTGTATAGATCCAATGTTGAAATTTATCAATTGCTGCAATCCAAGGTAACCCTTCAAGAGCTTTTTCTAGTTGTTCTCTTTTAGCTCTTTTTAAATCCTCTTTATTATCGTAAAAAACATCCCAATGTTTCATACTTAAAAGTTCCATACTCATGGATGCGAGTTCTGCAACTTCTGATGGGGTGCTTTTAAATTCGGTCATGGATAAATCTCTACTTAAAAAAGAATGTACTGCATGTCCTCCTTCATGAACCATTGTTACTACATCTCTTTGAGATCCTACTGCATTCATGTAAATAAATGGGACTCCAATTTCGTAGAGTGGATACATGAATCCCCCAGGAGCTTTTCCATTTTTAGATTCTAAGTCCAGATGTTTCATCTCCTTCATTGTAGATAAACATTCCCCAAAATAAGGTCTTAGTCTGTTAAAACATTCTATAGATTTATCAGTTAAAATATCTCCTCCTTCAAATGGGGTTAAAGATTCTTTTCCATTTGCATCTACTGAAGTATCCCATGCTTTATAGTTTTCTAACCCTAATTTCTCTTTTCTCTTTTCTTCAAAAGACGTTATAATAGGAACTATCTCTTGTTCAATTGCAGTGTGAAAACTGTAACAATCTGTAGCGGTGTAGTCAAATCTTCCTAAAGCATCAAACATGTAATCTCTGTAGTTTCTGTATCCTGCATTTTTTGCTATCTCTTGTCTTAGTGCAATTAATTCATCAAAAAGAACATCTAATTTTTCTTTATCTTCTAATCTTCTTTCAGATATTTTATGATAAACTTCTTCTCTTTTTTCTCTGTTTGTATCTTTTAAGAATTGTGCTGCTTTTTGCATTGTTACTGTTTCTCCATCTACCTCAATGCTCATTTTTGCAGAAATTGCTCCGTATTCTTGTTGTTTTGCTTCCATCTCTGTGTAAAGAGGGATATTGTCTTCTCTGAATATTTCGATTGATTTTTTCACTCCTCTTAAGTAGATTTTGTACTTGTCGGAATCTAATTCATTTAGAAAAGTATTTTCAACTAATTTTACATTTAGTTGATGAGAATAAGGTGCCATTTTAGGAGATATTTCTTTAATCCAAAATGTAAACCTATCTCCTAATTTTTTATCTGTAGTGTCAATGTTCATTTTAATGTATCTCCATGCCATATCTTCTTCTAAAACAGCTTCTAGTTCCGATCTGTCTAGCATCCATATTTCTAGATTTTTTGCGGATAGTATTTCTCTATTTAATAAACTTTCAAATAAAGGTTCAATTTTAATCCACGAATCAATTATTAAATCTTCAGGAACAAATTTTCTTGTTGGTCTTGTTGGTATGTTTATTGAGTTATTCATTCTCTTTTTTTGCTTTTGTTTTTTTCTTTTTCTTTGGTTTTTCTTCTTTAGGAAGTTCCACAAGTCCAGCCTTTTGTAATGCATTATACCATTGTATTACCTTTTTTATATCTGAAATATAAACTCTATCTTCATCATATTCTGGTAATATTTCTCTAAAATAGTTTTCAAGTTCTTCCTTTGATGATTTGTGAGAAAGACATGCGTTACAATCTTCTTTTTTTGCAATGTTGGTAAAGATGTCTACTAATGCTAGTGTGTCTTCATAAGTGTAAATACCAATTTCTTCTAGAGAATTTGCTTGTGAATGACTATAAACAGGTGTTCTTTTTTTATCGGTTAAAGACTCTACAATAACAGAGTTTTTTGCTTGACTAATAATTCTATGTAATCCTTCTTTTCCTGATACATTTATGATTCCTTTTATATTCATTTTATTTTTTTAGGTTCGCAAATTTACATTTTTTAATAGAAAGAAACTTAGATATATAACTGAAATAATTATTGTATTTTTGAAATCAGAAAAATTATGTTTTTATCCAAATTAAAAAATAAAAAAGAGGTTATTTCATGGTCGTTATACGATTTTGCAAACCAGCCATTTACTACTATAATAGTTACCTTTGTGTATGGAGCTTTTTTTACAGAGTACATTGCTAATGATAAACAAACAGGAACCTTACTTTGGTCATCTGCTATTGCGATTACAGCAGTTGTTGTTTCTGTACTATCTCCAATATTAGGAGCCTTAGCTGATAAAGGTGGGTATAGAAAGTTGTTTTTAATGTTTTTTACTTGGGTTTGTGCTATTTTTTCTATTCTCCTTTATTTTCCTGTTGCAGGAGATGTTTATTTTGCTTTATCATTATTTGTTGTTGCAAATGTTGCATTCGAAATGGGTAGCGTATTTTGTAATTCTTACCTACCAGATCTTTCTAAAAAAGATAATATTGGTAAAATTTCTGGTTTCGGATGGGGATTAGGTTTTGTGGGTGGTTTATCTGCTTTGTTTCTGTCTTTACATTTGTTTCCAACTTTGGATTCTGAGGGGATTAGGAGAATAAATATTTTAGTAGGAGTTTGGTTCTTAATTTTTAGTATTCCTACTTTTTTGTTTGTCAAGGATAGAAAAAGTGAAAAGTTACAGAAAAGGCACATTATTAATTCTTTCAAATCTTTAAAAAACACATTTAATGAAGTTGTAAAGTATAAAACAATATTAAAGTTTTTAGTTGCCAGATTATTCTTTAATGATGGATTAGTTACTATATTTTCTTTAGGAGGTATTTATGCTATGGGTACATTAAATTTCTCTTTTGATGAGGTTCTGATTTTAGGTATTGTTCTGAATGTTGCAGCAGGAATTGGATCTTTTGTATTTGGTTATTTAGAAGATGAAATAGGAGTAAAAAATGTAATTAACATTTCACTTTTGGTCTTAATTTTTTCTACTCTTTTAGCTTATTTTGCTCCAGAAACATCAAATCCTAAACAAATGTTTTGGGTGGCAGGAGTTTTTATTGGATTGATGGTGGGGCCTAATCAGTCTTGTAGTAGGTCTCTAATGGCACAACTAATTCCTAGCAAAAAACAAAATGAATTTTTCGGATTTTTTGCTCTTACAGGAAAAGCAACTTCTTTTTTAGGTCCTTTACTTTTTGGTATTATTGCAAAGTTTTATAGTCAGCAATTGGCACTTTGGGTAGTAATATTGTTTTTTATTATTGGTTTATTTTTATTCAACAGAATCAATTTTAAACAAGAATAATTCTTATTTTTGAACAATGAAAAATTATTTTTTAATATTTATTATGTTTCTTTCTGTTTTTTCTTTTTCTCAAGAAAAATTTATTACAAGAAATGGGAAAGTTACTTTTAATGCTTCTACTCCGTTAGAAGTTATTGCCCCTGTTAATAATTATGTTTCTTGTATTTTAGATACTGAAAATGGAAACCTTGTTTTTCAACTGAAAATGATTTCTTTTAAGTTTGAAAAAGCTTTAATGGAGGAACATTTTAATGAAAAATATGTAGAATCAGATAAATTTCCTAAATCTACTTTTGTAGGTCAAATTCAAAATTGGGATGATTTTACTTGGAATGGAATAGAACAAGATGTTGTTGTAAAAGGAAAAATAACTATGCATGGAATTGAAAAAGAAATAATAGCAAAAGGGGTGATTGAAACTAGTAAGTCTACTATTTCTCTAAGTTCCTCATTTGATATAATTATCTTAGATTTTGGAATTAAAATCCCTAGATTAGTAAGAGATAAAATATCAGAAACTGTAAAAGTAGAGGTAAATGTAACCTTAATACAAAAGTAAAATGAATAGAATTATTGTGTTTTTGAGTTGTATCTGTTTCTCTTTTTCTTCTTTTTCTCAAGAGGATTTACTCTCTTTTTTGAATGATGACAATGAAAATGTACTGACTTTTTCTACATTTAAATCTACTAAAATTATTAATCTTCAGTCTGTAGAGCAGACTAATAAAAACGAACTTAATTTTGTTATTTCTCATAGATTTGGAGCTCTAAATTCAGGTATAGAAAACTTATATGGTTTAGATTATGGAAGTATCAGAATGAGTTTTGATTATGGGATTACAGATGATATTACAGTGGGACTTGCTAGAAGTTCTTCCTATAAAGTGATTGATGCTTCCGTAAAAGGAAGATTAATAACTCAGGGTAAAAATGATTTCCCATTTACCGTTGCAATGTATTCTGCTGTTTTTTACGATACACTTTCTTCCTTATGGGCAACTGAAGATATGTTGAAAAATGATTTTAGTTTTACTCATCAACTTATGATTGCTAGAAAGGTTAATTCCAATTTATCGTTGCAAATATCGCCTGCACTGACATCTTATAATTTTCTTTCCCCATATCCATGGACACTATTAGTAAATGAAAAAATGTATACCTTAGGAATTGGAGGGAGATATAAGGTAAGTAGATCTGTTTCTATAAATTCAGAATGGATTCCGATATTTATGACGAACTCTAATCTGATTCATCCTTTTAAGAATAAAGATTTTATTAATTCTTTTTCAGTAGGTTGCGACATTGAAACCGGAGGTCATGTTTTTCAGTTATTTTTAACAAATTCAGAAACTATGTTTGAAAGAGGTTTTTTAAATGAAACATTAGGAAGCTGGAAGTCTGGAGGTGTTCACTTTGGTTTTAATATTAGTAGACCCTTTAACTTTAATTAAAATGATAAAAAAAATCATTATTGTATGTATTTTTATTCTACTTTCCTGCATTGGGATTTATGTATATGTTACAAAACCAGCAACCGATTATTATACACTTAAATCAGAAGAAACCTTTGATAGCACTTCTCAATTTGTTGATGTTCAGGAAGATTATCTTTCAAAAATAGTGGAGATGCAAGGGGTAGTTACACATATTAATACTGTTTCTCCTTTTGTAAATATTACCTTAGATACTTCTTTTGTATTTTCTTTTGAAATGACTAAAACAGAAAAGAACTTTTTTTTAGGAGAGAAGATAAAAGTAAAATCTAGGTTTGTAGGTTTTGACGATTTATTTGAAGAGTACTCTTTTACAGATTGTAATATTTTAGATTAATAATTCTTTGTTTTTTCTTGCTAAATAGATGTATATTTCTACTTTTGCATTGTGAATAATATGAAATACGATATTTCGGTAATTGGTGGTGGTATTGTAGGACTTGCTTCTGCTTATAAACTGCAATTAAACTATCCGAAACTAAATATAATAGTTATTGAGAAAGAAAAGGAATTAGCTTTTCATCAAACAGGTAGAAATTCAGGTGTAATCCATTCCGGCTTGTACTATAAACCAGGATCTTTTCGTGCAAATAATTGTGTAGAAGGAAGAAAACAATTAGTTGATTTTGCTGTGAAGCATAATATTGACCATGATGTTTGTGGGAAAATAGTACTTGCTACCAATAAAATAGAACAAGATAGACTCCCGCTTTTAAAAGAGAATGGCGAAAAAAATCAGCTAAAGGGTTTAGAGATAATTGACATGAAAAAGGTGAAGGTGATAGAACCTTTTGCTGAAGGAGTAGAGGCGTTATGGGTTCCGGAAGCAGGGATTATTGACTATAAAGGAGTTACTAATAAATTAGCAGAATTAATAAAACAAATTAACCCTAATAGTACTATTTTAACAGATTGTGAACTTATTTCTGTTGAAAACGAGATTTTAAAAACCTCAAAAGGAGATATTAAATCTTCTCATTCTGTATTCTGTGGAGGCTTATTCTCTGACCGATTAGCAAAAAAGGATAAGATGAAATTGAAGATGAAAATTGTTGGGTTTAGAGGAGACTATTATGACTTAGAAGATCATGCTAAAAATAAGATTAATAATCTGATATACCCAGTTCCTAATCCGGAATTTCCGTTTCTAGGAGTTCATTTTACTCGTATGACTGATGGTAGTATTGAGTGTGGTCCGAATGCAGTATTTACCTTTAAAAGGGAGGGTTATGGTAAGACTGATTTTAACCTTATTGACACCTTAGATGCTCTTACATTTTCGGGTACTTGGAAATTGTTCATAAATCATTGGAGATTCGGACTTAATGAATACAGGAGGGCGTTCTCAAAAAGATTATTTTTGAAAGAATTAAATAAAATGCTTCCTTCTTTAAAAATGAGCGATATTAAAGTAGGTAGATCAGGGGTGAGAGCTATGGCTTTAGGTAATGATGGAGAGGTAATTGATGACTTTAAAATTGTTGAAAATGATAGAAATATACATGTCTTAAATGCTCCTTCTCCTGCAGCTACTGCTTGTTTGTCTATAGCGGATGAAATTGTTAAACATGCTTCAAGAAGTTTTAAATTAAAAAAATAAAAATGTTAAAGTTTTTCGGAATATCAAAAAAAGAAAAAATCACAGTAAAAGATACTGCGAATATTTTTTCTATTGCTTTAAATAAAGTAGTAAATGACGGTTTTCCTGAGATACAAACTTTTTTAAATAAGAATAATAACTTAGATAAAAGTCCTAACATTAAAGATGAAGATGTGAAATGGTTTCGTCTGATTGTTTTTGCAGCTAATTTACATTTACTTTCTACAAAATTTGAGGAGGAACAGTCCGTAGAGTTAAGAAGTAATGTTATTGATAATCTTCTACCTTATTTAGATGATGATAATGAAATATCAATGGATTTGTTTTTAAATTATGAGACTTACTTTAATGATATTTTAGCAAAACAAATAGATCCTATAGAGACTATGGCGGTTGCGGTTTTCGACAAATATAAAATTAATGAATGCCAATCTGAGTTACTTAAAAGAAGAAATGAACCCAATCCTGTCTTGTTTAATGAATTAAGAAAATACCTAAGTCATTTTATTTGGAATTGGGAGGAGTTTCTAGAAAACTGTAGAGTCACTTCCTAAATACCGGTGTAGTTAAAAGGACTAATTTGTCTTAACTCTTCTTTTATTTCATTACTAACCTCTAGTCCACTTATAAATTCAGATAAACTTTCTTTATTTATTACAGAGTTTGTTCTAGTTAAATCCTTTAGTGCTTCATACGGATTTGGATAGGATTCTCTTCTTAATATAGTTTGAATTGCTTCTGCACATACGGCCCAATTATTATTCAAATCTTTAAGTAGTTTCTCTTCATTTAGCACTAATTTCGCTAGTCCTTTGTTTAAAGAAGAAAATGCAATTAAATTATGAGAAAATGGAACTCCAATATTTCTTAATACTGTTGAATCTGTAAGGTCTCTTTGTAGTCTGGAAATTGGTAATTTCCCTGATAAAAATTCATAAATAGCATTTCCCATTCCTAAATTACCTTCTGCATTCTCAAAATCAATAGGGTTTACTTTATGTGGCATGGCAGAAGATCCAACTTCTCCTTTTTTTATAGATTGTTTGAAATAATCCATACTTACATAAGTCCAAATATCTCTAGATAAATCAATTAGGATATTATTGATTCTTTTAATACAATCCATAAGTGCTGACAAATTATCGTAGTGTTCTATTTGGGTTGTAGTTTGTTGTCTAGTTAATCCTAAATTTCGTTCCACAAAATTATTTGCAAATCTTTTCCAATCCTGATTTGGGTAAGCAACATGGTGTGCGTTAAAATTACCTGTTGCTCCACCAAATTTTGCAGAAAAAGGAATGTTAGTCATTAAATTAATTTGATTTTCTATTCTTTCTACAAATACAAAAATTTCTTTTCCTAATTTTGTAGGTGAAGCCGCTTGTCCGTGTGTTCTTGCAAGCATTGGTATTTCTTCCCAGTCTGTTGAAAGTTGTTTTAATTTATCTAAAACGGAAGTTAGTTCTGGAAAGAAAACATCTGTAAATGCGTCTTTTATAGAAAGGGGAACTGCTGTATTATTGATGTCCTGAGATGTAAGTCCGAAATGAATAAACTCTTTGTATTTAGATAGTTCCAACTTATCAAATTCTTCTTTTATTAAGTATTCTACTGCCTTTACATCATGATTTGTTACACTTTCAATATCTTTAATTCTTTTTGCTGAATCAATAGAGAAGTTTTGATATAGAATTCTTAAGTCCTGAAACTTATCTGATGGGAAATTTTGTAATTGAGTAAGTGGTAATTCGCACAAACTAATAAAGTATTCTACCTCTACTTGAATTCTGTATTTTATTAATGCAGATTCAGAGAAGTATTGTTGTAGTTTTTCTGTTTTAGAAGTATATCTTCCGTCAATTGGAGATATTGCTGTTAGTGCGTTTAATGACATGTTAGTTGGTTTAAAAATAAGACTGCAAAATTACAAAATTAGAATAAGAAGATTGTTGTATTGTAATGTTATTTATTACTTTTGATTTATGGAATTACTATTTATATGTATTGTTTTATTTCTTCTAATTATAGGTGTAATAGGGAGTTTTATTCCTGTAATTCCTGGTCCTCCTATTTCATTTCTTGGTTTATTAGTTTCTAATTTTTATATTCATCCTGTAGAAGATGAAAACTTTTTATGGTTAATGGCTTTTGTAGTAGTTGCTGTTACTGTGTTAGATTTATGGGTTCAGATTTATGGAGTGAAAAAATTTGGTGGTGGAAAATTAGCGGTGAGAGGGTCTGTTATTGGTTTAATTTTAGGAATTATCTTCATACCAATAATAGGTATAATTATTGGCCCTTTCTTTGGTGCTTTTGTTGGTTCTAAAATGGAGAATAAGGATGTAGATACCTCCATTAAAATTGCCTTAGGAACAATTGCTGGTTTTTTGGTAGGTACAATGTTGAAATTATCCGTTAGTTTATATATTATATATATTATTCTTCAAACTTTTCCTTCTTTATGATAAAATACAAAATATCTGCCGTTTCTTACTTAAATACAATTCCATTTATCTATGGAATAAATCAGTCCGATTTGGTAGATAAAATAGAACTTAGTTTAGATTACCCTTCTGTTTGTGCTCAAAAACTAATTGAAAATAAAGTAGACATTGCATTGGTTCCTATTGTAGTTTTAAAGGAGAACCCTCAGTTTACTATTATATCCGGTTTTTGCATAGGTGCTAAAGGAAAAGTAGATACAGTTTGTTTGTATTCTGATGTTCCTTTATTGGAAATAGAAGAAATATATTTAGATTACCAATCCCGAACTTCAGTAGAACTTTTGAAAATATTATGCAGAGAACATTGGAATGTTTCTCCTAAATTTATTTCTTCTTCTGAAGGGTTTGAAAATAAGGTAGAAGGAAAAACAGCCGTACTGATAATAGGAGATAGGGCTTTTTCTGCAAATGGGAATTATAAATTTGTGTTCGACTTATCTGAAAGTTGGAACGAAATGACAGGACTTCCTTTTGTGTTTGCTTGTTGGGTTTCGAACAAAAAAATTGAAGACGATTTTATTTCTGAGTTTAATGCATCTTTAAAAACAGGAGTTAAAAATATGGATAAAGTCATTGAAAAGGAATCAGTAAATTATCCTCACTGTTTAAATCCAGTAGATTATTTAAACCATAAAATTTCTTATAATTTGGATACCGAGAAAAGAAGAGGAATGGAACTTTTTTTGACTAAGGTTACTCAAAATAAGGAGTAAAAAAATTTATTTAGATTTCTTTAATCTCTTTTCTGCTTTTTTTTCTTTTGCTGTTTTAGTAGCTACTTTCTTTACGTTTTTTTTTGAATCTTGTCCTTTTCCCATAATATTATTTTTTATTTATTTACTTTTTGTAAGAATACAACATTTTTTTGATATTATAAGTATCTTACTACTTAATTGCTTTTTGATATAGTTGATCAATTAGGTCCTCTAAATTTTTTAGAGTTTCTGGAGCTCCAATATGATCTCTAATTCTTTTGTCTTTAATTTGTATAAATGTTGTCGGTAAGTCACTAATAGGTTCACTGTATTCCTCTTTCATATTCTCAAATTTAATAGATTCAGCTTGTGTTAAAATTAAGTTTATCTGAGTTTCAGATAGATTAAAGATTCTAATCCCTATATTTTCAACAAATTGTGTCCCGGTATAAAGACCACTACCATCACTATAAACTTCAATTTTATAAATTGGGCAGGTGCCATAACAGGCTCCTCTTTGTAAAGAAATAATTAGATTTTTTGATTCTGAAAATGAAAAAATATTTGATTTCTTTTTAAATGTTGCACAAGAGGAAATAGAAAACAGCAATACTATAAATA
>TARA_B110000879_G_scaffold79726_1_pt1 | contig 13502 bp, 10 predicted proteins | sample TARA_B110000879 | Tara Oceans TARA_B110000879 (sample SAMEA4398094) | marine metagenome | biome: Polar Biome; feature: [SRF] surface water layer (ENVO:00010504); material: water (ENVO:00002006), including particulate matter (ENVO:01000060) such as... | depth 5 m
AATCTTATGTTTGTTTTTTTTCTTTTTTTGATGTTTATTTTCTTCAATAAACAAGGCTCTTCTTTCTGCTAGTTGAAACTGCAATTCGGTAATATAGGCAACGGATTCGTCTCCGTGCAATTGCACCGCATCTAATTGATACTCTTCAACTAAAGAAATTAAAATCTCTGGATATTCATTAACAAAAACGCCTGTTTTCTTTATTGATTTTGGGAGTTCAGGAATAATACCTTCAAAATTTCTTTTTGATTGTTCATAAAAAATGAAGCCCATATAATCGGGTTGCAATGCTGCAACTTCTTGGATATTTTCTCCATGCTTCATTCCGCAAACTTTCAGTTTCATTTTTTATTTTATTTTATTTTATTTTATTTTATTGATAAACTTCAAACAGGCTGCCCCTGGATTTTCTTCTTTCATGAAGTTTTCTCCGATTAAAAAACCTTGAAACCCGTATTCTTTTAATCCTGTAATAATTCTTGGATCAGAAATCCCACTTTCAGAGACTTTTACACAGGAATCTGGAATTTGACCTGCTAATTTTATAGAATGTTCCAAGTCTACATCAAAGGTTTTTAAATTTCGATTATTAATGCCAATAATCTTGTTCTCTAAATGATTGATCTTATCTAAGTCTTCTTGTACATGTACTTCGTACAAAACTTCCATTCCTAAATCTGTTGCCAGATTTCCGTAATTTTTTAATTCTTCAGCAGTTAAGCATGCAGCAATTAATAAAATTACATCTGCGCCAATTGCCTTTGCCTCTACAATTTGAAATCCGTCAACAATAAAATCTTTTCGTAAGATTGGTTTTTGTTGATTAATCACTCTTGCCTCCATCAAATCAGCCATCGTTCCTCCAAAAAAGGACGTATCCGTTAAAATAGATTGTGCGGCTACGTTGGCATCTAAATATCCATTGGTTACCTCAGCAATGGTTGCTTTGTCGTTAATGATTCCTTTGGAGGGAGATTGCCGTTTGAACTCGGCAATAATTCCTGAAGAGCCGACAGAAAGCAAGGATTTTTTTAAGGACAATGGTTGTCTGGAAAAATTAGGGCTTTCTACTAATTTTTTTACAGAAACCTCTGCTTTTATTTTTGCAATTTCCTTCTTTTTGAAGGCAATTATTTTATCTAGTATTGTCATATAAATAATTATAAATTCTAAATTAAGAATTACGAATTTGAGTTTCTTTTCTTCAATAAAAAATACACTAAAACACCTGCAACAAATCCAATTGCACTATGCAAGATCATATTTCTTGTTTGCACACCTATCGCAGCTCCGATAAAAACAAAGGCAGGAATAATTGAAATTAAGTTCTTTTTCTTTTTGGTCATTTTTTAAATACGTACTAATTTTTCTAATGCTTGTTTTGCTTTCAACCCAAATAGCGACTCTTTTGCTTCTTCAAAACAGGTATCAAAACTCTTTGTTTCCGCTACTATTTGAAGCGCAAATGCTGCATTTGTTAACACCACATTATTTTGTGCATGAGTCCCTTTTCCGTCAAGAATTGTTTTAAATATTTTTGCGGCATCAGCTACTGAGTTTCCTCCAAAAATAGCTGATTGTTCAATTTTTTTCTGTCCGATATCTTCGGGTTGAATCAACTGCTCTCCTTTTTTTGTAAAAAGTTTAAATCCGCCAGTAAGAGAAATTTCATCATATCCATCCAACGCATGTACAATTCCATAATTACTTTGTTCTTCTTGTAAAATATAATTGTACAAACGTGCTATTTCTAGATTGAATGTTCCTAAAAAATGATTTTTGGGAGCACTCGGATTTACTAAAGGTCCTAAAATGTTGAAGAACGTTTTTAAAGCCAATGCTTTTCTTGTGGGGCCAACTGCTTTCATTGCCGGATGAAATTTTGGCGCATGTAAAAAACAAATATTTGCTTTTTCTAAATGCGCTTTTAGTGTGCTTTCATCATTGGTGAATTGATATCCAAAGCTGGCTAACATGTCTGACGAACCCGACTGCGAAGATACCGAATAATTACCATGTTTTGCCACTTTTTGTCCGGTTCCAGCAACAATAAACGAGGTGAGTGTTGAGATGTTAAAAGTATCCTTTCCGTCTCCTCCAGTGCCTACAATGTCAATGGTATTATAGGCAGAAAAATCTACCTTTATTGCCAATTCCATCAATGCATCTCTAAAACCAGTGAGTTCGTCCACAGTAATGGGGCGCATCATAAAAACGGTCATAAATGAAGCCAAATGGGCATCATTGTATTTCTCAGAGGCAATGTCAATTAAGATTTGTTTTGCTTCCAATTTTGACAATCTTTTGTGCTTGTATAATTCGTTTAATATTGCTTTCATATTAATTTCGTTCTAAAAGTTTGAAAGTACTAATTTTGAAAAGCAAGCTTCTCAAAATATTATAAACTTTTAACTTCATTGCTTTTTAACGCTATTTATAAAATTAGTAACAATTTGCTCTCCAACATCTGTTAGTATTGATTCTGGATGAAATTGCACTGCTGAAATTGGAAATACTTTATGTTCAATTGCCTGAATCCCTCCATCTTCGTCAGTTGCTGTAATTCTTAATGCATCTGGAAATCCTTCTTTTGTAGCTGACCAAGAATGATAACGTGCTGCTAAAAATGTTGCTGGAATGTCTTTGAAGAGTACGGCGCTTTTATCCGTTACGTTCATGACAGTAGCCACTCCGTGATATACAGTATCTAAGTTAATGATGGTCCCTCCAAAAACTTCGGTAATGGCTTGCAAACCTAAACAAACTCCAAATATGGGTTTTTTGCCAGCATAGGTTTTAATTACTTCTTTTGTAATTCCCGCTTCATCAGGAATGCCTGGTCCTGGAGACAGCATGATTAAATCGTAATTATTTACTGCTTCAATACTGATTTCATCGTTTCTAAAAACTGCAGGAAAGTTTCCTGTAATTTTCTCTACCATGTGCACTAGATTATAAGTAAAGGAATCGTAATTGTCTATTATTAATATTTTCATTTTAAAAGCTGTGTTTTAAATATTTTCTGCTAAAATTAACGCCTTTTTTAAAGCGGCCAACTTGTTATTTACTTCTTGCAATTCCTTTTCTTCGTCTGAATGAATGACAATTCCTGCGCCTGCTTGCGAATACAAAACATTGTTTTTACTCACAAAAGAACGAATGGCAATTGCTAAGTTTACGGAACCATCCAAACCAATAATCCCAACGGCACCACCATAAAATCCTCGAGATTGATTTTCATATTTGTCAATCAATTCCATGGCCTTGTATTTAGGCGCTCCGCTTAAGGTTCCTGCGGGAAAAGTATCTCCTACAATCTCAATCGGATTTCCTTTAATTTTCCCTTGAACGGTTGAAACTAAATGGATCACATGACTGAAATACTGTACTTCTTTGAAGACTTCAACAGTTACATGATCGGCATGCTTACTAAGATCATTTCTTGCCAAATCAACTAACATAACATGCTCTGCTGTTTCTTTTTTATCTTCAGACAACTTCTTTCCTAACTTAATATCTTCTGACATTTCTCCTGTTCTTCGAAACGTTCCGGCAATAGGATTGATGGTTGCTTTTCCGGCAGAAATTTTTATTTGCGCTTCGGGTGAAGACCCCATCAATTTAAAATTCCCGTAATCAAAATAAAATAAATAAGGGGATGGATTAATCGAACGCAATGCTCTGTAAACATTAAATTCATCGCCTTTAAATTCTTGTTGAAATTGGCGGGATAACACCAACTGAAAAACATCTCCTCGCTTGCAATGTGCTTTCGCTTTGGTTACGTATTCTTTAAAATCATCATTCGTACAATTGGAAGTTTCCTTACCAACGATTTCAAATTTTTGAGTATTGAAAGATTGCGCATTGATTATGGTTTCTATTTCTGAAATCCTTGAATCTTCATGAATTTCTCTGTTTTCAATCAACGTCATTTCATCGTTAAAATGATTGATTGCAATGATAAATCGATAGAAACTATATTGCATTTCTGGAATTGCAGAGGGAGCTTTTTTGTTTGTAAACGTAATGTTTTCAAAATACTGAACGCTATCAAAAGTGGTATAACCATACAATCCATTAAACGATTTCAATTCCTTTGGGCAGTCCAAAGTGATCGAATTTGTAAATTCATCAAACAGCGCATAAAAATTTTTATCAACGGCATGATTGGCTACTTGAACACCTTTGTGAGAAACCGAAAAAGTTGCGTCTTCAACTTTCATGGAAACCATGGGTTCAATACAAATAAAAGAAAAACTTTCTTCTTTACTATGATAGTCAGAACTTTCTAGCAATAAGGTATTTGCATAGGCATCTCGAAAACGCAAATACAAGCCTACTGGAGTCACAGTGTCCGAAATTCTGGTGGTACTTGTTGTTTTAAATTTTATCTCTTTCATAGTTGCTGAACGAACTCAGTATTTGTTTTATAAACACAAAAAAGGCTTATCGTGAGATAAGCCTTTTATATATTTTTACATATAGGAAGATTTCTCACTTATTGATTAAGAGAGCTCCACCACCATATGTTTTGTTGTTTCATCATTGAAATACAAATTTAGACAGCAAATTCTACTTGACCAAATTTTATGTCCTTTTTTTTAAGCGAACTATCAAACAGTAAGTTTCTAAATTAAAAACAAACCTAATAGTTTCAATAATATACCAAAAACTAATATAAAGTTATAAGTTATAATTAAATATTAAAATTAAGTTTATAATTAAAACAAATATTCGGTTTTTTGTATCGGAAATAAACAATTATTATAAAAAATAGAATTATGTGTGGTATTGTATGTGCGTTTGATTTGAAAGAAAAACCTGAAGTCTTAAGACCTCAGCTATTAGAAATGTCTAAAAAAATCAGACACCGTGGCCCAGATTGGAGCGGAATTTATAGTGATGAAAAAGTGATTATGACGCATGAAAGATTGGCGATTGTAGATCCAGCTTCTGGACAACAACCCCTTTTCAGTGAAGATAAAAAATTAATATTGGCAGCAAACGGTGAGATTTACAATCATAGAGAACTTCGCAAGCAATTTGAAGGAACTTACAATTTTCAAACAGCGTCGGATTGTGAAGTAATTTTAGCACTTTATAAAGAAAAAGGAGTGCATTTTCTTGATGAATTGAATGGAATCTTTGGATTTGCGATCTATGACGTAGAAAAAGATGAATACTTTATTGCTAGAGATCATGCAGGAATCATTCCTTTATATATTGGCTGGGATCAAAATGGAACTTTTTACGTTGCCTCAGAATTAAAAGCTTTAGAAGGTGTTTGTTCTAAAATTGAACTGTTTCCTCCTGGGCACTATATGTCTAGTAAAGATGGTGCATTTGTAAAATGGTATCACAGAGAATGGACAGATTATAATGCTGTTAAAGAAAACGAAACAAGTATTGCCGAAGTAAAAAAATCATTGGAAGATGCTGTCCATAGACAACTAATGAGTGATGTTCCTTATGGAGTTTTACTTTCGGGAGGACTAGATTCGTCTGTAATTTCTGCAATTGCAAAAAAATATGCTCAAAAAAGAATTGAATCTGATGATAAATCAGAAGCTTGGTATCCACAGTTACACAGTTTTTCTGTAGGTTTAGAAGGTTCTCCAGATTTGGCTGCTGCTAAAAAAGTAGCGGACCACATTGGCACCATTCACCATGAAATAAAATTTACAATCCAAGAAGGCTTAGATGCTATCAAGGATGTTATATACAACATAGAAACCTACGACATTACAACCATTCGCTCCTCTACTCCAATGTATTTAATGGCACGAGTTATTAAATCTATGGGGATTAAGATGGTGCTTTCTGGAGAAGGTGCAGATGAAATTTTTGGTGGTTACTTATACTTTCACAAAGCGCCAAATGCTGAAGAATTTCATGAAGAAACAGTTCGTAAATTAGAAAAACTACACATGTATGATTGCCTTAGAGCTAATAAGAGTTTAATGGCTTGGGGAATAGAGGGGCGTGTTCCTTTTTTAGACAAAGAATTTATTGACGTTGCCATGCGTTTGAACCCGAAAGACAAAATGATTAACGGTGAACGGATGGAAAAATGGATCATTCGAAAAGCGTTTGAGGACATGTTACCAGAAAGTGTTGCATGGAGACAAAAAGAACAATTTTCTGACGGTGTTGGATACGATTGGATTGATACATTAAAAGAAGTGGTCGATAAAGAAATTACTGACGAACAGTTGGCAAATGCGAAATTTAGATTTCCAATTCAAACACCACAAAACAAAGAAGAATTTTATTACCGTACTATTTTTGAAGAGCACTTCCCAAGTGATACTGCTGCATTGAGCGTACCACAAGAAGCAAGTGTTGCTTGTAGTACTCAAATTGCCTTAGATTGGGATGAAGCATTTAAAAATATGAATGAGCCTTCTGGAAGAGCCATTTTAAATGTTCATGACGACGCCTATTAGATTTGTTTATTTCCAAAATAAATCTAACACTAAAAATCTCGCTTTTGCGGGATTTTTTTTGCTTTTTAAAAAATGAAATTTAGGATATAAGCCGTTCGAGTCTCATCTCAATTGGCAAAACAAATCTAAGTTGAAAAAGTTACATATAAAGCACTTTTTAATAGCTTTAAGCCATTATTTCGTTTTCAACAAATGTTGATAATTTCAGAACTTAATTACTCAAATTGTTATTAAAAAGATTGAAAATTTGTAAATTTGAGTATAGGAATACCTTCATTTTTAATGGCGGTTTTTTAACAAAATTTAAATTACTAATTCACTTTTATTATGAGCGAAGACAAAAAAAACAATTACGATGCTTCCAGTATTCAGGCATTAGAAGGAATGGAGCATGTAAGAATGCGTCCTTCTATGTATATTGGAGATGTAGGTATAAGAGGATTGCACCACTTGGTGTACGAGGTTGTTGATAATTCTATTGATGAAGCAATGGGAGGCTATTGTGACACGATTAATGTTACAATTAATGAAGACAACTCGGTGACCACGAAAGATAATGGTCGTGGAATTCCTGTTGGAATTCACAAAAAAGAAGGCGTTTCGGCATTGCAAGTTGTAATGACAAAAATTGGTGCTGGTGGTAAATTTGATAAAGATTCTTATAAAGTCTCTGGAGGTTTACACGGTGTAGGGGTTAGTTGTGTAAACGCGCTATCACAACACTTAACTGCAACAGTTCATAAAGAAGGAAAAGTTTGGCAACAAGAATATTCTGAAGGAAAAGCCTTGTATCCAGTTAAAACAGTTGGTGAAACCGATTTCACAGGAACCATTGTTACCTTTTCTCCAGACAAAACAATCTTTACGCAAACTACAGAATACAATTATGATACTCTGGCAACTCGGATGCGTGAATTGTCTTACCTAAACAAAGGAATTACAATTACACTAACGGATAGACGTGTTACGGATGATGAAGGAGCTTTTCCTACAGAAACCTTTCATTCTACAGAAGGTTTGCCTGAATTTATCAAGTACCTAGATTCTACACGTGAGCAATTGACTGCAAATGTAATTTCTATGGAAGGTGAGAAAAACGGAATTCCTGTTGAAGTTGCAATGGTCTATAATACCTCGTATGCAGAAAACTTACATTCTTATGTAAACAACATTAATACGCACGAAGGAGGAACCCATTTATCTGGATTTAGACGTGGATTAACGGGGACATTAAAAAAGTATGCAGACAATTCTGGATTGCTGAAAAATGTAAAATTTGAAATTGCTGGTGATGACTTTAGAGAAGGATTAACAGCAATTATTTCTGTAAAAGTAGCAGAACCTCAATTTGAAGGACAAACAAAAACAAAATTAGGAAACAGAGAAGTAACGTCTGCCGTATCGCAAGCCGTTTCAGAAATGTTAACGGATTACTTAGAAGAAAATCCAAATGACGCAAAAATAATTGTTCAAAAAGTAATTTTAGCAGCTACTGCAAGACACGCAGCGCGTAAAGCCCGTGAAATGGTGCAACGTAAGACAGTGATGTCTATTGGTGGTTTGCCTGGTAAATTATCGGATTGTTCTGAAACAGACCCGGCACAATGTGAAATTTTCTTAGTTGAGGGAGATTCTGCAGGAGGTACTGCAAAACAAGGTAGAGACCGTAATTTTCAAGCCATTTTACCACTTCGTGGAAAAATTTTGAATGTAGAAAAAGCAATGCAACACAAAGTTTTTGAAAATGAAGAAATCAAAAACATGTACACTGCTTTGGGAGTTTCTATTGGAACAGAAGAAGATCCAAGAGCTTTAAATTTATCAAAAGTTCGTTACCATAAAGTAGTGATTATGTGTGATGCCGATGTCGATGGATCGCACATTGCAACTTTGATCTTAACGTTTTTCTTTAGATATATGAAAGAAATGGTAGAGCAAGGATATATTTATATTGCGACACCTCCTTTATATTTAGTAAAAAAAGGACAGAAAAGAGAATACGCTTGGGATGACAATCAACGAGATTTAATAGCACAGAAGTTAGGTGGAAGTGTTACAATCCAAAGATATAAAGGTCTTGGAGAGATGAACGCAGAACAACTTTGGGACACCACAATGAATCCTGAATTTAGAACCTTACGGAAAGTGGTTATTGACAGTCCAGCAGAAGCAGACAGAGTTTTCTCGATGCTAATGGGAGATGAAGTTCCACCAAGGAGAGACTTTATTGAGCGAAATGCAAAGTATGCAAACATTGATGTTTAAAAAACATTTTTAATATTCTAAAGCCTCAATACTAAAAATATTGAGGCTTTTTTTTGTGAAAAACACAAAATACTGTCCCTTTTTTAAGATATATCAAAAGCTGTTTTTCAATAATTTAGTGTATTTTTGTGGCTCTTAATTTGAACACCATTAAATACTAAAAATATGAAAATTACTGTTGTAGGTGCAGGTGCCGTAGGTGCAAGTTGTGCAGAATACATTGCCATGAAAAACTTCGCTTCTGAAGTTGTAATACTAGATATTAAAGAAGGCTTTGCAGAAGGGAAAGCAATGGATTTAATGCAAACGGCTTCTTTAAATGGTTTTGATACAAAAATCACTGGAAGTACAAGTGATTATACAAAAACAGCGGATTCTAATATTTGTGTGATTACTTCTGGGATTCCAAGAAAACCAGGAATGACGCGTGAAGAATTAATTGGAATTAATGCTGGAATCGTTAAAATGGTTTCTGCTAGTTTAATTGAGCACTCTCCAAACACAATCATAATTGTTGTTTCTAATCCTATGGACACGATGACGTATTTAGTACATAAAACAACTGGACTTCCTAAAAATAGAATTATTGGAATGGGTGGAGCTTTAGATTCTGCTCGTTTTAAATATCGATTGGCAGAAGCTTTAGAAGCACCAATTTCTGATGTTGACGGAATGGTAATTGGTGGACATTCTGACAAAGGAATGGTGCCTTTAACAAGATTGGCAACAAGAAATTCGGTTCCAGTTTCTGAGTTTATCTCTGAAGAAAGATTGGCACAAGTTTTACAAGACACCAAAGTAGGTGGCGCAACTTTAACGGGTTTATTAGGCACTTCTGCTTGGTATGCTCCTGGAGCTGCTGTTTCTAGTTTGGTACAAGCAATTGCTTGTGATCAAAAGAAAATTTTCCCTTGTTCAGTTTTACTGGAAGGTGAATATGGTTTGAATGATTTATGTATCGGAGTTCCTGTCGTTTTAGGGAAAAACGGAATCGAAAAAATTGTTGAAATCAATTTGAATGACGCTGAAAAAGCACACATGCAAGCTTCTGCTGAAGGAGTTACCAAAACAAACGGATTGTTAGCATTGTAATTTATCAATCGTTTTTTAACGAAACACACTACTTAAAAATCCAGCTGCAAAGCTGGATTTTCTATTTAATCTGTAAATCAAAAAAAGCTATTTACGAATAACTAGTTCTTTAATTCGCTTTCATACATTTTTACGCCTCCAACATAGGTTGCAATTACGCTTACTTCTTTGATTTCGTGGAGTGCAATCTTAAAAATATTTTTATTTAAAATCACAAAATCGGCTAATTTCCCTACCTCTAAAGTTCCTTTTATCTGTTCATCAAAAGAACTAAATGCGGCATTTTTGGTATAGGCTATCATCGCTTGTTCCACCGTTATTTTTTCGTCTGGCACCCAACCATCTAGATTTTGATCATCTAAGGTGCGTCTAGTTGTAGCTGCATAAATACCCAATATTGGAGACGCTGGAGCCACGGGCCAGTCACTTCCAAAAGTCAACTTGGTTCCTGCTTTTAATAACGAATTAAAGGCGTAGGTTGTCTTTATCCGTTCTGGTCCTATTAACGCTTCTGCCCATCTTCCATCATCAATGGCGTGATAAGGTTGCATACTCGCAATAATATTCAATTCTTTAAATCGTTGAATATCGCTTTTGTCTAAATGTTGTGCATGTTCTACACGATACCTGCTGTCTTTTTGACCCAACTTATTAATGAGGTCTTGGTACATGTCTAACAAAGCGCCATTGGCATGGTCTCCAATGGCATGAACTGTTACTTGTAAATCTTTAGATGCCGCTTGAAGCGCATTGTCATTTAGGCTCTTAATGCTATGAATAAAAATTCCTTTGTCTGTTGGTTTATCTGAATATGGATTTTTAAAAGCGGCCGTATGGGAGCCTAAAGATCCATCTACAAAACCTTTTAAAAGTCCTTTTTTATACCATTTTGGATGCAGCGATTTATTTCTCAGAGCCTTTTCCCATTGATGCAAAGGATTTGCAGTGTAAACACGCATTTTAAGCAAATGCTCTTTGTGAAGTTCTTTAAGAATTGAAAAACTCTCCAAACTGTCTACATCATGAATTGAGGTGACCCCGTTTGAAAGCAAATAGTTTTGTGCAGCAACAATTGCTTGTTTTTTCACTTTAGCTGTTAGTGCTGGAATTTTATTCAATACCAAATACATGGCTTCACTTTTTAAAATTCCTGTTGGTGTACCGTCTAAATTTCGAACAATTTCTCCATTAACTACATCAGGAGTGTTTTGATTGATCCCTGCAATTTTAAGTGCGGCAGAATTGGCCAAAATCATATGACCATCCAATCTATAAATAGCAACGGGATTGTCTTTTGTGTCCTTGTCTATCCATTCTTTAATGGGCAACGCCCCACCCCAAAGTGTGTGATCCCAATTTCCTTCAACAATCCAACTCCCTTTTTGAAGTGTGCTTGCAAAGGCTTCAATACGCTCACTAAAAATTGCTGGGGTTTTTGCGTCCCGCAACTCCACATTTAAAAGACTGTTTCCTCCCATTAATAAATGTACATGGGCATCTATAAAACCGGGGGTGATGAGATGCCCTTTTGCATCAATCATTTGAGTGGTTTTGTCTTTGTAGTGTGCTATTTCTTCGTTGCTTCCAATGGCAATAATTGTATCTCCTTTGATTGCAAATGAGGTTGCGGTTGGTTGAGCTGCATTCCCGGTCCAAATCGTCGCATTGTAAATGATTGTATCTGATTTTAAAAGGGTTTCTTCACAAGAAGTCAATAGAAAAAGAAAGAAAACAATTCGGGGAAAATAATAGCGCATGCGGTATTTTGTTTTAAGATAATAAAGATAGGTTTTTAAAAGAAATGAAACAAAAAAAGGAACTACATTGCTGTACTTCCTTTATTAAAATCTTGTGATGTATGTTTTTTTTAGAGAACCTCTACAAACAATCCTTCTTCAGTTTTAGAAACTTTCGCAACTTCTTTTTTTGTTAAACCTTTAATGGTTTTGTCCCATTTCTTGTTAGACAAACCTGATTGTGTTTTCAATTCATTTAAATCTATTCTATCTGCTTTGGTTATGATTGCTAAAACTGCTTTTTCTTCATCATTCAATTCAATGGAAGGAGCTTGCTTTTCAGGTCTCATTTGCGGGAAAAACAACACTTCTTGAATGGATTGGTTGTTGGTTAAAAACATAATCAATCGATCCATTCCAATTCCCATTCCGGAGGTTGGAGGCATCCCGTACTCTAAAGCACGTAAGAAGTCTTCATCGATAAACTCGGTTGCTTCATCATCTCCTTTTTTGGCTAATTTTAATTGGTGCTCAAAACGTTCTCGTTGATCGATTGGGTCATTTAATTCTGAATAGGCATTGGCAATTTCTTTACCACATACCATTAATTCAAAACGTTCAGTTAATTCTGGATTGTCTCTATGCTCCTTACAAAGTGGAGACATTTCTTTTGGATAATCTGTAATAAAAGTTGGTTGTATGTAATTTCCTTCACATTTTTCTCCAAAAATTTCATCAATTAATTTTCCTTTCCCCATGGTTTCATCAACAGGGATATCCATTGATTTTGCTGCGGTTCTTATTTCGTCTTCTGTTTTTCCATTAATGTCAAAACCGGTAAAATGTTTTATAGAATCTGCCATGGTAACTCTTGCATATGGCGCTTTAAAATTGATTTTATGTTCACCAAAAGTAGCTTCAGAGGTTCCGTTTACGGCAATAGCACAATGTTCTAATAATTGCTCACAGAAATCCATCATCCAATTGTAATCTTTGTAGGATACATAGATTTCCATCGCGGTAAATTCTGGATTGTGTGTTCTATCCATTCCTTCATTTCTGAAGTTTTTAGAGAACTCATAGACACCGTCAAAACCACCAACAATTAATCTCTTTAAATACAATTCATTGGCAATTCTCATGTATAATGGAATGTCTAATGAATTGTGATGTGTAATAAAAGGTCTTGCTGCTGCTCCTCCTGGAATAGGTTGTAATACAGGAGTTTCTACCTCAAAATATCCTGCGTCATTAAAGAAAGAACGCATTGCATTAAATAATTTTGTTCGTTTTACGAAGACTTCTTTTACATGTGGATTTACCACTAAATCTGCATACCGTTGTCTGTAACGCATTTCAGGATCTGTAAAAGCGTCATAGGTTACTCCATCTTTTACTTTTGGCATTGGCAAAGGTTTTAATGCTTTTGAAAGCATTTTAAAACTTTTAACCATAACGGTTTTTTCGCCCACTTGCGTTGTAAACAAAGTTCCTTCGATTCCAATAAAATCTCCTAAGTCTAATAATTTCTTAAAGACATTATTGTATAAATATTTGTCTTCTCCTTCACAAATTTCATCTCTGTTAAAATACAATTGTATTCTACCCTCACCGTCTTGTAGTTGTGCAAAAGAAGCTTTTCCCTGAATGTTAATCGACATCAAACGTCCAGCGATAATTACGGATTTCCCTTCAACATATGCTTCCTTTATTTCTTTTGAATTTGAATTGATTGGAAATAAATCTGCTGGGTAAGGGTTGATCCCTAATTCACGTAATTTGGTTAGCTTTTCTCTACGTACAACTTCTTGTTCTGATAATTGCATTCTCTGTCTTTGTTTTCGGGTAAATATTAAAGATTGCAAAGATACAATCTATTGCAGAGTTAAACAATTAACAAATAAAAAAGAAAATGAATTGTAAGCCTATAAAATGTTGTATATTTGTCGGCTGCTTTTTT
>TARA_B110000879_G_scaffold180939_1_pt1 | contig 13501 bp, 8 predicted proteins | sample TARA_B110000879 | Tara Oceans TARA_B110000879 (sample SAMEA4398094) | marine metagenome | biome: Polar Biome; feature: [SRF] surface water layer (ENVO:00010504); material: water (ENVO:00002006), including particulate matter (ENVO:01000060) such as... | depth 5 m
AACTTAGAGGAGCATCACACGATAACATATCCGTTGGAGGAAGTTATACTGATACTATGATAACAGCACAAGGATTTGGCAGCAATGCCAAATCCAGTTCTGCTTTTGTCAGATGGGTACCAAATAACAAATCCGGAAGTGGTTATTATTCTGGCAACAATGTTGAAATAGATGCTACTAATATGTCTGCTAGTGGTTATTTACACTTTGATGCCTATGCATGGAGTCGTGCAAACGGAGTAGGCGATGGTTATCATATATTAAAATTTAATTACTTTAATGATTCTAATGAATATAATAGTGGAAGTACTTCACCTGGTATTCGTTTAGCAGAACATTATTTTGCAGCATGTACTACTGAAGGTTTAACTAATGGAGCTGAAAAATTAAATAATTATTATACAGATAGTCAAAAATGTGTTATTGTAATTGTTAATGTAGGTCAAATACACTATAATTCTGCATGGCTATCTGCATTTACTGCATTTAGATCTTGGAGGATGACAAAAAACGTAACTACTAGTTCTAAGAATTGGAGTTATGCTGCAGTTATTACTAATATTAATAGTATAGGACAACTGTCTGAGTCACTTCAGGGAACAGGTACACAACAGGATAATGCAACTGCACAATTAGTAATTGAACATACTGAGAGTACTGTGGGACATGCTGGTTATGGCGAAGATCTTTCATCAGGTACTGGTGCTGGAGCCTTTTCATATACTGGAGGTTCTACTTCTGTTCAGACAATAGAATCTAGAACTATTAATTGGGACACTGCAGGTAAAGACAGAGTTAATCAAGGTGAAAAACTACGTTTTACTTTTGATGGTAAGGCACAACAAGGAGCAACACACTATAATGGATATTTAAAAGTTAAATTAACAGAACCAGGTTCAGCTGCAACTAGTGAATTTACATGTCGAAGTGCTGACTTATATGAAAGAATTGAAGGTTTACATACTAGAGTAAGTGCAGTAGGTAGCGGCGCAGCCACATTAGCAATTGAAGCTTATGCAGGTAGTGGCGCTGGAGCTGGAAATCCTTATGATGAAATTCACGGTAGAAACTTAGAAGTATATAAAGCTGGTAATAACCCAGATCAAGACAGAGATGTTGCTGTACATAAATGGCATATTAATTCATTAAATATTGCTGAAGGTCCGGCTAATTTCGATTTAAAAGTACCTAGTCAATTTTCTACATTCTATAGTTCAGATAGAAATCTGGCTGATACTAGTCAAAATTATACTCTTAATACATCCGGTAGTTCATTAAAGAATTATCAAAGTAATAATGGTCAATCTGGAGTAGGTATAGGAGCATTTAATCGTGTTGCATGGCATAATAATTTCTTTTCTAGTACTGGTAATTCTCAACAAAATATGCAAGTAACTGAAATTAGAAGTGCTAGTGGAAATCAAACTAGAGATCTTGCTTTAGGTGGTGGCGGAATTGTTGTAGATTCTAGTAAAGCATATATGGCAGGAGCATGGGTTAGAGTAAGAGAACATACACACTCCGGAACACTTTCAGCACCAAATAGAGTTTCTTTAATAGGAGAATCAAACGGATCTAATAACAAAGGCTTTAATGCGACTACATATAATGCTAATACTAAAGTTTACGGACCATCAGTATCTAATGGTAATTTAAATGTAACTCCTGGTGAATGGAGAATGATGTCATTCTTTTTCTTACCAGAATGGATGACAGCTGCACAAGTTACTACATGGTATGAAACCTATTTTGGAAAATGGGCTGGTGAATATGAATGGGGAGGCGGATTTGATCCGGATGTACAAGTAGCAGCATCAAATGGTATTAATACTCCACTTAATGCAAGAGTGCTTAAAATGGGAAGTAATACTACAACGGTTAAATTTCATTTAAGAACGGAAGTATATTCTACTAAAGACATTTGGCAAGAAATGGCATATCCATTCTTTACAGAAATTGACCCGATGAATATAAACGATGGAGGTGATTTACACTTCTGGGATTTTACTGAAGCATAATGAAACTGATATATAAAATAAGTACAAAAACAAGAAACTATTAAATGGCAAATTTAAAGGCAGGAGCCACTATTCAAGGACATATAATCTTACACGCTGGTAATTTTGATCCCACTTCTTATAGTGCGATGAAAGGTATACAAGGTGCGCAAGGGCAAAAAGGTGTAATTGGACCTAAAGGAGACGTAGGTGTCAAAGGACCTCAAGGCGGCGGTGGAGATAAAGGACAAAAAGGTGGACTTGGTACTGCTGGAGATATTGGTATTTCTGGTGAACTTGGACAAAAAGGTGGAACTGGTGCTCAAGGCGGCGGTGGTGCTCAAGGTGTCGGTGGAGATAAAGGACCTCAGGGTACTAAAGGTGGAACTGGTGGCGGTGGTGCTGCTGGTACTAAGGGACCTCAAGGTGGTAAAGGACAAAAAGGTGGAACTGGTGCTCAAGGTGGCGGTGGTGCTCAAGGTGTCGGCGGCGAACTTGGACAAAAAGGACAAACTGGACCTCAAGGTGGAACTGGTTTAAAAGGACCAATCGGACCTCAAGGTGGTGGCGGTCAAAAAGGTGCTCAAGGTACTAAGGGTGGAACTGGTTTACAAGGACCTGGTGGAGCTCAAGGTGGAGGTGGTGATAAAGGACCTCAGGGTGGACTTGGTTTAAAAGGACCAATCGGACCTCAAGGTGGAACTGGTTTACAAGGACCGCAAGGTACAAAAGGACCAACCGGTGGAACAGGAGCACAAGGTGTAAAAGGACCTCAAGGTGGAACTGGTTTAAAAGGACCAATCGGACCTCAAGGTGGTGGCGGTCAAAAAGGACAAACAGGATTACAAGGACCTAAAGGAGATACAGGCCCACAAGGCGCTCAAGGTGGTGCTGGAGATAAAGGACAAAAAGGTACGTATGGACTTCAAGGGGCAACTGCTCCAAAAGGACAAAAAGGTGAAATAGGTGCTCAAGGTGGCGGTGGTACTAAAGGACCAACCGGACCTCAAGGTGGAACTGGTTTAAAAGGACCTCAAGGTGGAACTGGTTTAAAAGGACCAATCGGACCTCAAGGTGCTCAAGGTGGAGGTGGTTTAAAAGGACCAACTGGTGCTAAGGGATCAACCGGAGTAACTGGTGCAAAAGGACCAACTGGTTTAAAAGGACCCCAAGGTGGAACTGGCTTAAAAGGTGTAACTGGACCGACTGGTGCAAAAGGACCAACTGGTGCAAAAGGACCGACTGGACCTCAAGGTGGTGTTGGTGCAAAAGGACCGACTGGTTTAAAAGGACCGACTGGCTTAACTGGACCTCAAGGTGGTGATGGTGCAAAAGGACCGACTGGTGCTAAAGGAACAACTGGACCACAAGGTGTAAAAGGACCGACTGGACCAACTGGAGGGCAAGGACCAAAAGGAGATATTGGAGTACAAGGACCGCTAGGACCTCAAGGTGTAGCCGGTGTAAAAGGACCGACTGGTGCTAAAGGACCCCAAGGTGTTCAAGGTATTAAAGGAGTACCTGGACCGGGTGGTGCTAAAGGACCTCAAGGTGTAAAAGGTGGAACTGGTGCACAAGGTGCACAAGGTGGAACTGGAGGACAGGGACCTACTGGTTTAAAAGGACCTCAAGGTGGAAAAGGAGATACTGGTGCTCAAGGTGGCGGTGGTGCAAAAGGACCACAAGGTTTAAAAGGACCGACTGGCTTAACTGGACCTCAAGGTGCTGGTGGTGCAAAAGGACCAACTGGTTTAAAAGGACCGACTGGCTTAACTGGACCTAAAGGAGATGGAGGAGATCAAGGAATAAAAGGACCAACTGGTGCTCAAGGTGGAGGTGGACCTAAAGGAGATGCAGGTTCAAAAGGACCTACTGGTTTAAAAGGACCACAAGGTGACCAAGGTGACCAAGGTGGTGATGGTGCAAAAGGACCGACTGGTGCTAAAGGAACAACCGGTGCAAAAGGTGGAACTGGAGTACAAGGTCCTGATGGAGAACAAGGACTTAAAGGTAATACTGGTGCAAAAGGTGGAACTGGTGCACAGGGTGCTGCTGGAGAACAAGGATTAAAAGGTTATACTGGTGCAAAAGGACCACAGGGAAATACAGGAGATACTGGTTTAAAAGGCCCAACTGGTGGCGGTGGTTTAAAAGGACCTACTGGTCCAGGTGGAGCTGCTGGTGCAAAAGGACCGACTGGTGCAAAAGGACCGACTGGACCACAAGGAATACAAGGTGCAAAAGGACCTCAAGGTGCAACTGGAACTGCAATAACCGGTGCAAAAGGACCTCAAGGTGCTGGTGGTTCTGCAGGTACTAATGGATCACCGGGACCTCAAGGTGGAACTGGACCTACTGGTTTAAAAGGTAACACAGGATCTACAGGATCTGCAACAACCGGACCTCAAGGTAGCGGTGGTGCAAAAGGACAAAAAGGAGCACCGGGACCTCAAGGACCTTCAGGAGCTTCGGATAGTAGAATTAAGAATATTGAAGCACCAATTGGTAATACCCTTAATAAGGTAAAAGCTATGAGAGGTGTTGTATGGAACGCAAATGCTCTAGGTCAACAAATTGGCTTACCAGCTAATGCGCCGATGTATGGCTTAATCGCACAAGAAGTACAGGCACAATTCCCAGATTTAGTTTACCCATTACCTGAACAAGTACCAGGATATGATACTATATTAGGGGTTGACTATTCAAGATTATCGCCAGTATTAGTAGAGGCGATAAAGGATTTAGATAATAAGATAACCGATATTGAAAACCAATTAGGTTAATAATACACGAAAGCAAATAGATGGCTGACTATAAGAAAATACTGATCGCAGGTAACCCAGCATTTACTACCGATAACATGCATCCGGACCACTTCGAATATCTGGGTGGTGAAAAGGGACATGATGGTAATAAAGGTGCTTTAGGTCCAAAGGGCACAAAAGGTGAACTAGGAACTGGTGGCGAAAAAGGTAACAAAGGTACTGGAGGAGATGGTGGTCAAAAAGCTGCTAAAGGACGAAAAGGTTTAAAAGGTGGTATTGGTACTGGTGGAGATCAAGGTGCTAAAGGTGTTATTGGTGCTAAAGGTGTTATCGGTGGAACTGGCGATCAAGGCGGCGGTGGAGATCAAGGTGTTAAAGGTAATCTTGGTGGCACTGGTGTCGTAGGTATTGTTGGAGACGGTGGAGATCAAGGTGCTAAAGGTAACCAAGGCTCAAAAGGAGTTAAAGGTAGAAAAGGTGGTATTGGTGATAGTCCGCAAGGTAATAAAGGAGTTCAAGGTGATTCTCCAAAAGGTGCTAAAGGTGCAACTGGTGACCAAGGAGGTGGCGGTGATAAAGGACTTAAAGGTGGCCAGGGTAGAAAAGGTGGTACCGGCGGTGGCGGTGACCAAGGTAATAAAGGAGTTCAAGGTGATTCTCCAACTGGTAAAAAAGGTGTAGCCGGCGCTCAAGGTGTAACTGGTGATTCTCCACAAGGTAAAATAGGTGCAACTGGTGATACTGGTAATAAAGGAGTTCAAGGTGATTCTCCAAAAGGTGCTAAAGGTGGAACTGGATATCAAGGACCAAAAGGTATTGGAGGCGATTCTCCAGTTGGAAGAAAAGGTGATAAAGGTGCTAAAGGCCAGTATGGTGATAAAGGTAATCTTGGATTATCTCCAAAAGGAGATCAAGGTGCTCAAGGGGCAAAAGGTAAACTAGGTGGAACTGGTGATTCTCCAACTGGTAATAAAGGTGCTCAAGGTGCTCAAGGTAATAAAGGAGTTCAAGGTGATTCTCCAACTGGTAATAAAGGTAATCAAGGTGGAACTGGAGATCAAGGAGCTCAAGGATATAAAGGTGCTCAACCGACTGGAGATCAAGGTGGCGGTGGTGATCGAGGTGCTCAAGGTGGTATTGGTGATTCTCCACAAGGTCCAAAGGGTGACCAAGGTGGCGGTGGTGACCAAGGTGCTAAAGGTAATCAACCAACTGGAGATCAAGGTGGTACAGGTGATAAAGGTGCTCAAGGTAAAAAAGGTAATCAACCAACTGGAGATCGAGGAGCTACTGGAGATCTAGGGCCACAAGGTATTGTTGGTGATTCTCCACAAGGTGCTAAAGGTGCTAAAGGTGAAATAGGTAATCTTGGACCGACAGGGCCACGAGGTTACTTAGGTGTTAATAATGTAGTACATGCAGATTTTGCTTCTAATTTAGCAACATGGACTGTAGGTGATACTTCTGCTACTGGATTTTATCGTAATGGTGGCACGAATGAAAACCTTCTAATTGAAGGAGAGGGTCCTTATGGTGACAATGCTATATTATGGAAAACGATGGCCGATGGTACTAGTAATGGTGCTGATGGTGGTTGGAGTTCTCCATATTATTCTACAGATCATACTAAACTATATAGACTTAGTGTATGGGTAAAAAGAATTTCAGACCAAGGTGCCGGAACATTTTATTTAGGAACAAACGGACAAGGAACTTGTGTTTTATATGGAAGTAATGGTAGCGCACAACAATGTAATCCTTATTTTGATTGTGCTTCCACTAGTGGTTTTACAAAAGATGTATGGCATTTAGTAGTAGGTCACGTATTCCCTTCTGGAACTGGTGCAACTGCTAGACATGCACAAACTGGTGTATATACAATTGCAGGAGGTAAAGTAAGGTCTACTAATGGATGTAATATAGGCGGTGATGCTGTAATGCACTCAGGAACTACTGGACTTACACATAGAGTATATCATTACTATGCTAACAGTATAGGTACAGAATTATTATTTGCACATCCTAGATTAGAAGAGGTTACAGCTTCAACTCCAGATATAATTACAGCTTATTTAGCTGATGGTTATTCTAATACTGGAGATCAAGGTGGTATAGGACCACAAGGTGCTCAAGGCGGTGGAGGTGATAAAGGAACCCAACCTACTGGTGATGCTGGTGGAACTGGAGATCAAGGTGGTCCTGGTGCTAAAGGTCTTCAACCAACTGGAAAACAAGGAGGTACTGGTGATAAAGGATTAAAAGGACCAACTGGTGCTAAAGGTCTTCAACCAACTGGAGATCAAGGTGGTACAGGTGATAAAGGTGGAAATGGTGCTAAAGGTAATCAACCAACTGGAGATAAAGGTGGTACAGGTGATAAAGGTGGACAAGGTGCTAAAGGTAATCAACCTGTTGGTGATCAAGGTGCTAAAGGATTGGAAGGTCTTAAAGGTGCTAAAGGTAATCAACCAACTGGAGATCAAGGTGGACAAGGTGATAAAGGTGCAACTGGTATAAAAGGTAATCAACCAACTGGAGATCGAGGTGGTGTAGGTGACAATGTACCCGTTGGTGATAAAGGTATAAAAGGTATACAGCCTAAAGGTGAAACTGGTGACCAGGGCGCCGGTGGCGATAAAGGTATAAAAGGTGTACAAGCTCGAGGAGGTCAAGGTGACCAAGGCGGTGGCGGTCAAAAAGGTCGAACAGGTGCAAAAGGACCACAAGGAGATCAAGGTGGCCAAGGTGGCGGTGGTGACCAAGGTACTAAAGGAAGCCAACCAACTGGAGATCAAGGTGCAGCAGGAGATGCGCCAAAAGGAAATGTAGGTCAAAAAGGTGCAACTGGTGCTACACCGGAAGCGTCTCTATTAAAGGGAGCAGGAGGTGATAAAGGTGTAACTGGTCCTCCTGGAAATAGTTATGGCCCTGGACCCGCAGGTGGCCCGGGACCAAAGGGACCTGTTGGTGATCAAGGATCTGCTGGTAGTTTTGGATCTGGTAGCGGTACAGGACCACAAGGTCCAAAAGGTGCAAAAGGTGATACTGGAGCACAAGGACCACAAGGACCTGCTGGAGGTAAACCTGAGACAGGCTATACTGCGTATGCTTACGGCTCCGGGACAGTATATTATACAACAGTCGGAAAGTCACAAACTCATTATATGTCTAGAAGAGGAGAACAATTTAGCTTTTGTTCATCTGTTTTCCCATCAGCATCAAGTAAAAGCATTATATTCGAGGTAAATGAAACGAGTATGTGTTTTGAATAAGGTTAGAATGATAAATAAAAAGAAACATAACAATGGCGCATAGTTACATAGGAAATAGAAAATGGGGTGGAGATCCTAGATTTACCACACATGAAGGACCTACTGGATCTGCTTTAGCAAAAGTAAGACAGTTAGAGTCTTATTATTTCTATTTCAACGAATTAGGAAAAGCTTTTGGTTATGGCAATGTAGGAGATGATGGGAAAGAGATTAGACAAGTCGGTGTAATTGCACAAGAATTACATGCGATAGAGCCTTCTTTAGTTAAGCCGATGACAGATGGTTGTTTTACATTTGAAGCTGAAACTTATTATTGGGTAGATTATGAAGCATTAAACGTATTATGTTTAGATGCACTTAATGAATTAAATGTTAAGGCAGATAATATTAAAACTAGATTGGCAATGCCAGTAGAAACTTACCCTGCAATTTACTCCGGAGCAATGCCACAAATACCAAGTGATCAATATGAAGTAACAGGTATTAATGTAACACCAGTCAACGGTGCTGAAGGTACTCAAGTAACATGGACTTTACTAGGAACTGATTTACCTAAAGAGTTAAGCGTTATGTTTAAACTTACTGGAACATTTAACTACACAGATATCGCATTAGTAGAAGAAGAGTCTAACAAATCACGGTTGGTGATAGCTAACCCACAAGAAGGTTGGGCACACAGTCCCCAGGATGTTGAAACATTAGGAACTACATTTGGTAAATTCACAGTTGGAGATTCAGGTTCAGCTAATATAAAAATGCTGTATGTAAAGGATGCTGCAGTTGAAGGAGATGAAACTATTACAATGACACTTATTCCTTGTAATGATAATTTTGGTAAAGCGCTACCTGCAATAAGCACGACAGCTACTATTACAGATTCTTAAGTAAAGGCAGAATAGTTAAAAACTACATTTTAAAATCATGAATAATATAAAAAAAAATATGGTCGACATAGAATTGAATGGAATCGATACGTTTTTTAACATATATGAAACACATGATATTATTTGTAATCAAATTAAAGAAGGTGAACCTTGGGAACCTTGGTTGTTTGATGTTTACAACAAATACATTACAAAAGAATCAGTAGTAATTGAAGCGGGATGTCATATTGGCACGCATACTATGGTCATTTCTGATTTATGTAAAACGTTATATTGTTTTGAACCTCTACCTTCTTCAAGAAAACTTTTAGAATCTAACATTGCACTTAATAAGAGATTTAATGTTGCTGTATCGCCATACGCTCTAGGAGAAGCTAACTACAAATCTGAGATTGGTTGGTCCGGAATAGAAAATAAAGGAGCAACAGGAATATTAAAAAATAATGCCTATGGTATTCCGACATGGGCTGAAAAAATGCCTGAGAGAATAGAGGTTGATGTGACATATATAGACAACCTTAGAATAGAACGATTAGATTTTATTAAAGCAGATGTAGAGGGATTTGAAATAAATCTAATCAACGGTGGATTAGAAACTATTAAAAAACACAAGCCTGTTATTTTAATTGAATGGTGGGCGGATGGCACTACTCCATACATGGTACCTGTAGTTGAAAAAGACTTTAAAATGTTATTAGATATCGGCTACAGAGTAGAGAACGTAAAAGATGCAGATTATTTATTTACATTTACAGATTCTTAAGTAAAGACAGCAGGATAGATATATTCTAAAACAAGCCCTTTAATTTGCGTAAACTTTTATTACTTATATTAGGTTTATTAATTTTCTTCTTACAAATAGTTGAAGAAACTAAACCGGTGCAAAGTAATTATATAGTTCCTACTTTTAAAAGATTTACATTAAGCCAAGTACTTAGAAATAAAAGCATAGTAAAGTTTGTAAACGACTCTTTAATAAGGGCTCCATTTAAATCAGCTTATATAGATGTAAAATGGGGACCACTCCATCCACGTATTCTTGGATTAACTACAGAAGTTAAAGAAGGCATATTCTTTATTCAACTTAGTAGAGGCTTATCATTAGAAGAAACCCAAAGAGTCTTAATGCATGAGTTAATTCATGTATATCAATTTCACTATAATTTGCTGGAAGATTTACCTGGAGGCGGAATTCGTTGGGAGACTAAAATTTATTCCTGGGATCTAGCATGGAAGGAAAGACCTTGGGAAATCCACGCGGAAGCTTTAAGTACTAAACTCTTTAAGACTGATAGCACAAACCTGGGGAACTAATCTGGCTTTGGAGTTAAAGACATAACTTATATGCACTCTTCTAGAAAAGGTTTCATATCGACGTAAATAAAATATAGATAAATAATAAGTAAACAATTTCTATTTTAATTGTATAATATTTAAACATTAATCTCAATGAGAAAAACATACGTATTTGATCAGAAAACAAATGATCCACAACAGTGGTATTGGTTTTCCCAAGCATTAACTGAAGAAGAAGTATCTAAAGTTATTTCACTAGCCTCTTTTTTACCACAAGAAAGAGCCACAACTATTGGCGACAGTGGCGATCTAAAAGTAGCTACTGAAAATAGATCATCCATGGTAAAATGGATTCCACAAAATGAAGAATGGGGATGGCTATATGAAAAGCTTATTGGTTTAGCACATGAAGCAAATGATGAAACATGGAACTTTGATTTAGTTGCAGCACCTGAAGCTATTCAATACACAGAGTACTATGCATCGGAAGATGGGCATTATGACTGGCATCAAGATATTGGAGTTGGAGAATTACCTTCTAGAAGAAAAGTATCTATTACTTTACAATTATCAGCAGATGATGAATATGTAGGTGGAGAACTACAACTTACTGGAGGAGGAGATGGAAAGGGTAATATAATTGAATCAACAACATTGCCAAGAGGTAAAGGAGTTGGTGTTTTATTTCCAAGCTATATGATGCATAGAGTTAGTAAAGTTACTAAGGGAGTAAGAAGATCTTTAGTACTTTGGGTAGGCGGCGCACATTATAGATAATATGAAAATACTTTTCTGGATAGGTTACACGTCTTATACGTGGGATGGAAATACAAAGACCGGCTTAGGAGGTACAGAAATAGCAGTGATTAATATTGCAGAAGGATTAGCAAGACATGGGTATGAAGTTACTGTATCTGGTACTGTTAATAATGCAAGAGTCAATAATGTGGAATGGATTGACATAAACAATTTTACAGAAAAGTATTCAAATCTACCAAATCATTTTGACACACATATTGGAGTAAATTATATTAACTTCATAAAATATGCAAAGGATGCTAATCAAGATAAAGCATTTAAAATCTTTTGGATGCATAACACAGATTACTATGATTATTATCAAGGATCTAATTTAGAAAACCACACAGAGTTACTTAATACAGTAGATGTAATATTTGCTCCCTCTGTTTTTGCAATTAATACAATTTCACCGGAGATAATAAATAATGGTTATCAAGGAGCTCTTAAAGTAATGCCTAATGGAATTAACCTAGATGGATTTAGAGCCAATGTTCAAAAACATCCGGGTAAATTTATATGGTCATCGGCGGTTGACAGGGGTCTAGCAGAATTATTAGATTATTGGCCTAAGATAAAAGAGTCAATGCCTGGAGCAACACTTGATGTATATTATCCAGCATATTCAGATCCACATTCAGAGGGATGGTATAATATGCATGGTGTTTTAGATAAGTTTAAAGCTACTAAACATTTAGGAGTTACAGAAATAGGCAGTGTATCTCAATCCGAATTACACATAGCCATGCAGAAGGCCACATATTGGATGTACTTAACTCAATATGAAGAAACATTCTGTATTACAGCATTAGAAATGATGGCAGCTGGGGTACTACCAGTATGCTCAAACAAAGCAGCATTATCAGAAGTAGTACAAGATGGTATTATTATACCTACTAACGATTATGAAACAATGTTTAATATGGCGATAAAAACATTAGGTGGTATTAATGTCGACATTAAACGAAAAGCAATACAAGCAGCCAAAGAAAGAGTAAAATTATTCACGTGGGATAATGCTGCTTCGAAATGGTTTAATTTTTTACAATACGATAAAAAACAATTATGGAAATAGAAAAAATATACCTTATTAACAGTGGTGATCCATCTGCTGATAGGCAACAATATTTAATAAGTAAACTCGAAGCATGTAATTTTGTTCAAAACACATCATTCGAACTTATTAATGTACAAAACTTTTCAGAAGGTTTACCAGCAGGATATAAAATGGGGCCTACTACAATGATGCAACAAGATATTAATATATCAATTGCACATAGGATGGTATGGGAAAAGGTTGTATTTGAAGGTAAGAAGAATATCTTAATTTTAAATGATAACTTTCTTTGTAACAATTCAGTTACAAAAATAGAAGCACCAGACGTTAAATGGAATATTGCTATTCTTAATAGATCTGATTTTACTAATAATGAATTAGTTAGTATTAATGATAATTGGGTTAGACCTCAATCAATGGGATCTATCTCAGCATATATAATTAATGAATCTTCAACAGCACAATTGTTATTATCCGGAGGTCTTAATAAAAACTTAATTCCATTCGATATGTATTTAAGTGCAGTATGTTATCCATATATTGAAGATCAATCAGTTAATGAATTATTTAGACCAGGATTAGAAGCTATTGCAACTAAGGACCCTAATTATATTAATACAGAAGACATGGCAAAATGCTGTGGTGAACCCCCACCATCACCTCTTATAGAAGGCGATGAAGGATATTATGAAATATTAGATGACTCTGATTGGGAAGCATGGAAAGAGAAGTATGTGAACTTATCAGTATCAAAAGGCGAGTGGGATTTAATGGTTGATGATAAAGGCGATAACATTTATGAGTTTAATTTATTTACACCTAAATTCTGTAAAGACGCAATTGCATTAGCAGAATCTAAAAATAAGTGGACACAAGATCGACATGAGTTTTATCCTACTAATGATGTCCTATTGCCAGAACTTGGATTGAACGATATTTACAATAAGGTATTAGATGAAATAGTTAGACCGCTTTCAATTCACTTATGGAAGCTTGAAGGTAAATCTTGGAATGCGTTTTCAAATGAAAACTTTATGGCTATTTATACTACTGATAGACAATCACATCTATCATTACACCATGACCGAAGTCATTTGACATTAGTAATAAAATTAAATGATGAATTTAGTGGAGGTGGAACATGGTTTCCTAAATACCAGAAGCTAATTAATCCAGAAGTTGTAGGTACTGCAGCACTACATCCCGGAATGGTAACACACCAACATGGTGCTAGACCAATAACTGCAGGTAAGAGATATATTATAGTATCTTTTATTAGAACACACGATAACCCGTAAACAAAAATAAATGAAAAAAGATATTACATTTAATAAGATTGTAGGAGACGACGGACACTTAGTCTCTCCAGTATTAAAGAATGGTTGCAAAAACTATTTAATTGACATTGATGGTACAATTACTGATGATGTAC
>TARA_B110000879_G_scaffold19284_1_pt1 | contig 13454 bp, 14 predicted proteins | sample TARA_B110000879 | Tara Oceans TARA_B110000879 (sample SAMEA4398094) | marine metagenome | biome: Polar Biome; feature: [SRF] surface water layer (ENVO:00010504); material: water (ENVO:00002006), including particulate matter (ENVO:01000060) such as... | depth 5 m
TACCAATTATCTCCTTTAAGTAATCCTGAAATTTAATGGTATCCCAACCGGCACAAGAGGTAATTACATTGGGCCCATCAGGAACTAAAGTTACTTGCTCTGGATTTACTTCCAATACCATATTTATAAAATCTTCTGAGGGGAAGCCTTCAATATTGTATTCGGTGTTTATAATAGGTTTTATACCATAAACATCTTCCCTAGTAACATGTCTCTGGTCGGGCCTTGGATGAATCGTTATCCCATCTGCACCAAATTTCTGGCAATTTATAGCTGCTTCTACCACATTAGGAGTCTTACCTCCCCTAGCATTTCGGATAGTAGCTATCTTATTTATGTTTACACTTAGTTTTGTCATAATCTGGCTGTAAAGATAATTTTTCTTAAAAATATACCCATTTTATTTCTCAATTTTATTTTTATATCGTCTATTGTAGCTTTTATAACTTCTTATTTTTATTTTTGCCCTATGCAAGCATACAAACTTCTCTCTTCTAGAATACAGCCAATACACCCTGATGAAGATGGAAACAGAGCAATAGAGTTGATGAATCTGTATAGAGTCAATCATTTGGCAGTAGTGAAAAATGATTTCTTTTTAGGAGTTATATCCGATAAAGAAATTAATTTATGGAATTCTACTGATGATTGTATTGAAGAACATTTATCTAACTTAGCGTCTCCGCATGTGCTATACAACCAACATTTATTCGATATAATTGAAGTGTTAGAAAAAAACAACTTATCTGTAGTGCCCGTTTTAGATGAAGATCAACATTTTAAAGGAGTAATTACAAGCAGAAAACTATTATATACTATTGCAAATTCTGCCGCAATTCAATCTGTTGGTGGAGTGGTGGTACTACAAATGCATAACAATGATTATTCCATGACTGAAATAGCAAACATCATTGAAAGTAACGATACTAAAATATTAAGCTCTTATGTAACTTCTACTTCCGAGAGTTCTAGGATGGAAATTACTTTAAAATTAAATAAAACAGATATTACTGCAATTGTAAAAGATTTAGAGCGTTATGAATATCAGATTATAGCTTCTTACAAAGAAGAAGATACCGACATAGATTTTCTGGAAAGATACGAGCAATTAATGCGATTTTTAAATCCCTAAAAGCAAACAACTTTATATATTTGTAAAACATTTAACTCTATTAAATAATGAAAATAGCAATTTTCGGTAATGAATTCTCCGCTTTTTATACAAAGTATATTAAGCACCTTATCAATAAATTAGAAAGAGAAGAAATTGAGATAATAATACATCACCAGTTTTATGAATTCTTGCAAAATACAATTGAATTATCTGATAAAATATCAACATTCGAGAGAATAACAAAAGAGGATAATATCAATTATTTATTTTCAATTGGAGGAGATGGAACCCTACTAAAAGCAGTTACTTATATAAGAGAAAGTAACATACCTATTATGGGTATAAATACAGGAAGATTAGGTTTTATATCTAGCATATCTACCGACCAAATTGATGTTGCAGTGGACAATGTGCTAAATGGAGAATATAAAATAAGAAGCAGAACTGTTTTAGAGCTAGACACAGAAAACAATCTTTTCGGAACTACTAATTTTGCTTTAAATGAAGTAGCAATCGTAAAGAAAGACACTTCATCTATGATTAGAATAGATGCATTTATTGATGGTGAATTTCTAAATTCATACTGGGCAGATGGATTGTTAATCTCTACACCAACAGGAAGTACTGGTTATTCGTTAAGTTGTGGAGGTCCTATTATACTACCAGGAACTGAAAATATAATTATAGCACCAATTGCACCACACAACCTAAATGTTCGGCCTATTATTATAAATGAAAACAGCACTATCCGATTAAAAGTAGAAGATAGAGATCAACTTGCCTTAGTTTCCTTAGACTCTAGATCGAGAGCATTCGACTCTTCATCAGAGTTAATAATACGAAAAGCAAACTTTAAAATTAAGTTAATAGAACCTAAAGATCATTCCTTTATCACTACTATTCGTAGTAAACTTATGTGGGGAGAAGATAAAAGAAACTAAAACACCTCCTTAAAAATTTCAATTTAAGTACATTTGCAATTATATTTTAAAAATTATGAAAAATACAAGCCTAAAAGATATATTTACTAGATGGAATACTCTCCTTTTAGCAGTCCTATTTATTTTTATCTCTACAACAGAATCAAACTCACAATACAAACCAAATCAAGAATTTGGAATTTTAGGAGGTACTGGATATTATATTGGAGACATGAACTCTACTCATTTTAATAATTTAAGAGTAGCAGGAGGGATTACTTATCGTAAAAACTTTGACAGAAGATTTACCTTCAAGTCTTCTGCACTTTATACAAATGTATATGCAAATGATGAAAACAGTAAAGATTTAATAAAAGTAAACAGAAACCTAAAGTTTAAATCTGATATTATTGAACTTTCAGGGCAAATAGAATTTAACTTTCTTGCTTATGAAACAGGAAATTCTCTTTATAATTGGACTCCTTTTATATTTACAGGAGTTTCTATCTTCAACTATAATCCACAAGCAGAAGGTTCAGACGGACAATGGTATGATTTACAAGAACTAGGAACGGAAGGACAAGGTACTACCTCTTTTCCTAACAGGAAAAAATATTCTTTAACTCAGCTTTCAGTTCCCTTTGGTGGAGGGGTTAAAATTGGGGTTTCTGACAACTTTAATATTATTGTTGAGTATGGATTAAGAAAAACATTTACAGATTATATTGATGATGTAAGTACAACTTATGTTGGAATACCATCTGAATTTACAAATATAGCTATTGAACTTGCCGACCAAAGTATAGACGGACCTCAATTAGCTGGAATTGCTAGAGGAGATGAAACAAATAAAGATTGGTATTCATTTTCAGGAATTACACTTTCATTCAGATTACAAGGGAAAACAAAAGGTTGTAACTACTAATAATATTTGAATGTTTAAAGAGAAAATAGATACTAATAATTTACCAAAACATATTGCTATTACCATGGATGGTAATGGTAGATGGGCTAAAACCAAAGGGAAATTTCGAATTTTTGGTCATAAAAGCGGAGTAAAAGCAGTAAGAGATACCGTAGAAGGAGCAGCTGAAATTGGAATTGACTTCCTTACACTTTATGCATTTTCCACAGAAAACTGGGACAGACCAAAAAAAGAGGTAGATGCGATTATGTCATTATTAGTTTCTACTATCAATAAAGAAACTACGACCTTAATGGATAACAACATTAAACTTGCCGCAATTGGAGACCTAAACTCTTTACCAAAAAAATGCCAAGAAGAACTCCAGGAATCTATTGAAAAAACAAAGAACAATACCAGAACTACTGTCATCTTAGCATTAAGCTATAGCAGTAGATGGGAAATATTAAACGCAATAAAACAAATTGTAAATGAAGGGATCAAAGAGGATCAAGTAAATGAAGATCTATTTTCGCAATATCTTACAACAAAAGGCGTTCCTAACCCTGAATTATTAATCAGAACAAGTGGTGAACAACGAATAAGTAACTTTTTATTATGGCAAATAGCATATTCTGAATTATACTTTACAGATGTATTATGGCCCGATTTCAGAAGAGAAGATTTGTTTGAAGCAATAGTAAAGTATCAGATAAGAGAGAGAAGATTTGGAAAAACATCAGAACAAATAAAAGAAGAAAATTGAAAAAATTAATATTATTATTTAGCTGTATAATTTTTGGGAATATGATTTTCTCACAAACTAATATAAGTGATTACTCAAACCCTAAAGAATATACTATATCTAGTATTACTGTTAGCGGTACAAAATATCTTGACAAAAACACTTTAATTAGTATTAGTGGATTAGAAATTGGAGAGAAAATTATCATACCAGGAGAAGATATTTCTTTAGCTATTAAAAAACTATGGAAACAAGGGTTATTCTCAGATATTTCAATAAATATTGTTAAGATAGAAGAAGAAAACATCTATTTAAATATCGATTTAAAAGAACATTCAAAATTATCTAAATTTAATTTTGAAGGAGAGATAAAAAAACATGATGTATCAGAGTTAAAAGAACAGTTGAAACTAATGAGAGGAAAGGTTCTTACTGATAATCTAATCAATAATTCTATTTACAAAATTGAACTTTACTTTAAAGAAAAAGGATTTAATAATATACAGGTAACTCCATCTAATCAAGAAGATAAACAAACTATAAACGCCTCTATACTTACATTTAACATCAAAAAAGGAGAGAGAGTTAAAATTAAAGAAATTATTATTCACGGTAGAGAACTTAGAAAAAATGAGAAGAAATCATTTTACAACAAAGCCGATATGACTTATGCTCTTTCAGATTTTACAGTAAGTAGAAAAATGAAAGAAACAAAAACTAAAAAATGGTGGAGATTTTTTAAAGTATCCAAATTTAATGAAGATAACTTACAAACAGATTTAGATGCGATTATTAGTAAATATAATGAGCAAGGATACAGAGATGCAAGAATACTAAAAGATACTAGTTACTTAAATTCAGACAACACCTTATCTATTGAAGTTTGGATACATGAGGGAAATCCTTTTAAATTCAGAAACATAACATTTGTAGGAAATACTAAATACTCTAATGAAGAATTAAGTAGAATACTATCGATAAAAGCAGGAGATATATTCGATAAATCTATATTAAGAAGTAGAATTGAAGGATCTGCCACAGGCAATGATATTAGCTCTTTATATTTGGATGATGGATACCTTTTCTTTAATGCTAATCCTATTGAAACAGCTACACAAAATAACGAAATTGATTTAGAAATCAGGATTCATGAAGGGGAACAAGCTCGAATAAATATGGTAGTAGTAAATGGTAATATAAAAACAAATGATCATGTAATAATGAGAGAAATCCGTACCAAGCCAGGAGATTTATTTAAGAGGTCGGATATTATTAGAACACAAAGGGAGCTTGCTGCTTTAGACTACTTTAATCCGGAAACTCTAGGAAATATTGATATTGAACCAGACCCTGTAAGAAACACAGTAAATATAACTTATAATGTAGAGGAAAAATCGTCAGATAAAATTAATTTGCAAGGTGGTTGGGGAGCTGGTAGAGTTATTGGGACTTTAATGTTAGAATTTAAAAACTTCTCTTCTAGCAACTTATTTAAACCAAATCAGTGGGGAGGTATACTTCCTTCAGGTGATGGACAAAGATTAACCCTATCTGCATCATCAAACGGTGTGTATTATCAGAATTATAGATTGTCTTTTATGGAACCATGGATGGGTGGAAAAAAGCCAACTTCTTTAAGTTTATCTTTATATAGAAATGTATTTTCTAACGGACAAGAAGGAGACGATAGAGAATCTACACAAATTACAGGAGTTACAATAGGAATCGGGAAAAGGTTACAAGTACCAGATGACTTCTTTACTTTTAGTAATTCTGTAAATTTCCAACAATACAAATTAGAAAACTCACAATCTTTCTTTAGTTTTAAAGATGGAACATCTAACAATATAAATTACACTGCTACTCTTGGTAGAAACTCAGTAGATCAACCTACTTTCCCAAGAAGAGGATCTAGCTTTAGCTTATCTTTAAAAGTTACTCCACCTTATTCTTTATTTAGAGATGCTAATTATGCAGACAGTAGTGATCAGGTAAAATATAAATACATGGAGTTCTATAAATGGAACTTCAAATCAAAATGGTTCTCTTCTTTTACCGATAAATTAGTACTTGCTACTAGATTGGAAATGGGATTATTAGGGATGTACAATAAAAAAATGGGGGCAGCTCCATTTGAAAGATTCTATGTAGGAGGAGATGGTCTTTCTGGTATGGGATATCAATTTGATGGTAGAGAGTTAATTTCATTGAGAGGTTATTCTAATAATTCAGTATCTCCTACAACTGGAGGAACTATCTACAATAGATATTCTGCAGAATTAAGATACGCTATAAGTTTAAATCCCGCATCTACCGTTTATGTTTTAGGATTTTTAGAAGCTGGTAATTCATGGGATAGTTTTGATTACTTCAACCCATTTTCGGTAAAAAGATCTGCTGGTGTCGGAGTAAGGATTACTATACCAATGATGGGACTAATGGGACTTGATTACGGTTGGGGGTTAGATGAAATACCAGGAAATCCGGATGCGAATGGTGGGCAATTCCACTTTTCAATAGGACAAAATTTTTAAATAATATATTATGAAAACATTACAAAAATTAATTTTACTCAGCTCTATTCTGTTATTATCTATTAATAGTTATGCACAAAAGTTCGCATATGTAGATACGGATTATATCCTTACCAAAGTTCCGGAATTTATACAAGCAGAAGAGAAAATAAATGAGTTTTCTAAACAATGGCAATCTGAGATTGAAGCAGCATATCAGAATGTAGAACAAATGTATAGAACTTATCAATCTGAACAAGTTTTACTTACTTCTGAAATGAAAACAAAAAGAGAAGAGTCTATTATTGAGAAAGAGAAATCTGTACAAGCACTACAACAGAAGTATTTCGGTACTCAAGGAGAGTTATACAAGAAAAGACAAGATCTAATAAAACCAATTCAAGATAGAATTTTTGATGCGGTACAACAATTAGCGGCTACTAACAAATATTCTATTATTTTTGACGCTTCTAGCGACCTTATCATGCTATACTCAAATCCTGATTTAGACAAAAGCGATAAAGTATTAGAATTAATGGGATACTAAAATTAAAATAAATAAACCAAAAATTACACTATGAAAAAATTAGCACTACTAGCAGTATTCGGACTTTTAACATTAGGAACTTACGCACAAAAATTAGGACATATCAATTCACAAGAATTGCTTTCTTATATGCCAGAAAAAACAACTGCTGAATCTGAATTACAAGATTATGCAAAAGGATTAGAAAGTCAGTTAATGTCTATGCAATCAGAATACCAATCCATGATTGAAACTTATCAAAATAATGAGGCTTCTTATGATGATTTAACAAAGCAAGATAAAATATCTGAAATTCAAGGATTAGAACAAAGAATTACTACTTTTCAACAATCTGCTTCTACTTCTTTACAAAGAAAAGAACAAGAATTATTACAACCAATTTTAGAGAAAGCACAAAGTGCTATTGATAAAGTTGCTGAAAAAGGAAAATATACTTACATCTTAGATTCAAGTTCAGGAATGTTACTTTACTCTAAAGACAGTGAAAATATTATTGATCAAGTAAAAAAAGAATTAGGTCTTTAAATTAACACACTTAAAAAAGCATCTTATATAAGATGCTTTTTTTATATCTTATAAATTATGAGAAAAATGCATCCATAGGCATATTCGACTCAGGTATTGGAGGACTTACTATAGCTCACTCTATAAAAGAGAAAATGCCAAATGAATCTATAATTTATTTTGGAGATACTAAACATCTTCCTTATGGAGAAAAATCAAATTCTGCAATACAAGATTTTAGCGAGAGTATTACAAAGTTTCTATTGCAACAAAACTGTAAAGCAATAGTTATAGCATGTAATTCTGCATCATCAGTAGCCTATAAAAAAGTGAAAAAAATTACTGGAAGTGTTCCTGTATTTAATGTAATTGATCCAGTAGTTAATTATGTAAATAAGAATTGTAACAACTGTAATATTGGTATTATAGGAACTAAAGCAACTATTCAGTCTAATATATATTCCGAAAAGATAATAGAAAATAATAAAAACCAAAAAGTACATTCATTAGCAACACCACTTTTAGCACCAATGATAGAAGAAGGATTTATTAATGAAGAAATAAGTAGAACTATTATTCAGAATTACCTAAAGAGCCCTATTCTTGAAAATATAGATAGTTTAATATTAGCTTGTACCCATTACCCTCTTATACAAGAAGAGATACAACAATATTATAATAACAATATTAATGTAATTGACTCTGCAAATATTGTAGCAAATTATATAAATGAGAAATTAGAATCCTTAAACTTACACTCCGAAACGAAACATGCAGACTATCATTTTTATGTTTCAAATTACACTTCATCTTTTGAAAAAAGCGCTCAATTTTTCTTTCGAGAGAATATTAAATTAGAAGAAATTACTCTCCCTCAGTAAACCAAGAAGAGTACATTACATAATTATCAGATATTCCTTTTATTAATCTATTGGTTTGCTCTTCATCAATAGTTTTTACCTTTTTAGCTGGAATACCCGCATAGATACTTCCTGATTTAACATGAGTACCTTCTAACACAACCGCTCCTGCAGCAATTATGGAATTAGATTCGATAATACAATGATCCATTACGATAGATCCCATTCCTATCAGAACATTATCATGAATTGTACAGCCATGAAGCATAGCGTTATGCCCTACTGAAACATTATTACCAATAACTGTTGCTGACTTTTTATATGTACAGTGAATAATAGCTCCATCCTGAATATTTACTTTATCCCCTATTTTTATAGAATTTACATCTCCACGAACTACCGCATTAAACCATACACTACAGTTGTCCCCCATATTTACATCACCAACAATAGTAGAGTTTTCTGCCAGATACACATCCAATCCGAATTGAGGAGAAACACCTTTTACCTTTTTTAATAATGCCATTATATTTTATGTTAGTATTTTTGCAAATATAAAAATAAAAGAAATGAATTATAGTATATATGCAGAAAGCACTCCAAATCCGGAGGTAATGAAATTTGTGTCTAACAGAATGTTAGCCGATAAGAGTATTGAATTGACTGATGCAAATATGGGAAAGAAGATTCCTTTAGCAAATGAATTGTTTAAATTACCATTTGTAAAAAGTGTATTTATAAGTGCTAATTTTATATCTGTAACAAAAATAGAGAATATCCAGTGGGAAGATATTGCCTTACAACTAAGGATTTACATTACAGATTTTCTGAATTCTATTGAAGTAATGAACCATACCGAAAACATTGACCAATCAGAAGTAGAGTTAAAAGAATCAGATAATAAAGGAATTATCAAAAAAGAGTTTCTAGGAGATGAGAAAAAAATAGCTGACCTACTAGATGAATACATACGCCCTGCGGTAGAATCAGATGGAGGTGCAATCACTTTATATTCATTTAATGACGGAATAGTTACCGTAAATTTAAGTGGAGCCTGTAGTGGATGTCCATCTTCTACAATTACCTTAAAACAAGGGATAGAGGGACTCTTAAAACAAAAGATGGGAGACAAGATTAAAGAGGTTATCTCAAGAAACAACTAAAAAAAAGGTCAGATATTAATATCTGACCTTTTTTATATCTTCAAAATTAGAGAAACTAAGCGTGTAGCTTTTCTTTCTTTGCCATTAACTCATCTTCCGTTTCCTCATTATCTTCATCTAAAATACAACAATCAACAGGACAAACAGCAGCACAAGCTGGTTCATCATTAAATCCTCTACATTCCGTACATTTATCGGTAGCTATATAAAAAAAATCATCTGAAACCGCTTCACGTTCTTTATCATCACTCATAGTTGTTCCATCAGAAAATTTCCAATTTTCTTCAGGAGCGTATATTGCAGTATTAGGACATTCTGCTTCGCATGCCTCACAATTTATACAATCGTCTGTTATTCTAATTGCCATTCTATTTATTTAAATTTGATATTACAAAAGTAAATATTTTTTCAGTATGGAAAACATAATAACCTAATTTATTCTAATTCTAAATTACCTTTAAAAAAAGGGTAAATATGTAGTAAATTTGTACTTTTGCATATAATAAATTTTCCAAAAATATCAAATGGATAAAACTACTAAAGTTGTTGATTTAGAAAAAGTTGTAATTAAATTTGCTGGAGATTCAGGAGATGGAATGCAGCTTACGGGAAGTCAATTTACAGATACTTCTGCACTTTTAGGAAATGATTTAGCAACTTTCCCCGATTTTCCTGCCGAAATTAGAGCTCCACAAGGCACTGTAGCAGGAGTTTCTGGATTTCAAATTCATATTGGTAGGATTGATATTAATACTCCAGGAGATATAGCGGATGTATTAGTAGCAATGAATCCTGCAGCTTTAAAAGCAAATAAAAAATCAATAAAGAAGGGAGGTACTATTATTGTAAATATTGATAGTTTCACAAAAAGAGATTTAGAAAAAGCAGGATATGAAAACTCTCCATTAGAAGACAATTCTTTTGAAGGGTACAATATTATAGAAGCTCCTATCACAAAACTAACTAGAGAAACACTGAAAGATTCTGGTCTAGACGGAAAGAGTGTAGGTAGATCAAAAAACATGTTTGCTTTAGGAATCGTATATTGGATGTTTAACCGACCAATGGAGCAAACGGAACAATTTCTGAAAAAGAAATTTGAAAAAAAACCTGAGGTAGTAGAAGCTAATATTAAAGTAATGCATGCCGGTTATAATTTTGCAGACACTATTGAAGCGCTACCCTCCTCTTACACGGTACTTTCTGCAAACTTAAGGAAAGGAACCTACAGAAATGTAATGGGAAATCAAGCAACTGCTTGGGGGTTTCTAGCCGCTGCAGAAAGAGCAAATAAAGAATTATTTTTAGGTTCCTACCCTATTACCCCTGCTTCAGACATATTACATGAATTAGCAAAACATAAAAACTTAGGAGTGAAAACTTTTCAAGCAGAAGATGAAATTGCTGGAATTTGTTCTGCAATAGGAGCGAGCTTTACAGGAAGTTTAGCAATTACAACTACATCAGGACCAGGATTAGCACTTAAAGGAGAAGCTTTAGGATTAGCCATAATGACGGAACTCCCACTTGTAGTGGTAGATGTACAAAGAGGTGGACCTTCAACAGGATTACCTACAAAAACAGAACAATCAGATTTATTTCAAGCATTATATGGAAGAAACGGAGAGAGCCCTGCAGTAATACTAGCTAGTTCCACACCTGCAAATTGTTTTGACTGGTCGTATATGGCATCAAAAATTACTTTAGAACACAATACACCTGTTGTACTATTATCAGATGGATATTTAGGAAATGGTGCGGAGCCTTGGAACATAAAATCTACAAAAGACATGCCATCTATCACTCCTAATATTGCAACTGAAGGAGAGGAATATTTACCGTACAAAAGAGATGACAGAACTTTAGCTAGGAAATTAGCGTTACCAGGAACAAAAGGAATGGAACACCGATTAGGTGGATTAGAGAAAGAAGATATTACAGGAAATGTATCTTATGATGGAGATAATCATGAGAAGATGTGTAGGATAAGAGAAGAAAAAATAAATAGGATTGCAAACATAATACCAAAACAAGAAGTGTTTGGTAAAGAGAAAGGAGATCTATTAGTAGTTGGTTGGGGTGGTACTCACGGATCACTATATTCTGCAGTAGAAAAACTACAGAAAGAAGGATTAAATATCTCCTTATCACAATTCAATTACATAAATCCTCTTCCAAAAAATACTGCAGAAATATTGAATAATTTTAAGAAAATAGTGGTTTGTGAATTAAATAATGGACAGTTTGTAAACTATTTAAGAATGAAAAATCAAGGTGTAATTTTTAATCAATATAATAAACTACAAGGGTTACCATTTACTACTTCCGAATTAGAAGATTACTTTAAAACCTTATTAAAAAACTAATATGGCACATTTAACAAATAAAGATTTTACAAGCGACCAAGAGGTTAAATGGTGTCCTGGATGTGGTGATTATGCAATTTTGAGAGCCATGCAAAAAGCACTACCACAACTGGAAAGAAACAAAGAAGATTTTGTATTTGTATCAGGTATTGGATGTTCTTCCAGATTTCCGTATTATATGAATACTTATGGTTTTCATACCATACACGGTAGAGCTCCTGCTTTTGCAACGGGAGTAAAATTAGCAAACCCAAAACTTAGTGTATGGCAAATTACTGGAGATGGAGATGCACTTGCAATTGGAGGTAATCACTTTATACATGCACTTAGAAGAAATATTGATATTAATATTTTACTTTTTAATAATGAAATATATGGTTTAACTAAAGGACAATTTTCTCCTACTTCAAAGAAAGGAATTAAGACAAAATCGAACCCACACGGAACTACTGACGAACCTTTTTCTCCATCTGACTTAGCAATCGGAGCACAAGGATCCTTCTTTGCAAGAGTAGTAGATACTAACCCAAAATTAATGCAAAAAATATTTTTGGAAGCGGAAGAACATAGAGGGACTTCTTTAATAGAAATTTTACAAAACTGTGTTATTTTTAATGATAAAACTTTTGCACCTATTACAGCAAAAGAGGTAAAACAAGAAGCTCAACTTATTGTAGAAGATGGTAAAGCTATGTTATTCGGAGCGGAGAATAACAAAGGATTAATCTTAAATGGATTTAAGCTAGAGGTAGTAACAATTGGAGAAAATGGAATAACCGAAAAGGATATTTTAGTACATAATGCAAAAGAAGAAGATCCTACCTTACATGCAATGTTAGCCAGAATGAGACCCCCAGAATTCCCTGCAGCACTAGGTATTATTCGTGCAGTAAACAGACCTACATTTGATGAAGGACTACTCGCTCAATTAGAATATGAAAAGGAAAACGCCAAGTTCAAAACAGTAGATGAATTATTAAAGTCAGGTGATACATGGGAAATTGAAGGTTAGAAATGTGAAACTAAAAGTATTATTTTTCATCTTTATTTTTAGCTTTAGTAGTTGTAATATTTTACTCATGAAAATTTATGGAGTTAAAATGATAAAACATTTTGATGTAGAAAATTACAATAAGTTTATAGAAAATTTTCCGGAAAATTGCCATACTGAAATAAGCTCCTCCAAACAATATAATAATATTCTTGAAATTGCAGAGAACGACCAGCAAAAAAAGAATTTCTCACAGCCTATACAAATAATGTATTTCAATAAAAATAAGATTGAATCTTATCATATAAACTGTTATGCAGCACCTAAAGGAGCAAATTTAAATTGGAACCTGGATGATAGATTTGAGACGTTCCCACCCAAATCGGCAGTTAAAATTGAAGAGACTAACTTTAATCTGCAACAAATAAAAGAGGTGTATCCTAGCATAGAAAATTGTATAAATAACAAGAGGACAATTATAATATTTTGGACATTAATGCTAGAAAAACAATCAAAAGGAGCTATCCATACTGTAATACAGAATTTAGAAAAAAATCATCAATCAGATTCAACCAACCTCATCCTAATTAACTCCGATAAATTCTATATTGATAATATGGAGTAACAGACAATGTTTATAATCCTAAATGTTTTTTTACATTCCCACCCATCAGATGGGTTGTTGGGTCTTCCAAACATTCTTTAATTCTACACAAGAAACCTACTGATTCTTTTCCATCAATAACTCTATGATCATAAGATATAGCAACATACATAATTGGCCTTATTTTCACCTCTCCATTTACCGCCATTGGTCGTTCTACAAT